>JABUBP010000480.1_pt1 | contig 11266 bp, 7 predicted proteins | sample 7240331 | NCBI WGS metagenome assembly JABUBP01 (sample SAMN07256347, study PRJNA390944) | subsurface metagenome | isolation source: Methane hydrate marine sediment | place: Pacific Ocean: Eastern North Pacific, ODP site 1244 | collected 2002 | reverse complement strand
CCTTTTAATATCCGTATCCAAAATATCAATCATTTGCTGCGAAAGTGGTCGAGTTAGTGCCGTTTCCAATAAATAAGTTTAACTTTTTGATTCGCCTTCGGCGAAGCTGTTTAAACAGATTCCTCCGCTTCGGCACGACAAAGTCGTGCCTACGGTCGGAATGACAGTACGTATAGAATGTTACACTACCTTTTTAGAAACGGCAGTAACTCGACCACTTTCGCAGCAAATGATTGATATTTTGGATACGGATATTAAAAGGTGGGTGTGAGGAAAAATAACTGCCGAGGTCTAATTTGCCCGTAGGCGGGCTGAGTTTGGCTAAGCGCGAGAGTAATTGCACACTGGCGCCAGAGTCATAACCGGCGGCGGCAACAAGACGCACTCCGAGCTTGTCGGCTTCGGACTCCAGGTCCTGGGAATAGGCACTTTCAAGGAACTGCACACCAACCTTGCGCAGCCAACCGGAAAGAAGGCCGCGAATGGGTGCAGCCCGGGATGCGGTGGCAATGGCTGAATTGCTGATGATACGGGCCATCGCGTGCCCCCGGATGACGTGGCCCATCTCATGTCCGAGGATAAATGCAACCTCGTCCTGATTGTACCGGCACAGCTCCATCAATGACCGGGTGACAAAGACGAACCCGCCCGGCAGAGCGAACGCATTAGGTTCGGTGCCTTTGACGGTTTCAAAACTGAATTTTCGAGACTTGTTGGTAACGCAGGCGGTCAGACGGTTACCTATTTCGTTCAACAATTGTGTGTTTTGTGGTTCCTGGTCAAGGCCTAACTGACGCCTGATTTCGCGTGCCAGGTCCAGGCCAACCTCGTGTTCGACTTTGATTGCGTCAGCTTCGCTGCCGGTCATTGATTGCCAGAACCACTTAACCTTGCGAACTCTTGGCCCGACCTTTCTGCCCAAATTGTAAAACAGACCGCTCACTTTCTCAGGTCTCCTTAATCAGTCACCCCGGCCGGATTCAAACTCAAAACGAATCTAACTTTGTCTCAAACATCGACAGACTTCCCGCAAGCCCAGTCGTTTTCCGTACATAAGAATACCGGTTCGGAAGATTTTAGCAGCAGCCCACATCGCAGCAAGGACGGTTACCGCCAATAGAACTATGGATGCGAATATCTCAACTTTCCAAATATCAGAGCCGGAAGACAGCCGCAGTATCATTACCATTGGTGTCAAAGGCGGCAGGAAAGAGAACACCCGTGACATTAAGCCGTTGGGGTCCCTAACAACCTTGAACCAGGCCAATAGCGGTATTATAAAGACCATCATAATCGGCATCATCAGACCCTGGGTTTCCTTTATCGTGTTGCAGATTGAGCCTACCGCAGTAAGGAGTGAGGTTATCAAGAGGAAACCAAGTATGTAATAGATTACAAAATACAACACGAACTCGGTGGTGACGTCAATATTAAGACCCTGCCAGCGGGCAGTAATATATGCGGCAAACGCCCACAGACCCACAACTGTCAAACCTATACCGCCCAATCCTAAAATCTTGCCCGCCATCAATTGGAACGGACTTACCGCCGAGAGCAAAACCTCAATAACACGTGAATTCTTTTCTTCGATTACACTGCTGATCATGTGTTGACCTGTGCCGACGATTCCCATAAATATCAGGTACATAAAAAAGAAGGGAACCATCATCTTTATAAACCTGTCGGTTTCACCTTGAACGCGGTCCTGGCCATCAGCGGGGCCTATTTCCACCCGCTCAAGCGGGACAAGCGGGACCTGCTGAAGTTTGGCTAAGAGTTCCTTAGAGAGATTCTGCATTTTGTATCGCTGGTTGACAACCGACCTGCGAAAGAGATTCTCGATAGTCCAGAAAATATCAATATTGCTCGCCTTCGGCTTGTAGGTGTACAGACGTATTTTACCCGCTCCTTCCAGGATGTCACTGTCCAGAACAACGTATGCATCCACCTGGCCCTGGCGCAGCTTGTTTCTTCCCTGGTTTTCGGCTTCGTCCGAGTCCTGTTGCGCTTCGAGATTTTGAATCCGAATCTGCCGATTTGGATTTTCCTGATTGTATTTATCAAAAGAAGTCTTTATCTCATCGTCCAGCTCGTTTGATAAATCAGTAACCGCGACCTTAATGGGTGGTTGCGGTCCGGTTATACCGCGGGACATTCGGCTCGTGAAAAAAATGATCCCACCAATTATAAACGGGACCATCAGAATACTAAGGATGAACGTCTTGGTCTTGACGGTCTCCATATACTCGCGCTGTGCAATTCTAAGAATCTTCTGCATCGCTTGTTCCAACCAAATCAACAAAGATTTCGTGCAGCGAAGGAACCTTTACTTCAAATCTCTGCACCAGTACACGACTCACGAGGGACTTCAGTAATTCTTGCGTATCAGCTTTGTCCACCAAACTAATTTCAAGGCGATGTCCATTAGACTTTATTGCGGTTACCATAGGAAGCTTCTCGATAAAGCCTGTATCGCCCTCAAGCTCGACGCTTACCACATGAGAGGTTCGCTGCAATTGAATATTAGCCAGCCTGTCATCCAGTATGGCTTTGCCCTTGTTTATCAGAAGGATAGAATCGCAGAGCTTCTCGGCCTCGTGCATCACATGTGTGGATAAGATGACGGTTTTGCCTTCATCTCGCATCTCAAGCATAATGGTCTTGAGCAAATCCGTGTTTATGGGGTCCAGCCCTGCAAATGGCTCATCAAGTATCAGCAGCTCCGGCTCGTTGATTGCAGTTACGGCAAACTGCAGTTTTTGATGCATTCCCCTTGACAGCTCCTCCACCTTCTTACTCGCCCAGTTTGTCAGGTCAACGCGGTCGAGCCAATGAGGTACGCTCCGCGTAAGCTCGTCTGCCGGCATACCCTTGATTGCGCCAAAATATGCCAGTACCTTGTTAACCGTCATCTTACGATACAGCCCACGCTCCTCAGGCATATAGCCGATCCGGGCTTTGGCCTGCTCGACCGAGGAGTTCCCTAATATCTCGATGCTGCCGCTGTCCGGACGGATGATGTTCATAATCATACGCAGCGTGGTGGTCTTGCCGGCACCGTTAGGCCCGAGAAATCCATAGATGCTTCCCGTGGGAACCTTGACGCTGAGGTTGTTCACTGCCCAGACTTCACCGAAGGACTTATGTACACTGTTAAGCAAAACTGCATCCATATTCGACCGTCTTTCGCACAGGATTTCCAGTTCACCACAAATTCAATTTCAAGGCCGCTTAGCCGTTGATTGCTGTGTCTGCTCTTTTGGACCCGATAGCAGGATAAATGAGAGTGCTGGGACTCGAACCCAGGACCTACGGCTTAAAAGGCCGTTGCTCTACCAGTCTGAGCTACACTCCCAATATTTTGGTTATTGGTTATTGGTATTTACCATTCACCATTTACCATTTACCATTTACCATTCACCATTCACCATTTACCATTTACCATTTACCATTCACCATTCACCATTCACCATTTACCATTTACCATTTACCATTCACCATTCACCATTCACCATTTACCATTTACCATTCACCATTCACCATTTACCATTCACCATTTACCATTCACCATTTACCATTTACCATTCACCATTTACCATTTACCATTCACCATTTACCATTTACCATTTACTAAGTTGCGGTAATATAACACCTTCCCAAACACGCTGTCAATCCTTTTCGCCAATAAAAGAGGATGTGTGCCAATCCCGGCGCGCCGGGACCGTTCCTCATTCCCGATTTATCGGGACTGCAGCCCTTGAGCGAGCTGCTGCAAGCGTTTGGAGTTGATAGTTCTGCGGTAGCGGAGGTTGGCGTATTCGAGATACCAGTCTGACATCCTCGTCCACAGCCCATCGCCCGAGTCTCGCGCCCGGAGCCGCTGAGAGAAAGCGTGTAATGTCTCACTGAGTTCTCGCCGCGGTCCCGCGGCTTTGACCCTGCGATCCATCCTGGCCAGCATCTTGTGCAAGGTTACAAGCCCTGGGTTTCTCACAGCCCTTGATTGTGTCTCGCCTTTAGACTTTTTCCTGTTGTAGCCTCGGGACAGGGCCAACCACAGCGCACCACCAAGAAGGGACGTCAGTAGAAATAAGCCGGCAAGCAGGCCATAGGACTTGAACAACCAGCCAAGCACACCAAAAAGGCCATACTGATACAAGGCCGGCAGGAGCTGACCAAGAAGGATACCAGTACCGCCGCGCATGCGTCCCAACTGTTCAGCAGCGGACGCCGTGGCCAGACCCTCCCCTACCGTAGCTTCGACAATGGTCCACTGGTTTCGTTCTTTATCCCAGGCTTCGACCCAGGCATGGGCATCCATATTCCGCGCAACCCACAATTCATTCCGGGCATCTTTTTCAGTAACTAAAAAACCGGTAACGTATCGAACCGGCACGCCGGCGAGACGCAGCAGAATCGCAGCGCCGGAGGCAAAGTACTCGCAATAGCCGGTTGATTCCTCTAATAGAAAGTAGGTCAGCTTATCCCTATCGGGCGGGATGTCCAGTCCGAGCACGTAGGTGTAGTTGGTGCCAAAGTAATTGACGACAGCATCAATTTTCTCGGTTGTCGTGCTGCACCCCGCGAAAATCCTGTTTGCCAGTTGATGTACACGCCGGTCAAGTTGACTGGGGATGTTCAGCATCCGGCGACCTTGCACACCAGTTGGGGGCTTTTGAGAAGCTGATTCCGTATAGGCAATCCGGTAATTCAGGCCACTGCGCAATTTCGGAGCATAAACAATATCGTCGTCGTCCCGCAGCATCAAATTGAACGGCGCTTCAAGAAAGAATGTTCCCAGGGGTGTGAAAATAGCATCGGCGAACCGGGATTCATGCCGGATGGTCATGTACTTACACTTGGAAGTGTCTCCCTCGTTGAGGCGAAAGATATTCGTTCTGCCTACGAAATACATGCCAAATGGCTTGCTCTGTTCGGGGAAGAGCGCCTCCTGGTATGACAGGTTGTGCCATTCGGATTGACGATAGACGTCAAACGCTCTGGCCCTCAAGTAGCCCGGACTGCCGTCACACATGATGCTCAGTACGGGCGTTGGATCCTGGTCCCCCTTTATCAACAACACGCTCGACAGTCTGCCGCTGGTGGAGAATCCCACAAGTGACACACCGTCCGTTGTACTCTCTAAGGCGACACCTCCCCTCCAGAACCAAACCGGCAGGTAGTTGAGAACCTCCACGTGGCGATAGAGTATTGAGCTCATCACCCAGCCGCAGTTTGCAGCGACGACCAGTATCAGGCCAAAAGCAAACCAGCGGGACATGCACCGCTCCGTCGCTGAAAATTTGGAGCGTAGGCGACCCAGCCCCTCCGAGGGGCTGGGCATGTCCATCGAACCACGGGCGGCCGCGCTCCGTCGCTGAAGATTTGGAGCGCAGGTGACTAAATAAAGCACGAGCAGAATGACGGAGAGCAGCTCTGACAGCCGAAACGTGATGTACATGTCATCGAGTAAGAGGACTTGTCCAGCGGAGATGGTGATGGCTACGTGAAACAATCCCAGCGAAGACGGCAGTCGTCCAGGCGAACCGAGAAACAGTATGAGGATCATTGAAGCCAGGAAGTAGCGGGCTATTGTTTGCCAGGCGAAAGCCGCCGCTTGTACATAAGCTACACGGCCGATGGAACTGGCATAGCGGTAGTGAAGTGAAAACAAAATCGCCAGGAGGAGCAGGAGCAATGACGTGATAATGCGTTTTTCCGGCCTGATATCCCAGGTAAAGCGCCGCTGCAAACCTAAGAGACCCAACATACAGAGGATAGCCGGGTAAGCAATATCCCCAGAGACCCACGCGGTCAGCACCGAGCTTGCCAGCATCATAATGATAGCGATGGTCTTTTGCGCCTTCATAAGCGTTCTATCCGCCCCGTCAAGATATCATCAGCCGACAGAAGACAGAAGACAGAGGACAGAGGACAGAAGTCAGCCTTCTGGCTTCCGACTTCTGACTTCTGACTTCCGCTGGATTCGCCTATCAGGAGAACTGTGCAGTGGCAGCCGGCCTTGCCGGCCAGTTCCAGCAACTGCCGGTATGCCTTGTCCCAGCTCAGCAGAATGAAAACGACCTCAGATATCTCATAGAACCGATTTGCCAATTTTGGCGCTATCTGCTCTAAGGAACAGCCTTTAGATGGTTCAACGCCTGCCAGAATCTCGTGTATCTTGTCGAGGCGAACCATTCTGGGCCAGGCAGTGAACTGATGCAAATCGGGGCCGGTAAGCAGGAGATCGATAAGACAATCATTGTTAATTGTGAAAGCCACGGAAGCACAAAGAGAGACGGCAGCTTCGAGTTCCTTGCTCTCGTTCGACCTTGACCGCGATAGTCCTAAGGACTCCTTGCGGAGGACTTCGGGTACGCCGGTATCTAATACTAATGCAGTGTAGTTGTCGAAATCATTGTGGTACTCCTTGGTGGCCGGCACGGACAGGCGGGCCCAGGCGCGGGCATCAATATTGCGAGGGGAATCTCCCGGCAAAAAAGGACGGTTTCCCGCGTATTCAGGGAAAACTCCCGTACTACCAGCAAGTCTCGCGCTGCCGGCGCGAACGTGTCGGCTAAGGCGTCTCAGGGGGATTTGGAGCCGGGAAAAGGCCGGAAGAACGATAAGGGTCTCCTCATCATCATGCGACGTGCCGAAACTGAACAAGTTAAAGGGAAAGCTGGATTGGCAAATCGGCTGCTTGATTCGGTAGTAGCCTCGCCGCTTGGGTCGTATCTCAACAGTTACTTCGGTAGTATCGCCGGGTCCCAGGCGCGAAACCACATGTCCGTCTCCGACTTGCTCAATCGCTTCAGGCAGAGTAAGCCTCACGCAGAGATTGTAGGCCGGTAAGCGTGCAATGTTCTTGAGCACGTACCTCAGCCGTGCTCTCTGGCCCACAACGATACGTTCAGGCAGATTGCCGCTTACCTGGATTTTGGGTCGCAGAACAAACCCGACCAGCAAAGCCATTAGCACGACCGAGACCAGGGCCGAAAGCACCCCGAAGGCAGGAACTATCAGGGCGGCAAGAGTAACAAAGCCGGTCCCTCGCAGAACCACCTTGCCGGCATCGGTCAAGCCAAAACGTAATCTCCCATTGGTTTTCCTCATCGTGACAGTCGCCTCTTCATCCCGTCCCGTCTTTGCCGCAAGGCATCCTGCGGACGACGGGCGGGGTTCAAACCGGTACTTTGATACGGCCGACGATGTCCGTGACAATTTGCCTGGCGGTAGTACCGCTGTGGCGCGTTTTAGAGGCCAAAAGAATGCGATGTGGTAATACATAGGGAACAAGCCACAACACATCGTCGGGAATGACAAAATCTCGCTTTTGGAAATATGCGCGTGCCCGTGCCGCTCGGGACAACATCAGGGTTCCACGAGTGCTGACACCTAACTGAAGACGATTATCGCGGCGGGTAGCATGAACGATTTCAACGATATACTCCAGAATACCATCATCCATATGAACGTTGGCCGCCTCTCGCTGGAGCTTCCGGACCTGTTCAAGCTGGAGTACCGGCTGTATCTTCTCGAGCGGCTCGGTATGGGCATGCGACTTGAGAATATCGACCTCGACTTCGACTGCCGGATAACCCATATCAAGCCGGACCAGGAAACGGTCCAGTTGGGCTTCAGGTAAGGGATAAGTGCCGTGGAACTCGATGGGGTTCTCTGTGGCAATCACCATAAACGGTTTCGGTAGTGGATAACGTTTGCCTTCAATCGTCGCCTGGTTCTCATTCATTGCCTCCAGCAGGGCCGACTGGGTCCGGGGTGAAGCACGGTTGATCTCATCGGCAAGAAGGATATTGCAGAAGACCGGACCAGGATAGAACTTGAAGTCCCCGCTAATCGGGTTGTAGATAGAAGAGCCTAAGATATCTGCCGGCAATAGGTCAGGTGTGAATTGTATCCGGCGAAACTTGGCATCAATGCTTTTGGCCAACGCTTTTGCCAGGGTCGTTTTGCCCACGCCCGGTACATCTTCAATCAGGACAGACCCACCAGCTAACAGGCAGACTATCATTACGTCGATACATTCGCTCTTGCCGTAGATAACACTCTGCAGATTCTCCTTGAACGGTGCCAATAGTGGGTTTTCCATGTGAGTGGTTGTCAACTCCTTTTTTCGAATCCGTCTGTGACGGCCTGAAATACGGTCCAATTAAACTTCAGATGACAGAAGTCAGATTGACAGAAGCCAGATTATCTGTCCTCTGTCCTCTGTTCTCTGTCCTCTGTTCTCTGTCCTCTGTCCTCTGTCCTCTGTTCTCTGTTCTCTGTTCTCTGTCCTCTGTCCTCTGTTCTCTGTCCTCTGTCCTCTGTCCTCTACGCTGTATTATAAGTTAATACGCCTCGATTGTGAATCAAGTTCTCTCTGGAATTTTAGATTTTACCAAATCTATACCAAATTTTCAACCCCGATTTATCGGGGCTCCCCCTGGCAGGTCTTACCGCCGTAACCACTAAAACACGGAAACTTCCCTAAACAGAAACCGTCTTGGTTAATTGGTGATTGGTTAATTAGTATCTGTTGCGGGAACAGTATTTGTCATTCCCGCGAAAGCGGGAATCCAGCTTTTTCGCTCTGGGCCCCTGCTTTCGCAGGGGTGACATCGTAGGTTTTTGCTTTCCGCAACAGGAACTAATTAGTTAATTTGCCAATTACTACTCACCAATTAACTACTCACCACGGGGGTGCCGCTCAGGGCTAAATAAATCCGGTGAAATTATCCGAATCCCGGCGCGCCGGGAACTGAAAAGGAGAAACCCAAGAAGGAAGGTACTCAAGGAAAAATAAAGAAATTGGCAGCGAAATAATCAAGCTCTTTCCTCAAGTAAGGACTGGTAAAGAAATTAGGTCTTGACCGCCGGCAGGCGAGTTTCGTTTTTGGTTGAGCGAGGACAAGGCTGGCAAGGAAGCAAAACGCAGGCCTACTGGTTGGTAGTACGACTTGCCTGTCGGCGAGCAGGGTTTTGCTGACAACGCCGGCCGAACCTGCCGGCCGGCAGGCAGGGCCGAAGCCGGCCAAAACTTGTCTGACCCTGCCTGCCGGCAGGCAGGGACAGTCAAGAATGGAAGATAATTTATTTACAAGTCCTAAGATTTTGGTTACCCGCAAACACCGAATGTGGCTATTTTAATTTTAAGTCTGAATTTGACTTTAGAAATAAGGCCCTAAAAGCCGAAAAACCAATAAAGAGAAAGGCTGAAGAATTTAATTATTTGCATGAATTTTGTTGCTATTTTATTGACTTTTCGTTTGTAATCTGTTATAAAATAAAGTTGCGGGCTAACCCCTGCGGTGTTCGTATAGGAAGCAGGTGTTTGAAAGAACCGATACCCATACTCAGGGAAATCAGGTCTTGATGGATCGGAAATGCCTACACGATAGGACTTTCGGACACAAGCAACGATTGCCCACTTGGAAGTAAAGGGTCCTTTTCAAACGTTTTCTTACGGCACCCGTGGAGGAGGGCCACGCAACTGAATAAAAGGCCTGTTTTTGCAGGCCTTTTTTTATTTTAGGACTGGTAAAGAAATTAGGTTTCGTTTTGGCTCCAGCAAGGACAAGGCTGGCAAGGAAGCAAAACGCAGGACTACTGGTTGGTAGTCCGACTTGCCTGCCGGCGAGCAGGGTTTTACTGACACCGCCAGCCGAAGCCGCAGCCAGCCAAAAATGGAAGATAATTTATTTACAAGTCCTTACATAAAGTGGGGGATATATCGGACGTTCCAATACTGACAAACTTGCCATTCACCTTGGTTTTTTGGGTTAAGACAATCAATACATTTGTCGATTAAAATTAGAGAAGAGCTAATGAAGAATCTCTATTTGGCCTAAATTATTAAGGCTTGTTACTAAAAGACTTACGTTGTGGAGAACTAAAAATGCCGAGTGTTCGCAACTTCACAGTTTTACCGGCTTTGCCAGAGTCCTTAAAGGAACTGGAGGTTATCGCCGGGAATATGTTTTGGTCATGGAATCCTGAGTTTGTAGAGCTGTTCAAACGTGTTGACAGCAATTTATGGTCGGCTTGTGGTCATAATCCCGTCAAAATGCTTGGGAATATTTCGCAGGAAAAATTGAACGAACTGGCTGAAAATAAAGGCTTTTTGGCACAGTTGCAGAACGCCGCCGAAAAGCTCAAATTATATATTGATAGGCCGACCTGGTACGAAAAGGTTTGTTCAAAGTCCAAAAAACCAATTATTGCCTATTTCAGCGCCGAGTTTGGCATTCATGAATGTCTGCCTATTTATGCCGGCGGACTGGGAATCCTGGCAGGAGACCACCTGAAAAGTGCTTCCGACCTCGGTGTTCCGTTGGTCGGCGTCGGGCTTTTGTATCAGAAGGGTTATTTCCGCCAGGATTTGAGTATCGATGGTGAGCAGCGGGAGGAATACGTCGAGAATGATTTCTATAGTATGCCAATAGAGCTTGTTCGCAAAGAAAGCGGTCGGCCCGTAACAATCAGCGTTGAGTGTCCCGGCAGATGTGTAGTGGCACAGGTTTGGTGCGTTTCCATTGGCAGGGTGAAGTTATACCTGCTGGATACGAACGTACCTGCAAATCCCCCGGCGGACCGTATGATTACCTGCAGTCTCTATGGCGGCGACCGCGAGCTGCGAATTCGACAGGAGATTATGTTGGGAATTGGAGGCTTAAAGGCTCTGTCCGCAATGGATATCAAACCAACCGTCTGCCATATGAATGAAGGGCACGCTGCTTTTATGGCATTAGAGCGAATCCGTGAATTAAGAAACGCCCAAAATATGACTTTTGATGAGGCGGTCGAAGCGACAAGGGCGGGAAACGTGTTTACGATGCATACATCTGTTAAAGCAGGGCTTGATGAATTTTCTGTGGAGGTGATGGATAAATATTTCGGCAACTACACTGCATTAGTATTAGATACCGGCGTACCCGAAGTCCTCCGCAAGGAGTCCTTAGGACTATCGCGGTCAAGGTCGAACGAGAGCACGAGGGATATGGGGCAGCATTTGGCCGGGACTTCCGCTTGATGAAGTCCCCATAATATCGATTACGAATGGAATCCACATCAAAAACTGGTTGCCGGACGAGATGAACTCTTTATATGAAAGATATCTTGGCCCGAATTGGGCTGACGAAACCGTAGATAACTCTGTTTGGAATAACGTCGGACAAATTCCTGACGAGGAATTCTGGCAGATACATCAGCGATGTAAAGAGAAGTTGATTATTTTTGTGCGCAACCAGTTTTTGATGTGGAT
>JABUBP010000479.1_pt1 | contig 11274 bp, 8 predicted proteins | sample 7240331 | NCBI WGS metagenome assembly JABUBP01 (sample SAMN07256347, study PRJNA390944) | subsurface metagenome | isolation source: Methane hydrate marine sediment | place: Pacific Ocean: Eastern North Pacific, ODP site 1244 | collected 2002 | reverse complement strand
AATTCCCTCGCTCAAGGGTGTCCTGGGAACCCAGCCGAGCAGTTCCTTCGCCTTGGAGTAATCACACACTAACTTGGGAATCTCTGAGTGGGGATGAATATGTTCTACATTCCTGATCCTGTCAGGGCTCTGAGCGATGAGAAGGGCAAGGTCATTTATGCTGATATCCTCCCCATAGCCAGCATTTAATATTTCGCCATTCGCTTTATCTGAAAGGGCAGCTCTAACGATGAAATCGGCACAGTCCTCTACATACAATAAGTCCCTGGTCTGGTTGCCGTCTCCAAAGATATTCAATGTTTTCCGTTCCAATTTTCGGCTGATAAAGATAGATACCACCCCACCCTCCATATTGGATTTCTGATATGGTCCGTAGGTGTTAAATGGTCTCAGCACTGTGACCGGTAGCCCATAGGCGTGATAATAGGATATTGCCAGGTCCTCGCCGGCAAGTTTCGAGCCGGCGTAGGAAGATGCTGGTTTAGTAGGATGTTGCTCATTTATGGGTTGAGAAATATCCGCGGTATCGTATACCATGCAAGTGCCTATCAGCACGAGCTTCGTGTTGAGCCTCCTTGCTTGCTCCAGGATATAGAAGGTGCCGTTGACATTTACATCATAGGTTTCTACAGGATTATTGATGCTCTCCTGAACATTGATTTGTGCCGCCAGATGGATACACAGGTCAAAGCTCTTTCCAAACAGGTCAGCAAGCAGCTTCCTGTCCCTAATATCCCCTATGAGGAACTCTTTCAGCTTAGGATTGAGCCTGAATTCCTCAAGATTTTTCTCCTGCCCGCTGGATAAATCATCTAAGATGTATACTTCACTGCTTTCTTCCAGCAATCTTTTAACCACCCATCTCCCAATGAAACCAGCTCCACCGGTTACCAGCGCTCTCATCTCGCAAATCTCCTATACCATTCAATTGTTCTCTCCAGTCCTTGCTCAAGAGTAAATCTGGGTTCCCAGCGTAACTTCTTTTTGGCTTTAGATATATCGGCGTGTAAGGCAAATAAATCCCCTTGCCTGCCTTTTTCAAAGACAATTTTTGAATCAGATTTGGTGAGTCCCTTTATCTTATTTGCCAGCTCTAAAATTGCCGTCTGCTCCCCGGTGCCAATATTAAATACCTCGCCCTTCAGCTCATACCTCTTATCTATAAGCAGTCTATAGGCGCGAACGCTATCCTTGACATACATAAAATCCCTGGTTTGTTTGCCGTCACCGTGGATAGTGAGCGGTTCTCCTTTCAGTGCCTGTTCAATAAAGCGAGGTATCACCCCCGAGTAGCTCCACAGATTCTGATTCTCCCCAAAGGTGTTAAAATTCCTGATGACAGCCACGGGGTAGTTATGCCACTCGTATAATGAAAGGCAGTGCTTCTCTGCCGCCAGCTTGGTTACCGCATAGGTGCTTCTAGGGTGCATAGGATGGGACTCGTCCATAGGAGTATATATGGGATTGCCATATACCTCAGGTGAGGAAGCATATATTAGGAAAGGTTTAGTCTTGGTCTTGAGGATACTGTGGGCAAATTTGAAGGTGCCTTCCTCATTATTGTAGAAATACTCTGCTGGCTTATCTATAGATTCATCTATGGAAACATATGAGGCAAAATGAACGATTACCTCTACCTCCAGATTGGCCAAAAATTGTGAGTCTATATCCTGGTAATTTATCTTCAGCAGCTTAAACTTACTCTCAAACTCAGGTGATTTTATGAAAGGGTCATTCTCAAGAAAGTTTCGTGAGAAATTATCCACCCCATATACTGTGGATACATCTTTCCTGTTAACTAACTCATCTACTACATGCACACCGTATAACCCGGCTGCCCCGGTGACCAGTATCTTCATACTCTATCTCCAATCTTTTCCTGTCTCAAACTTCCATAGAGCGAAGCATACTTTGGCTTAACAGATTCCCACGAACATGACTCCGCTGTTTTCTTGCCATTCCTGGCAAGCCGGCGTGCCACTTCAGGGTTCTCCAACAGGTAGCATGTCTTCTCAGCCATCGCTACATGGTCATCTCTGTTGACTAATAAACCGTTCTCACCATCCCTAACAAAGTAAGGGATTCCACCGGCATTAGTGGATACCACCGGCAGACCGCACCTGAATGGCTCCAGTATGGTGAGGGGCATAATATCATAATCTGTTGGGTTCACCAGTATATCGCAGCTTTGATAGGTTTGGGGCATGTCCTCATATTTTACCTGTCCGGTGAACTCAACATCAGAAAGACCCATCTGCTCAACCTGGGATTTCAGCTTGTTCTCCAATGACCCACTTCCCACTATCTTTAGCTTAGCCTGCGGATACCTCTCCTTCACTATTTTGAATGCCTTTAAGGCACAGGGGATATTGTATATTTCCTCAAGGTGTCTGACAACGATTAACTTTGGCTTGACTTTTCCCCTCTCTTTGTAATAGAAGCCCCCGGTATCTGAGATATAGGGGATGGATTCTGCCTTGAACCCAAATTCATTAAATATATCTCTAAGAAAACCATCAGGTCCTATTATCTTATCAACCCTTTTCAAGAAAGGCTTAACGATGAACCCATACCTTTGCAAAAAATCCTTTGCCGCCCCGCCGTGATAGGTCATGACAATCTTCTTTCCAAATGGCTTCCCGACCATAACTGCCAGTATCACAGGCAGGAACCCGCCATAGGAGCAGGCATGGGCATGAATTATTTCTATGTGTCTAATATGCTTAAGCAAGCCAAAGGATATCTTTATTGGTTGAAGGACTGATGGATGTATGGTTTTATTTAAACGATAGACTTTTACTCCCTCCTCCTCTAAATGGCGGCAGGGATTCTCATATAAATCTTGCGGCCCAGTCGAATCGAAAGGAGCCACCACACAAAGTCGCAGATTGTTGAACTCATTCTCCATACATCTTCTCCTTCTTAATGCAACCTGGCTGGCTCTTCAGTAATTTTCGATATAATGAATCTCCGCTTGCCCGACTGGCTGCGAGGGATTTCATCAACATAGTCTAGCATTACCTTCATCTCTTCGCCGGCATAATTCTGGATCTTGCCGATAATGTGCGTTTCATCAGTTAGCTTGAATTGGTTATTTTTTACCAATTTGACAATGAGTTCATTCGGTATTTCCTGTATTATCTGGAATTGCTCTACGCTGTGGATGTGTTCAAACAAGCCGGTAAAAAAGTGAACCACTAGAATCTTTCCTCCTGGGGTTATAATCATATCGGGCACTCGACCCTCTATTGACTGCATCAGCGGCAGGCCACGGCCACAAATACAAGCACTATATGAAGGCTTACCCACATCCCCGATCTGATATCTTATGAATGGCATGGCATAATTGTTGAGATCGGTGACCAGAATTTGGCCAAACTCCCGAGCAGCCGGCTTACTAATGTGTACGAATTCAACTACTACATTGTCAGCGGCAATATGGTAGCCACAGTGTTGCTCGCATTCAGAGGATATTGTCATCCCCTCGCCGCCATAGCCATCAAAAACAGGAGAGCCAAAGTGTTCTTCTATCATTTGCCTCATCACGCTGGACAGCGTTTCGCCGTGAGTCATTATCGTGTCCACATGGACATCATCTATTCCGTTCTCCTTCATTGCCTTGGCCAGCAGGTATACTGATGAACTATATCCCCTGATTGCTTTTGGTTTATAGGTTCTTATGATGTCAATATATTGATTCAGGGTGCTTTCTTCAAGGTTAAACGCCTGTAAAAATCGGTATCCTGATAACCTGTAGTTAATTCGCTTCATTAGTCTAGAGGTTCCCAGGATTTCATGAGGAAAGCCACTTAAGTTTATGACCTTGTCTCCAAGCTCAAACCCAGCCCAACCCCAGGCTCGAAACATTGCCGCTCGGGTCATGTCTGCAGCATACTGGGTGGTGTAGAATTTGAGCGGTTCCCCGGTAGATCCGCTACTATGGCTTGACAGAAAGCTCTTGGAATCAAAATTCCTTGCGATCATCCTGTCGGGGAAATTGCGGCGAATGATATTCTTGGTCAACACCGGCAGCTTTGATAGATCAGCCACCGTCTTTATGTCATCGGGCTTGATTTTCATCTTGGTGAATACCTCATGATAGTATGGAACATTCTGGTAGCTGTGTTTGATTAGCTGCTTTAGTTTTTCTTGCTGTAGAGCCTCGATTTCACCGCGAGATAACCACTGTGACCTCTCCAGTTCCTTCAAATACCTCATAGTATTCATACCCTTCAGGCGATCGGCAATCGGCATAAAAAGGTTTCTTACTATTTTGGGATGCATGCTGAGCTAACCTCCTTTATCATCTTAGAGTGTCTCTAAGTAATTCTGGGAAGGTATATTCTATGGTTTGAAATTCATGAGCTAAATCCTGGACATCCCGCCTTATCAACCGTAGGTCTCTCTCTCCACTCAATGCCTCGCTGATAAGTCTAGCAATTGTTCTGCATTCTTTCTCCTTCATTCCCCTTCGGGTTATCTCTGCGGTAGACATTCTAACGCCCATGTCAGCGATTATGTAACATTCTTCCAGTCTATTCTTAACTTCACTTCCTTTCTCCCCACTGTCACCGCTTCTCAATATAACTTGATGTGACTCTGTAAAACCAAGCCCTTTCCCAAATAAATCGATGCCACAAGCATCAAGGGACTCTGCCAGTACCTTTGAATTCCTTAGCATCTGCTGAGCATATACATTCCCAAAGGCTTTCATCTCAGCTAGAGCTACACCAAGGGCGGCAATGCGATTGGGGTGAGGGTTGTCTACAAGTATAGTCCCATTATCTGGGTCAAATAGATACACATTTTCTTGCATTGCGAACAGTCTATGCACCTTCACAAACATTTCATAATCATTACCCAGCAGCAACCCTCCTTGAGGACCGGGAAATGATTTATGCGTGCTACCAAAGAGTAAGCCAGGCTTGCACTCATCTAGAGGATTCTGAAATTTATGACCGGAAATCAGACCAAGAACATGTGAGCCATCATAGACTACCGACACTCCTAACTTATGACATATGCGGGAGACCTCCTGAACCGGATGAGGAAATAAAAAGAAACTTGCTCCTAGTATAACGAGAGAGGGATGTTTATCTTCTAGAAACTCTTCGAGTGCAGCCAAGTCTATATTCTGTTTTTGCTCGTCGAAAGGTAAACCAACTCTTGTTCTACCAAATATGGAAAGATTAAAAGGATATCCTCCATCTAATGTTGGAACCATGGCCACGCTATCACCTATATTGGTGAGCCCCAGAACTACCGCGAGATCACACATGTGTCCACTTACAGGAAGTACTGAGACGAATTTACAATTAAATACTTCTGTGGCCAGCCTTTTAACACTTTCTTGAATTTGACGAATAAAGTTGGTTCCACCGTAATACTCCGAGAAATATCGATTGCCCAGGTCGCTTGCCAGACATTGTCTTACTAATGAAGATGCCATGTTTTCTGCTGCCGAAAGATTTAATGTCCTCTTCCGATAGTCCTCATGGACTTTGACTAAAGAAAGTATTTCTCTGAGATTTCCCATATCCACTGCGTTGACCATGCTATATCCCTAATCGCTGGCTATCAAGGTCTTTTTCCAAGTGCGTTAGGTAACCACCATTGTGTCTCCTCAAATTCCTTGAGATACTTCAGCATTTTAGTACCCAGGAAGGCCTCACCTATAGGATATAAGATATATTTGGCTATAGTTGAATACACCTTCTATTTCCCTAGCTTGATTTTTGCTTGACTATTTCTGTATTCCTCAGGGCTCGCTCCGAGGGCAGCTTTCGATCCCGAGACGGAACTACATGAGCACACACAGGTTAATTGCAACTTATTGCCTCAGAGATTCTTTTACAGGCATCTTGACCAAATATGTTCCTTTGTTCTCTGTCAGGTTCGAACTCCTTCGCCATCTTAACAATTCTTTCCTTATCTACCCCCACCAGCATATTCCATCCATTTTCCACTGTCTCAACCCACTCAGTATTATCTCTCAGCGTGATGCAGGGCACCCCCAGTATGTATGCCTCTTTCTGAATACCGCCAGAATCTGTCAAAACTCTCCTTGCCCGGCTAAGAAGTTGCAGAAAATCAAGGTAGCCGAGTGGTTCTGTTAGCTTAACTTTCCCTATCAGCCTGTCATATAAGCCATACTTCTTCAGAGATTTCTCTGTCCTTGGGTGAAGCGGAAATACTATTTTTTCACCAACTTCACAAAAAGCATCCACAATGCTCTCTAAATTGTGTCTGTCGTCGGTATTACTTGCCCTGTGCACGGTTGCTACCAGGTATTGCTTGTTCTCTAGATTGAGTGTATCTAATATCTGAGACCGTTCAGCAATCTTTTTATTATTGAGCAACGCATCCACCATCACATCTCCAGTTAGATGAACATCCTTAACTATACCCTCCCTCTTCAGGTTATCGACAGCAGTTTGTGTAGGACAAAATAGGTAAGCGGAGCAGTGGTCAGTTAATACTCGGTTAACTTCTTCCGGCATTGATTTATCAAAACTTCTCATTCCTGCCTCAATATGCCCGACTTTAATTTGTAATTTAGCAGCAGATAAAGCACCAGCAAGTGTGGAATTAGTGTCACCATAGACCAAGACTAAATCAGGTTTCTCTTGTATCAGAACTTCTTCTATCTTTTTGAGCATCTCCCCGGTTTGACACCCATGTGTTCCAGAGCCTACCCCCAGATTGTAATCTGGTTGTGGAATTTGGAGCTCCTTAAAAAACACCTTGTCCATCTCATAATCGTAGTGCTGCCCGGTATGAATTATTATCTCCTGGTGTAGCTTTCGCAGCTCTCTTGACAGTGGCGCACATTTGATAAATTGGGGTCGTGCCCCAACAATGGATGCAATTTTCATAACTATTTCCTGCTTCCCTCTTTATACCTATAGAAGCTTTGAGGGTAGTTTTCAATGAGATCTACCATAAACTGAGTAACATCTATCTTATCGGATAATAATCTCTGGCGCTTCTTTGCCCACTGCTTTTTTAAGTCTGGCTGCTGTAGAAGCTCTGTGGCTTTTTGGATTGCCTTATCCGGCTCACGGAAGGAATAAATCAGGTCATACTTCTGCTCTAGCTCTACGAAGTTACCCATTGTGTTGGAAAGAGAGGACATATAGACCGAAGGCGTCCCAAGGATTGCTGCCTCGGTTGCCATAGTCGCTCCTTCTCCAATATACATCATGGCATAATACAGCAAATCGTGAATTTCCTCTGGAGGGGTTGTTATCCGATATTTGTCAAACTCCTCTGGCAGTGGTCTCTCGGAGGTGATGAAAACCCGAACGTATTTCTCAATCTCTTTTACTAGCCTTTTCTTTGTTAGCATATCAAAGCCATGCTGCCCAATATCATGGCTCGCTTCCCAGGCAACAAACCGCATAAGCACAAATCTATCCTCTGGCTTGAGTCCGACCTTCCCCAGCACCGAAGGGTCAGGCTTGAAATAATTGGGATGCAGATAGGCCAGTTCATGGTAGCTCTCATACCTCACCTGCTTTTTGCCCAGGTCTTTTCTAAAGCAGGAAGGAGTTAAGATAGCATCAGTAAAGGGGCTATAAAGGTAATACTGCTCTCTTGAGTGCTCAGTGTCATCGAAGATAATACATGGCTTTCGGAGCAATGCTGAAACATGAGCAGCGGTAATCGAGCCTACGCCGGTTAGTATACCTGGCTTGAATCCTCGGGCAGCATTGTACAATCTACAATCTGCTCTGAGTAAATCAACGATTTTGGCTACAAGGTTTCCCCGAGACCTACCGGTACATATATATTGGAATTGATAGGCGTCAAGTAGCCTCAGAGCGACATCTTTATCAGTGGCACATATCAATATCTCATGCCCTCTTCTCTCCATGTTCCATACAAAATGCTTGAAGAAGTGAACGTGGGCTGGATGCCCTATTTTCACCAATATCCTCATAGTTTTGTCTCGCCAACAACTCCAATATTAGTCCAGGTGTCTAAAGGCGATGGGGCTTAAAATTCGAGTAAGCAACAAAGGCAATCTCATCCATACGCTGGTAACAAGTTTATACTTGATTCCGCTTCTGTTCGCTGAGATTAAATTTGGCACTGTCGGATAATAGTAATAATACAGCTTCTTTTCCTCCGTCCCCCAGTGTTTTTTGAAACGAACCAGGCCCTCGTCATCTGGTGATGTCCTGCCGAAATCGAAGTAGCGATAGCCCTGATTACAGCTATCTACAATTGCCTGCCACACAAGTAGATTGTTAGGATGGTACCGCAGGTACCTCTCATCAGAAGCAGCATAGGCATAGTGAACTGTGTCCTTAAAGCTAAGGGTGATTGTTCCAGCAATGGGCAACCCTTCAAACTCAGCCAGATATAATCTGGTAATAGCACCCATCCTGGAGGAGATATTCTTCAAGAAGGTAAAGGGATGTCCAGGCACACCGAGCTTCCTCTTGGTCTTCTGATTTAGCTGATAAAAGCATTTCAAGTCTTCAATGGTAGAGCTTGCTCTTACTGTCACTCCATCCTTCCTAGCTTTGTTGATAGCCCACCTTACGCTTTTGGGGTCAAGCTTTTTCCATACTGCCTGGGGCTCAGATAGCTCTAAAACATAGGTAGAAAAGTAGTTGCTTGTCTCAAGCCCTAAATTCTTTAGCTCAGCCATTCTGATTTCAAGATAGCTACACCTTAGGTCATGGCAAAGGTCTTTTGCTCTATAAACTAGCTCCTTTAGAATATCTTCCGAATCGGTTATAGGGCCGCACAGGGCAAAGGGCAGCGAGACGAGCCGATTACCGGTAAGCCAGCTTTTAACCTGGAACAGGGGTAGGATACCACATAGCCTATCCTCTTCATTTCTGGCAAAGAGGTAAAACGGCTTATGATAAAAGCTTTCCTCTACTACTTCTTTCCACTGTGGGAGGTGAGACATCAAACCCCCAGGGTGGTTCTTAACATAAGTGTGCCATTCCTCAGTAGACACCGTCGGGTTTAATTCAATAGTTATCATTAGCTTCCTCGAATTTTACTCCTTCCCCTCAACTTCAGCATTCGCTTGGCTAGATTAACCCCGGTATCCAAGACTAAATCTGTTATCCAACCAATCAGGTTATTACTCCATCTCTCAGGATGCACCAAGAGATAAGCGCATCCAAGCTGCCGCTTCTTTATTAACTCTATAACATCATCTGTGGAGGCGACGATGGCTTTGCTGATGCCTTGGTTATCATTAGCAGCAGAGGAAAGATAGTCCTTGACCTTGTGCTCAGTACCCCAGGTTCTGCCTGTATCCGATAGGTAGGTAATATTATTGAAAGAGAGATAAGCTTCTCCGGTGAGGCCGAAGTCTTTGAGGTTATATTTGGTCCATAGGTCGCGATTATCCCACTTCGTCAGCGGGTTACCATGCATACAAATAGTCTCGATTTTGGCTATTTTTCTAAATTCTTCTAGCTCATGCTCAAATGTTTGTATTGCTTTTTGATAATCGCCCTTTGCTTTGTCCAGCGTCTCATAGTGATAACCTATCTCGTGTCCCATACTGGCTATTTCATTTATTAAATTTGGCTGGAAGACTTTTTTGTTAAACCTGAAGTAATAAGTTGCATTGATGCCAAGCTCGTGCTCCAGCCTTGCCATATGCACTGCTCTCTTTGGCTTCCGGTCCACATCATGGCGAAGGACTACGACCTTCTGTCCCGCAACGTAGCTGTTAAGATACTCAGCAACAGTAGAGACAGTATAACCATAACAGCATATCGCATCACACAATTGCCGATACTTGCTCAAGGTGAAGTCCAGATTCATTCCTTTAGTGTGAAGGTATCGCATCCTCAGTCTCCACAGGAAATCCCTGAGAAGAAGCATTGAGACTTTAGGAATGTATTTACTGTATTTAATTTTGGATTTCTCGCCCTGGTATCTGGCAGGCATTGGTACTTCAACTATTTGAGCACCGACAACGGATAGCTTCACCAGAATATCATTACAGTAGCCATACCAGAGATAAACACTATCCAGGTTAATTTGCTTTAGTGCCTTTCGAGTTATGGCGGTATACCCATTCTGTGGATCCATTATCTTATAGTTTCCTGAGGCAATCCTGGTAAGCCATCTTAACAGCCAGTTTCCAAAACGCCTCCAGCGCGTCATGCCTCGCAAATGCTTTGGGGTAGACATGCGGTTTCCTTTAGTGTAGTCTGCTTCTCCTTCAAGAAGTGGCATTAACAAGTCTGGCAAGTAAGCAGGGTCCATCTGATTATCCCCCGCCATTACTACAGCGATGTCCATATCTTCTGCCAGAGCTTTTCTATATCCAGTAACAATAGCAGCCCCCACACCTTGATTTCCCTCGTGTGTTACTACTAGTAACTTCCCATTTTGCCTCTCAATATTAGAAGCTATTTTGTAGGTATCGTCTGTGCTGGCGTCATCCATCACATAAATCCTGTCAATGAAATCAGGCATAGTATTAATAACCGCCTCGATAAACCTTTCTTCATTGTAAGCGGGAACTACTATGCCAATCTTCTTGCCCTTATACATTGTTCATCCTCGCTACAAAATGGACTGAGAGGCACTGTGGCTATCTTCATAAGGTTGCTTTGCGGGCTTCCAAGGCTATCCCCAATACTTTTAGCCCTTCATAGCCATCTACCAGAGGTTTCTCATCGTTTTCCACACATTTCAGGAAATGCTCCAGCTCCAGCTTCAATGGCTCTGCCTTCTCTACCTCGACTACCTCCATGCCCTGAGAATTATGTATCGTAATTCCCTGGTCAATATAATCCAAGTAGGCAGCCCCCTCGCTTCCTGTGGCTACCAGGCTTCTTACTTTATGAGGGGTGAACCAGTTTGCCTCGATGCAGGCAGTAGTATCCCCGAAATCTAGGATGACTATAGCATGGTCATCTTTCTGATGCCCGAACTTGCCGGCTTTGCAAAAGACAGCCACTGGCTCCTCGCCTGTCAGGTATCTGGCAACATCGATATCGTGGGTAGCCGAATCAACGATAATTCCCACATCCCTTATCCTGGAGGCAAAGGGTCCTACTCTCCTGGTTGAGATTATCATCAACTTGCCTAGGGTTCCCTGGTCTATTATCCGTTTCAACCTCAGCACCGCTGGGTTAAATCGCTCAATATGCCCTACCATTAACTTGGTGTGGTTTTTCTCAGCGGCTCGTATCATCTCCTCACCATCTGCCAGATTGGAGGCGATTGGCTTCTCCACCAGGCAGTGAATCCCGTGCTTAATAAAGTCTGTGGCAATCTGCCTTC
>JABUBP010000478.1_pt1 | contig 11274 bp, 12 predicted proteins | sample 7240331 | NCBI WGS metagenome assembly JABUBP01 (sample SAMN07256347, study PRJNA390944) | subsurface metagenome | isolation source: Methane hydrate marine sediment | place: Pacific Ocean: Eastern North Pacific, ODP site 1244 | collected 2002 | reverse complement strand
AGCTGAGGTTTTCGGGCATTTGTACGGGACGCCGAAAGACAAGGTCGAAGAGGCGCTTGGGGCCGGCAAAACCATCATTCTGGAAATCGACGTCCAGGGCGCCAAACAGGTCAGGTCAGTGTGTCCGGATGCGGCGATGGTTTTCATTTTTCCGCCGACGGAAAAAGAGCTGGCACAGCGGATAAAGAACCGTGGCCGCGAAGGAATGGAAGCGGCTGAAGAAAGACTTGAAGGTGCAGATACGGAGTTTGCAGCGGCCTGGCAGTATTACGAACATATGGTCGTAAACGATGACCTGGAACATGCGGTGAAAGAAGTGATACAAATTATTAAGCAAAACAGCGGAGAAAAACAATGATAGAAGAGCTTAAGAGCACAGAGATAGTTAACAAAGTTGGCGGTCGATTCAAATTAACAGCACTGATTCAAAAAAGATTAGGAGAACTAATGGAAGGCTCTCGGCCTCTGATTGAGAACGCTGAGGGCAAAACTCACATGGAAATCGTTATACAGGAGATACTCCAGGACAAGATCACTATTGATACGGGAGCGGATGTGTCTGATAAAGAGGGCAAGGAATAATCAAACTGCGATGCCAAAGAAAAAATCAAATCTTGCGAGGCTAAATATCCTGCTGGGTGTCAGTGGAGGAATATCTGCATATAAGGCGGTGGATTTGGCCAGTAAGCTGAGCGCCTGCGGCGCGAAGGTCAGGACGGTGATGACGGAAAACGCCTGTCAGCTCATCAGGCCGAAAAGCTTTGAGGCTGTGACGGGGCAGGCAGTTTATACCTCACTATGGAACGCCGGCGAGGAATATGAAATCAGCCATGTGAGTCTGGCTGAGTGGGCCGATATTGTGGCAATTGTTCCCGCAACAGCTAATATAATCGGCAAGGCAGCAAACGGCATCTGTGACGATTTGCTCAGCACAACTGTTTGTACGTGCTGGGCCAAGCCAATACTTCTGGCACCTGCGATGAATAAGAATATGTGGGATAATCCGGCTGTGCAGCGCAACATAAAGACAGTCAAAGAGATGGGGGTTGAAATAATCGGGTCCGAAAAAGGACGCCTTGCATGCGGGACAAAAGGGATGGGCAGAATGTCGGAGCCTAAAGATATCTTAGAGGCTTTAGAGAAAATCGCTTCTAAAATTAAACGCAAGAAAAGATAAACCAGCCGGCAAAATGCATTTTCTAATTACAGCAGGCGGCACACGGGAATATATCGACCCAGTTCGTTTTATCTCCAACGCGAGCAGCGGCCAAATGGGCTATGCGCTTGCATCAGCGGCAATCAAAGCCGGCCATAAAACTACACTTATAAGTGCCGCGGATTTGCAGCCGACTATCGGTGTGGAGTTTGTCGGCGTCGACAGTGCAGCAGAAATGTTCGCAGCCGTGAAAAAGTTCTTTGCAAAATGCGATTGTCTGATAATGGCAGCTGCGGTTTCAGATTATACGCCCGTTAAAAAATCAAAAATAAAAATTAAAAAATCAAAAAGGAATTTAGTAATAAGATTAAAACCAACGGTTGACATTCTTGGCTGGACTCAAAAACATAAAAAGGAAAAGCAAATCGTTGTCGGGTTTGCTCTGGAAGACAAGAACCTTCGGCGAAATGCTGAGAAGAAGCTAAAAGAAAAGAATCTCGATATGATAATTGCCAACCCCCCTGCCGCGATCGGCGCCGAGAAATCAAGCGTTCATATAAAAACGCCTGACCACAAATGGTTAAAACTCCCACACGCAACCAAAACCACAGTCGCCAAAAAAATTGTTGATTTGCTAACTTGCTAATCCTTTATTCCGAGGTCGTCTTTTGTGAGGAGGCTTTCAAATTCGTAGCCAGCGGCAGCGATGTTTTCTCCGGCGCCCTGCTTGCGGTCAATTACGCAGATGATTTTTTTGACAATTGCACCGGCACTGGTAATAACCTTTGCCGCTTCGAGGACCTGGCCGCCGGTGGTGGCGACATCCTCAACCAGCAAGACAACGCCGTTCTTATCCAGTGTGCCCTCAATCATTTTGCCGGTGCCGTAACCTTTTTTGCTGTTGCGGACGATAATCCAGTTTTTGCCGGTCTCCATAGCAGTAGCGGCAGCTAAGGCGACGCCGCCAAGTTCGGCGCCGGCTATCAAAGTAACATCATCGGTAACATACTTTGCAAATTCTTTGCCTAAGGCCTTTAGGATATCCGGGCAGGTCTCGAAGAGGTATTTGTCAAGATAGTATTTGCTTTTCTTTCCGCTGCGAAGGGTAAAATCACCTTCCAGATACGATGTTTCTTTAATACGCTTTATCAGCTCTTCCCTGGTCACAGTACAAAATTCCTTTTATACTTTCAGTTCAACTTTCTTACTAAGTTCCCTGCGGTATTTTCTGCGAATCGGCGTTACGGTATCTTTTATGAATTCATCGACCTGCTGGGGTGCTCGGCCTATGTAATTTTTAGGGTTCAGTGTTGCCTTAAAATCGACCCTGCTGAAAGCCGGGTCCGATTTGAGTCTGTCAATCAGGTCGTTTGGTTTGCCGGCCTGTTTTACCTGTGCTGCGGCGGCGTGGGAATGCTGTCTGATTCTTTCATGCAACTTCTGGCGGTTGCCACCGGCTTTTACGGCAGCCATCAGGATATTTTCGGTGGCCATAAACGGCAGCTCGGCTGCGACATGAGCAGCGATGACCTTCGGATAAACCACAAGACCATCGAGAACATTTATAAGAATTTCCAAAATTCCATCGACGGCCAAAAACGCTTCGGGAATCACAACCCTTCTGTTCGCGGAATCGTCGAGAGTTCTTTCGAACCACTGCTCACCGGCGGTCATCAAGGGGCTGGTTGCCAGACTAAATACCAATCTGCTAAGGGCTGTTACTCGCTCACATCGCATCGGGTTTCTCTTATAGGCCATAGCGGAAGAGCCGACCTGGGATTTTTCGAAGGGCTCTTCAATTTCCTTCAGATTCGACAGCAGACGAATGTCGTTGCACAATTTATGAGCGGATTGCGCAATCGAAGCCAGCGTGTTTATGACAAGGGTGTCAATCTTTCGCTGATAAGTCTGGCCGGTGACGGCACAGGTTTTGTCAAAGCCAAACACTTTGGCGACTTGTTTATCAAGCTGCTTGACCTTCCTGTGGCTGCCATTGAAAAGCTCAAGGAACGAAGCCTGTGTGCCGGTAGTGCCTTTTACACCTCTAAATGGAAGATTCTGCAGACGATACTCAACTTCCTGCAAATCCATAACAAATTCGTAGCACCACAACGCTGCGCGTTTGCCCACCGTAGTCAACTGAGCAGGCTGATAATGTGTAAAGCCGAGGGTGGCTAATGAGCGATGCTTCTTCGCGAAGTTAGCCAGAAGATTAATAACAGCTGCAAGTTTCCCGGCTACTGTTTGCATGGCCTCGCGGATAATAATCAAATCGGCGTTGTCACCAACGTAGCAGCTTGTTGCGCCGAGGTGAATAATCGGGGCTGCCTTTGGGGCCGCTTCAGCAAATGTGTGAATGTGGGCCACAACATCGTGGCGAAATTTTTTCTCATAGGCGGCGGCCTTTTTGAAGTCGATGTCATCGAGGTGCCGAGCCATTTCGCTTATCTGGGATTGTTTGATATCCAGGCCCAGTTTTTTCTGGGCTTTTGCCAGTTCAAGCCAGAGCCTGCGCCAGGTACTGAATTTTTTCTGCGAGCCGAAAAGCTCAGCCATTCGTTTTGACGCATTTCGCTCTACCAAGGGACTGGTATATAGAGTTTTGCTATTTGGCATTTATCTCTTCCTGTCGTTTTTTTAATAACTGCTCGATTTGTTCTATATCTTCTGCGGCCAGTTCCCAATCACCTGCTTTTGCGGTTTCTTCTATCTGGCCGGGGCTTCTTGCTCCGACGATAGCCGCGGTAACCTCACTTCGACGAAGCACCCAGCTAATTGCCAACTGAGCCGGTGTTTTGCCGTTGCGCTCGGCAATGGGCCGCAGTTGGTCAACAAGTTGCAGCGTTGCAGTAAACTGCGGCTCTTGAAAATCGGAGCCTTTCTTTCGATGGTCGCCCTCAGGCAAATTTGCCACCCGTTCGTGACTAAATTTTCCCGTTAGCAGACCTTTGCCCATCGGGCTATACACAATCACGCCGATATTATTTTCTCTGCAGAAGCCCAGGAGCTCATTCTCAACCTTGCGATGAAGCATACTATAAGGCGGCTGAAGGGAAGCGACGGGATGAATCCCAGCCACACGCTTGATTTGCTCAACTGCGAAATTTGATACGCCGATGTATCTGACTTTTCCTTCGTCAACAAGTTTCGCCATTTGTTCGGCGGCCTGCTCGATATCCTCGTCGGGCTCGGGCCAGTGCATTTGATACAGGTCGATGACATCGACGCCGAGCCTTTTCAGGCTTGCCTCACATTCGGAAGCGATTTCTGTGAGACAATTTATTTTTCTTCTTTGGTCATCCCAGAGCAGGCCGCACTTTGTCGCGACAAAGGGTCTTTCGCGTGTTTGTTTTAGCGCTTTTCCGACGATTTCTTCAGAATGTCCCAGCCCGTAAATGGCGGCGGTATCTATCCAGTTGATACCTTCGTGCAGCGCTTTGTGAATTGCCGCTATCGATTCGTCATCATCCTGCGGCCCCCAGCCGTACAACCATGGCCCGCCAATCGCCCAGGTCCCCAGCCCAACTGCGGTCAGCTTCAAGTCCGTAAAGCCTAATTTCCTTCTCTGCACAGCTCCGCTTCCCAAGAGAGGTTAGCCGATTCGCACAATAGCATATTAAGCTCCCATGCGTTTATCAAGACTTTTGTATTCTCAGCCAGGGTATTAATGGGACAAAGATTGCCGAAAAAACCCGTCGGTTCGCAATCACAGCGATTCTCCCAATCCATCACTGTACTGCAGGATATATTTGGCACGTTCGGGGAATTGTTTCAGTACGGTCTGGGCGTCGGTTCGCTCGAGGATATACAGGCCCTGCTGGTGCAAAATTCTCTTCTTAATTCGGCGTTGGCTGTCGAGATAGACCGTCTCGCAAAAACCCCGGCCATCTAAAAACTTCAGTTCGAAAGCAAATTGGGCCTCTCCGAAGCCGGCCGTGTCGTCAATCTTGACTTTTGAAATGAGGGTGGGGATAATTTGGCCCTGTGCATCAATCAAATCCGCTATGATTTCCTCACAGCTATCATCAAGCATTTGGCTTAGAAGCCGGTCAAAGAGGATATCCGGTATCGCAGCCGGGCCGAGCTGATAGTCTTTGCGGCGAGGCTTTGGGCTAAGCTGAGTAACGGTTATTACGCCCGCCTGCTGCGTTGTTATCTCGGCAGCAGTTGCACCAGCTAAACTTCTGGACTCGCTCTTCCAGAAAAACTCATCGAAGCTGTTATTGCATTCGAAAATGGAGACCTGCTCCTGCGGGTATCTGCCCCGGACATAAAGAAGACTCGCCAGCTGTATATCCACTGAAGAGATTGTCAAATCGTCGGGCGTCTGCGGGGCCTGCTGCGGGAGAGCTAAAACATCCATCGTAAAACCGATGGTCTTTCCCTCCGCATCTTCAATGAGGAAAAAATCCCGCCGGACCCGGCCCTCGACAGCGGCGCCATTTTGTGAACTTTTTTCAGGAGGGCGAAGAAACTCATTGAGGCCTTTGTCTTTGATTCGCGCAACGACCTGGCCGCCGGCCGCCAGCAGGGACCCGTCCTCGAACTTCAGGCTTTCAGCAATACCCATAAAGGCACGTCTTGCCAAGTCGGTATCGCCTGTGGTCTGGTACAGCTCGATTTCAAGCTGACGTCCGTTCGGCAGTTGAGCAGTTGCGAAAAAAATTATGTGCCGCGTTGGCGGCTCTTTTATGTGCGCCCAATGAACCGTAAGGGTATCCACCTGGAGCCGCCCTGTTTCTGCGATTTCGCCATCAACGGCACCAGCTTCTTGTTGAAATCGCACATCGACACCGGTTTGCGGGGCAGCTAACAGATAACGGCATTGAACGGTAACGGTCGGCCTGGGCGGGATAGGAAGAAAAACACCACTCAAAATGAAGGCATTTTCGCGGTACTTCCATTGTTTTTCCGTTCTCCAGCCGTTACCAGACGGCATCGATACCGACAAGCCGGTATAGCTTAATCCAATCGGCTCCGAAAGCACAACTGCTGACCTCGACGCCGTTAGAAACTGCGCTATCAATAAAGAGAGGACAAAAAGGCCAAAAAGGGCTATCTTATCGGCCCCATACTTTCCTGTTCGATACCTGTCCTGCATATACCCGGAGGATAACCGAAAAACGCGAAAGCGAAAAGCGAAAAGCTGGAATCTCCGACGCTGTCGGATGAGCATTCTTACTTCGAGAAAGGACTCAGGAAACGACGGCCGGGTGCTCCGCAGGCTGCAACTGGCTGGCTCTTTTTCGGAGCACTTTGTAGTACAGCCACTTGACAAATCCGCTCGCGGCAAACCCACAGAAGATAAAAACCAGAACCGCCTGTCTGCTCCAGATAATCAAGCCGAGAAAGAGCAGTACCCGCATAAGATGTGCAAAGGGTTTTTTGCCCTTTATATATTGATTCAGGATATGTGGGTATCGAATCCTGCTGACCATCAGCACAGCCACGCCAAGCGCTAAAACCGGCAGGGCATAAATGATAGCGTTTTCACAGATAGTATAGGCGTAGGTACTTTTCGCGGAAAGCTCGGGCAGAATCTCCTGATGAAAAATGACAAGGCTGACGACCACGCCGGCCGCCGCCGGCGTCGGCAGACCTACAAAGCTCATATGCGAGGACTCATCCTCCTCATTCTCGACATTGAACCTTGCCAGCCGAATTGCGGCACAACTTATATATGCGGCCGCTGCCACCCAAACGAAACGACGCAGGAAGCTTTCGACAACGATATTAAATTCCGCCAGGCCGGCCAGCTTGTATTCGAGGACCTTCAACATCAAAAAGGCAGGAGCGACACCGAAGCTGATAATATCACAAAGGCTGTCGAGCTGACCACCGAAGCTGGAGGTTGTCTTGCTCATTCTTGCGAGTCGGCCGTCGAGCATATCGGCTATCATTGCCAGCAGTATCATATATCCGGCCATCGCGAAATAGGGCAGCTGCAGCCTGTGATATGAAAACTCGCCGTTGCCTACGACAGCACCTTTACTGGCAAGCGCAATGGCGGTAAAGCCGCACACGCCGTTAAGAATCGTTACCAGCGAAGGCAGAATTGTGATGTAGTTTAACCTCTGCCTCCGCACACGGCGCAGCAGACTCTCTTTAGCTGCTTCAGTTCTGAATCTTGCCATTATCCGTATCCTGCATCTCGTATCTTATGACTGGTGTCAGGCCTGCTTTGACCTTGTCACCTACTCTGACTAAAATTTTCACATTCTCACCGGCGGCGACGTAGAGCTCTGTTCTTGAGCCGAACTTTATCATGCCGAACTTTTCACCGCCAGATAATTTTTGACCCTGCTGAGCACGGCAAACAATACGGCGTGCGATGGCCCCGCTTATCTGGCGGACAATAAGTCTGTCCCGGGGATGGTCGGTTCTGCGCAAATTCAATTCATTGGACTCATTTACCTTAGCAGAAGAAGGCCTGGCAGCATTCTTGTATCTGCCGGGCCTGTACGTGATTTTTTCAACCGTGACGTTGCAGGGGGCGCGATTGATGTGCGCGTCGAAAATGCTCAGGAATATCCCTATCTTAAGTGCGGGCCCGCCCCCACCTTCTTGCTTTCCCAAGACAACTCCGGTGTCGTTACCGGATGTTTGTTGCCCGATGCTGTTTCGGAAAGCAGGGGCCTCGACGGTCTCGATGTCGGTTATCCTGCCGTCAGCAGGAGATAGCAGCAGCCTTTCGTCAACAGGGGGGACTCTGTAAGGGTCGCGGAAGAATAACAAAACCCATATCAAAATAATTGCGAGAATCACCTCAACCAAAACAACCGTCCAGCTGGGCAAATAAACTCCGCCGACGGCAAGACAAACAGCCATTGCCGCAAGCACCATCGCCGGGAAGATAACAAGCTGAGGCCAGCCGTATTTGGTCAGTGCAAATCTCATGACAGATATGATACCCATTGGCCGGCGGCCAGGCAAGAGGTATACAACAATTTGGCTTAAAGAGGTAAAAACAGCCGAGCCTGATGGGCCGGCTCGGCCAGAGCCGCAAATCCCGAATCACACCCGGCAGGTGAAATTTTTGTAAAGTTCTTGTAATCAGCGATATGATATGGTATTTTGCAAGGTTTATGCAAATAATTCTGACAGGCATAGTGTAACAAACGCTGACTCAATGAAGCTAACGCAAATAATGCAGCCAAGTTGTGTTAAGGTCCCGTTGGAAGGGCCGGATAAGGAATCGGTAATAATTGAACTGGTCGATTTGCTCGACGCAAATGGCCTGCTGAACGATAGAGATGTCGTTTTAGACGCTGTCATGAAGCGTGAGCAAACCCGAAGCACCGGCATTGGTTCGGGGATTGCCATTCCGCACGGAAAGTGCAATGCCGTCAAAGAGCTGGTTATGGGAATGGGCATCGCGCACGAGCCGATTGATTTTGCAAGCGTGGACGGCAAAGGCGTAACCATTGTGATTATTCTGGTTTCGCCCATTGACAAGACAGGCCCGCACATCCAGGCCCTCGCAAAGATAAGCAAATTGATGCTGGACGAACAATTTAGACAGGCCCTTACAAAAGCGGCCTCGACTGACGAGCTCTATGAGCTTGTCAGCACCAAGGAAAATGAGTAGCCGCCGGCTCAATCTACCCCTCTTTTACCAACAACCAACAAAACGCTTTTCACCCATGCCACATTTTCTCCATAACCGCATCAACGATAACTTTCAAAGTTTTTTCGTATAACTTCCAAAGCCAAGCTCTTATCCCTTGATATTTCGCAGGAGCAGCATTTCGCCCTGTTTCTGCTGGCTTTTCTGATTCGAATTCTTTTTCAGCTTCAAATTTTGCCCAAGCTGCATGAACGAGTTTCATCCATTTGTTTCCTGTCTCCCCGCAGTCCTTAATAAAGGTTTCGTAATACACAATATCCCGCCCACGAAGTCCTCGGTTCCAAGGCCAATTCTCAAATTTCGTAATGCCAATCTCTGCGTCATTTACCCTAGGGTCAGTAAATAACCACGTCATCAAAAAAACTCGTCTCGCATTTTCGGTGTCCATAAAATCTTGGGCACAACATTTCCACAATAATGCATTCTGAGCATCTCGGAAACGGTAGAGCATAGCTGGCTCTTTCTCCACTTTGCGCCAATTTTCGAGTAACTTTCTTACAGTTTCTATTGGGGGAAGTTCAGGCTCGCCCATCATTGCTTCTCGCAATATATATGCAAAGGCTCCGAGGGATAAATCACTATCTCTATAAGCAGGTAAATTCTCAAACACCCACCTTTCTTGCTCTTCCTCGCCTAAATCTAGAACAGCGAGAAGTTCATTGATTTTTTTTCTGGTTTTCAGTTTTATCTGGGGCGGCTTCATTTCAGTGTTGCTGTGAGTCATGAGTGAAAAATCAGCGCGAGATTCAATCGGTATGTAAACTTTTAAGTCTATCATTGACTCCAAGTACTTTATTTTATATATTTCCGCCTCATTATCTTCATGCCACTTAGCGAAATTTTTGAGTGTACTTAATTCCTGTTTCCTTCTTTCCCAAAAATTCTCTATATCGTAAAATTCATCTAACCATTTACCGGCGTCACGATATTTTTCGGGATGCTTCTTAATATCAACTTCTATCTTAGGAAACAGGTGTCGGTCTACTATGGAATTTTCCCCTTTTTCCATCTTCTAGTTTTCTTTCAATTCCTCACGGCCAACCGCCGCTTGATTTCGGCCTTTTCCATCGCTTCATATTTTATTGCTAAACACTTTAAAAAGCAATTTTTCGTCTCGTTTTCTCCCAGCTTAGGTGCGGTGATGTTGAGAAGAAAGCACAGTTAAGCCAGTTTACAAAACCTCCCGGAATCTCTCATAACCGCGCTTGTTCGGGCCAATATAGTGCCAACAAATTTTATCCTGCGGCCCGATAAAATCTAAACTTTATCCAGAAGATGCCGGCAAATGACTGCTTCAGACACCTCTGACCGCCTTTTTGCTTGAATTCAAAATGCGTTTGTGCAATAATATAGTGTGCACATTTCATTTATTGGGAGGGTACTTATGAATCTTAGTGATAAACATCTATCCACGTCAAGGTTTAGCGGAAAAGTTCTGTTGGCATCCATTATGCTTGTATATTATTTCATAGCATTTGCGGTATTAATGGGCCATGGCACCGGTATCGGCATCGGTGCTCTCAGTAAATACGACAAAACAGATGCACAGCTCGTCGCTCTCAATTCGTCGAAGGCTCTAAAGGATAAGCCAAAGGTTGGAGTAGTGAAGGGCATAGTCTATAGCCCTCCAAACTCTTGCGCTGTGGTTGGCGAAACCATGATGCATGTAGGAGATACCATTCACGAGGTTGTCGTAGTCGCTATACAAAGCAACAAGGTTGAGTTTTCAAAAGACGGCGCGACCTGGCAGCAGGCGGTGCTTGCGACGCCGCACGCGGCCTGGACGAATTAAGCTAATAATGACGACTGTTCTCCCGCTAAGCTAAATAGTGCTCTCGGCCCTCCAGTTCCCCCACAGTTACTTCTCACGATAGGGTTGGCCGGATTTATAAAGCTCAAGACGTCCCCGTATTTTTTCAGCCGCATCTTTCGCCTTTTTGCCGGCCGCTTCGAGTAATTTGACAGCTTCTTCAGCAGTCTTGACCGCCTTAGAAAAATCGCCGCCGGCGGCGTAGGCAGCGGCCAGGGTATCCAAAAGAATAGGCTGCTGATAAGGTCCAACCAGTTCAATCATCCTCTCGGCGTATTTAACAGCGTCTGCCGGATTTCGAAGTTTCGTATCTTGCGTAGTAGCCAGAACCCAGGCCAGAGTATTAAGGCTCTTAATGTCCACTGGGTTTAATTCCAAGGCCCTGCGCCAATAGCGAACCGCCTGATTTATATTACCAACTGTCAAATAGCCCTCTCCCAGCTCAAAACATACCTCGGGCCAGTCAGGTTTTCTTTGCAATGCCGACTCGAGATACTTGATTGCCTGGTCGTATTCTTTTTGCCGGATTTTTACTTTCGCCATATTATAATAGGACATGGGATAATCAGGGTTACTCTGAATTGTCTTTTCGAAATTCACGACAGCTTCATCGATTTTGCCCTGGTCTACCAGCAACACTCCCAAATTGTTGAGACCAAGGGCATAATCTGGTTTAAGTCG
>JABUBP010000477.1_pt1 | contig 11275 bp, 10 predicted proteins | sample 7240331 | NCBI WGS metagenome assembly JABUBP01 (sample SAMN07256347, study PRJNA390944) | subsurface metagenome | isolation source: Methane hydrate marine sediment | place: Pacific Ocean: Eastern North Pacific, ODP site 1244 | collected 2002 | reverse complement strand
TCGCCTGCGACGGACACGCCGCGCGGATGGCTTGCGCTGCCGCCATCGAGGTGTTGCCAAGATCGGCGAGCGCCGCGCGCTGCGCCTCGGTCGGCCGCACCGCATCCGCGATCTCGTCGACGGGCATGCCGGCGACGGCGCGGCTGTCATTGCCGCACATCTGGCTGATGTCCATCGGACGGCCGCCCCGGCGGCGGTCATAGCGGCGCTGCTGTGGGAAATAACCGGCAAGATCGTCATAGCCATAGGGCGCGAAGATGCCGGTGTAGATATCGCCATAGCCATAGTCCCAGAAGCCGTAACCACCCCAGATGGCGTAGTCGTAGAGGTCGCTATAGGCGAACGGCCAGAACAGCGGGCCGACCCAGCCGTAGCCGCCATTGCCATGGCGCCACCAGCCGTTGCCGAAGGCGCCGCCGTGCCAGCCGGCCATTGCGGCTGCGGCGGCGATCTGCATCCGCGAAGCGGGATTGCCGAGCACCCGGACGCTGCGCAGCGCGCGCGGATGATTCAGCATGTTCAGGGCATGGCGGGCATTGCCTGGTGCAATCGCGGCATGCCGCATCGCGCCAAAATTCTGGTGACGCGCTGCAAAACGGCCTCCGCCGAAATGCGCGCGGCCAAAGTGCGCCCGCCCGATCGAATGGCGGGCGAAGCCGCCGCGATGTCCGCCAAAGTGCCCGCCGCCAAAATGGCGTGCACCGCCGCCGCCGAAATGATGCCCCCCTCCGCCGCCGCGGAAGCCACCTCCGCCGCCACCGTGGCCGCCTCCATGGCCGCCACCTCTGGCGATGGCATCGCCCGACAGGGCCAAAAAGAGCGAAAGAACCGCAATTCCCAACGCGCGCCCGAACATGGCACCCTCCCTGCGGTCTCGCCGCCCACAACGTGGCGCAAGTGGTGACGCAGGAAGACGGCAAAAGTTCCGCACGAAAACGGCAATGCGCGGACGGAGCGGCCGCTACGCCGCCGGGACGATCTTGCCGGGATTAAAGATGTTCTGCGGATCGAGCGCCTTTTTCAAAGCCCGCATCGCATGCAGCGCTCGTTGCCGAGCGCGGCCGCAAGATATTTCTGCCTGCCCTGCCCGATACCGTGCTCATGGGTGCGCTGCGCCATTTCCTTTGCATTGTCGACATCGCAAACCAGCGAGCAACGCGGCACGGCAAGATGAGCACCTGCCCGCAAACGCGGGCAGGCGCGGTTCAATCACCGGGCCTAGAAACGGTAGCTCGCGCCGGCCCGGAGGAGATGCATTTCATTCCTGAATTCGGCGCGGTTGCCGTCGCGGTTGTAAAGCGTGACGCTGCCATAGTCGGTGTAGACATATTCGGCACGCCCGACCCAGTTGTTGGTGAAGGCATATTCAGCGCCGACGCCGGCGGTGATTCCGGCCTTGACCTGGTCCTCCCAGAGAACTTCCTCGCCGGCATTGCGGCCCTTCTGGATGGTGTTGGTGAGGTTGGCGGCAGCGACGCCGACGGTGCCGAAAAGAAGCAAACGGTCGAACGCATAGCCGACGCGTGCCCGCACTGAGCCGAAGACGCCGAACTTCGCCAGCGATGTATCGTTGTCGAAGATGTTGTTGTTCTGCGAGGCCGTCGACTTGCCGATGTCGAGCTCGGCACCGATCACGAAGCGATTGGCGAACTGATAATTGTAGCCGCCATAGACGCCGAACGCCGCGCCATCAGCGCCCTCCTCGGCATGACCGTGGTTGTTGTTACGGTAGAAGTCGACCGTCCAGACGCCATGGGCGCCTCCGGCGAAGACGCCTGCGTAGAAGCCGGACCAATTGTAGTACGGCGAATTATAAACCGACACCGGCTCCACTCTGGGGAGATCGGCCGCTTCCGCGACCGACACAGCCAGAACCATGCCGTACGCGGCGGCAACGCAACAGGATACAACTCTCATGAACTTCCTTCCCGAACTGGATACACGGCAACGCCGAACGCGACGCGAACCTGGGAGGGAACTCGGGCCAGAAGGTGTTTGACTGGGGATCGCGACGTGAAGAAAGCGGGAAACGTTTGGCACCTGAATGGGGCAAACGGGCCGCAATGCCGAAAACTTTCCGCGTCCGTTGCGGCATATTGTTGGGCAAAGCGTGGCGCACTTCCAACGCCACTGCGACGCGCGGCCGGCTGTTACCCCGCAGTCACGATCTTGCCGGGGTTGAAGATGTTCTGCGGATCGAGCGCCTTTTTCAGCGCCCGCATCGCATCCAGCGCCTCGTTGCCGAGCTCGGCGGCCAGATATTTCTGCTTGCCCTGCCCGATACCGTGCTCACCGGTGCAGGTGCCGCCCATCGCCTGCGCGCGTTCGACCAGGCGATGCATGAACTCCTCGCCGCGCGCCATCTCCTCGGCATTGTCAGGGTCGCAGACCAGCGAGCAGTGAAAATTGCCGTCGCCGACATGGCCGACAATCGGCGACAACAGGCCGAACCGCTTCAGATCGTCCTCGGTCTCGGTGACGCAATCGGCGAGCCGCGAGATCGGCACGCAGACGTCGGTCGCCACCACGCCGGCGCCGGGGCGCAGCGCTTTCACCGACCAGTAGGCGTCATGCCGCGCCTGCCACAGTTTGGTGCGGTCCTCCGGCTTGGTGGTCCAGGAAAAATCGCCGCCGCCGCATTCCTTGGCGATCTCGTGAAAGAGTTTCGACTGCTCGGCGACATCGGCCTCGGTGCCGTGGAATTCCAGCAGCAGCAGCGGCGTCTCGGGCAGGGTGAGTTTTGAGTAGGAATTGCACGCTCGCACCTGCTCGGCGTTGAGCAGCTCGATGCGCGCCACCGGGATGCCGGTCTGGATGGCGAGGATGGTCGCCTGGCAGGCGCCGCGCACGGTTTCGAATGAACAGGCGGCAGCCGCAATAGTGTCGGGAATGCCGCGCAGCTTCATCGTCAGCTCGGAGATGATGCCGAGCGTGCCTTCGGCGCCGACAAAGAGATGCGTGAGGTCATAGCCTGCGGAGGATTTCTTGGCGCGCGTACCCGTGGTGATGATCTCGCCGTCGCCGCGGACCACCTTCAGCGCCAGCACATTGTCGCGCATGGTGCCGTAGCGCACCGCGTTGGTGCCGGAGGCGCGGGTCGACGCCATGCCGCCGAGGGAAGCGTCGGCGCCGGGATCGATCGGGAAGAACAGCCCCTGGTCGCGCAGATGCTCGTTGAGCGCCTTGCGGGTGACGCCGGGCTGGATCACGCAATCCAGATCCTCGGCATGCACGGCGAGAATCTTGTTCATGTCGCGCAGATCGATGCAGACCCCGCCCGCGGGCGCATTGACCTGGCCCTCCAGCGAGGTGCCGGTGCCGAACGCGATCACGGGCACGCCAAACTTGGCGCACACCCGCACCACGTCCTGGATGTCGGCGGTTTCCTGCGCCATCACCACCGCATCCGGCGGCTGCGGGGCCAGCCATGTGGTGGTATGGGCATGCTGCTCGCGCACGGCCTGCGAGGTGATCAGCCGGTTGCCGAACCGCGCCGCCAGCGCTTCGATCGCGCTTTTCAAGGCCTGCGGCTCCGGCCGCTTCAGATTGCTTGTTGTCGTTGTCGCCACGTCGAAATTCCTCCCGGCTTTGGGGGACGGTGGCAAAGGTTATATAAGGGGTCAAGAACCAGATTTGCCTTTCAGGGAGAGACGATGACTTCCGCAACTGCCCGGGATTTGAAGCTGCCTGCCGCCCCCTTTGTGTCCTCGGTGATGCAGATCGAGCCGCAATGGATCGACTACAACGGCCATCTCAACATGGCCTATTACAACGTCATGATGGACCGCGCGATCGATGAGCTGTGGCTGCAGCTTGGCATCGGACCGACGTACAAGAAAGAGCGCCATGGCTCCACCTTCACCGCCGAATGTCATGTGCGCTATTTGCGAGAGATTCACCTAGGCGATCCCGTGCAGGTCACGATCTATCTGCTGGGCGCCGACGAGAAGCGGCTGCACACGTTTGAGGAACTGCGGCACGCCGATGAGGGCTGGCTGTCGGCGACGTCGGAGAACATCTCGCTCCACATCGACATGGCCAGTCGAAAGGTGGCGGCGTTCCCGCCGGATATTCGCGCCCGAATTGCCGAGATCGCTGATATCCATGCCGCGGTGGCGCGGCCGGAGGGCATCGGCCGAAAAGTGTCGATGCCCTCGAAGTAAGTGCTACGCCGCTATACGCTGCTTCGGCCGCGCACCAATCCGACGACCGCCGAGATCAGGAACAGTACGATGGCGATGAAGAAGATCGTCTTGGCGATTTCGATGGACACGCCAGCTACGCCGCCAAAGCCCAGAATGCCGGCGATCAACGCGACTACGAGAAATGTCACAACCCAGCTCAACATGGCCTTTTCCTCTTTTCTTCACGGGGCGCGATCAGGCGCCTCCTCATGACCGGACAATGTCTGATGGGGAACGGGAGTTCCGGAGCTGAAATACCGAAAATTCTTCGTGAGACGGGAACGAAATGGCCCGGCTGAGGTAGCGATAAAACCTGTCAAAATGGCCGCTTCAGCCCTATATGACCCTCAATCCCTGCTAAGAAGTCTCCCCTCCACCGCCCCATGGTGCCATCGTGGGGAAAATGCGATTCGCGGGAATGACTGAGCCGAACAAATTGCCCCATGCGAGCGTCCCCGAGCACCAGCCGCTGGCTGGCGGGATCGCTGCGCGTGCGCGTGCCTCGGCCGCTCCGCAATACCTGAACGGTCTCAACCCCGAGCAGCGCGAGGCGGTCGAGACACTGGATGGTCCCGTGCTGGTGCTGGCCGGCGCCGGCACCGGCAAGACGCGCGTGCTCACCACGCGCATCGCCCACATCCTGAGCCAGGGCCGCGCCCGTCCGCATGAAATCCTGTCGGTGACCTTCACCAACAAGGCCGCGCGCGAGATGAAGCTCCGCCTCGGCCAGATGCTCGGCCAAGCCGTCGAAGGCATGCCGTGGCTTGGCACCTTCCATTCCATCGGCGGCCGCATCCTGCGCCATCACGCCGAACTGGCGCAGCTCAAGTCCAACTTCACCATCCTCGACGTCGACGACCAGGTGCGGCTGCTGAAGCAGCTGCTGCAGGCCGAGAACGTCGACGACAAGCGCTGGCCGGCGCGCATGCTGGCCGGACTGATCGACGGCTGGAAGAACCGCGGGCTGACGCCGTCACAGGTGCCGCCGGGCGAAGCTGCGGTATTTGCCAACGGCAAGGGCGGCAAACTCTACACGTCCTATCAGGAGCGGCTGAAGACGCTCAACGCCGCCGACTTCGGCGACCTCCTGCTGGAAAACATCCGCATCTTCCGCGAACACCCCGACGTGCTGCGCGGCTACCAGAACCGCTTCAAGTTCATCCTGGTCGACGAATATCAGGACACCAACGTCGCGCAGTATCTGTGGCTGCGGCTGTTGTCGCAGGCGCCGTCGCCTTCTTCCACCTCTCCCCGCTTGCGGGGAGAGGTCGGATCGCAAAGCGATCCGGGTGAGGGGGATTCTCCGCATACCGAGCTCTTGGAAACAGCCCCTCACCCCGACCCTCTCCCCGCAAGCGGGGAGAGAGAGAAGAAAAACATCTGCTGCGTCGGCGACGACGACCAGTCGATTTATGGCTGGCGCGGCGCCGAGGTCGACAACATCCTGCGCTTCGAGCACGATTTTCCCGGCGCCAAGGTGATCCGCCTCGAGCGCAACTACCGCTCCACCGGCCACATCCTCTCCGCCGCCTCGCACCTGATCGCGCACAATGAAGGCCGCCTCGGCAAGACGCTGCGCACCGAGGACGTCGACGGCGAAAAGGTCACCGTGACCGGTGCCTGGGATTCCGAGGAGGAAGCCCGCGCGATCGGCGAGGAGATCGAGGAGTTGCAGCGCGCCAAGGAAAACCTCAACGAGGTCGCCATCCTCGTGCGCGCCTCGTTCCAGATGCGCGAGTTTGAAGACCGCTTCGTCACGCTCGGCCTGCCCTATCGCGTGATCGGTGGTCCCCGATTCTATGAACGCGCCGAAATCCGCGATGCGCTGGCCTATCTGCGCACCATCAATTCGCCGTCCGACGACCTCGCCTTCGAGCGCATCATCAACGTGCCCAAGCGCGGCCTTGGCGATGCCACCGTGCAGCTGCTGCACGACCATGCCCGCAAGCGCCGCATTTCCCTGTTCGACGCCGCCCGTGCCGTGGTCGAGACCGACGAACTGAAGCCGAAGGCGCGCGGGTCGTTGCGCGAGCTGGTGGCGCAGTTCGACCGCTGGCGCGCACAGAGCGAAGTCACCGCGCACGGCGAACTCGCCGAGATCGTGCTCGACGAGAGCGGCTACACCGATATGTGGCAGAAGGATCGCTCGGCGGATGCCGCCGGCCGGCTGGAGAACCTGAAGGAACTGGTTCGCTCCATGGAGGAGTTCGAGAACCTCGTGGGTTTCCTCGAACATATCTCGCTGGTGATGGACCGCGAGGACGGAGCCCAGGAAGAAGCGGTATCGCTGATGACGCTGCATTCCGCCAAGGGACTGGAGTTCGACAACGTGTTCCTGCCCGGCTGGGAGGAAGGCCTCTTTCCCAGCCAGCGCACCCTCGACGAACAGGGCCGCGCAGGCCTGGAGGAAGAGCGCCGCCTCGCCCATGTCGGCCTGACCCGGGCGCGCCGCCGCGCCAAGATCTTCTTTGCCACCAACCGCCGCATCCATGGCACCTGGTCGACCACCATCCCCTCACGCTTCCTCGACGAGCTCCCGGCGCACAGCGTCGAGATCACGGAATCCAAGGGCGGCTCGGGCTGGGGCGGCGCCGGCGGCTATGGCCCCTCCCGCTTCGACAACGTCGAATCCTTCGGTTCGAGCTACGCCACGCCGGGCTGGCAGCGGGCCCAGGCTGCCCGCAACCGTAACCGCGGGGGACAAGCCCGCGGCGGCTTCAACGAGGACCAGTCGTCATTCTCAGGCTCGCGAAGCGATGCCTCAGGCTCGCGCGGCGATGCCTTCGGCGGCGGCTTCTCGCGCAACAAGCGCGGCCCGATGGTGATCGAGGGCGAGCTGGTGGCGAAATCCACCTCGGTATCCGAATTCTCGCTGGACGACCGCGTCTTCCACCAGAAATTCGGCTACGGCCATGTCGTGAAGATCGACGGCAACAAGCTCACCATCGCCTTCGAGAAGGCCGGCGAGAAGAAGGTGGTCGACAGTTTTGTGGAGCGGGTGTGACGGGCAGCGCATGATCCGGACCCGCAGGACCGCGTTAGCGCAAAGTGTGTAGCGGTTTTCCGAAAAGATCATGCTCTCACAAAAAGCTGGAGCGGAATGGCGATTCGAAGTGCCATTCCGTCTCGCCGCGGCAACAGTGCCGTGGAGAGTGCGCGCTAAGCCCTTCGGGGCCCTTGACCATTCCCGAAATCATCGGTTGAGATATCCCCATGATCCGGGGAGGGATTTTTTGCTTTATTGCTTTGCTGGCCGTGCCGTCCTGGGCGGCGGCGGAGACGATGAGCTTTGGCGATGCGGCGGCCATGATGGCCAAGGGCTGCGGCGCTGACATCGTCGCCTACTGCCGCGGCGTCAATCTGGACGGCAACCGCCTCAAGGAATGCCTGTCCCGCAACCAGGACGTGACCTCGGCCCAGTGCAAGGCGACCTATTTGCAGGCGCTCGACGCCATCCAGAAGCGGATCGCCGCACGCGTCACCGTGGCGAACGCCTGCACCCGCGAAATCGTCAAGATCTGCCATGGCTCGACCAAGGAGACCAGCAAGTCGGTGCCCTGCCTGATGACGGCGCAGGGCGTCAGCAAAAACTGCACCCAGGCCATGTCGGACGCGGGGTATCGCTGATGCGGACCTTGCAACAATTTGGCTTGCTCGCAGGCTGCTTTCTCTTGCTGGCGACTGCTCCGGCGGCGGCCCAGAACGCACCGAGCCGCGACGACATCGTCGCCAAGCTGGACAAATACCAGTCCGACCTGGAGCTCGACGTTCCCGAGTTGCGCAAGCAGGTGACCGAACGCTCGAAATCCCGCGGCAAGAACGAGCCGCCGCCGCAGAAGCGGCCGGCGATCGCGCCCGACCTGAACAAGCTGCCCGCCTTCAACGTCGACATTACCTTCGATGTGGACACGCCGATCGTGCAGCCGGATTCCTACCAGACCGTCGGCCGCATCGCCGACGCCATGGTGCATTCGTCGCTGCTGCCCTACACCTTCCTGATCGTCGGCCACATCGAGGCGAACGGAAAGCGCGAGGCCAACGCGATCCTGAGCCAGCGCCGCGCCGACGCCATCCGCGAGACCCTGGTCAACACCTTCAAGATTTCGGCCAAGCGCATCCAGTCAGTCGGATTGGGCGAAGAGCAATTGCTCGACTCCGCGCGCCCCACCGCGCCGGTCAACAACCAGATCCAGATCATGACGCTGTCGAAGATTCCGGAGACCGAGCAGCCTGCGGCTGCAACGCCCGGAGCGAAAAAGCAGCCCGCGAAGAAGAAAAAGTAAGTCGCGGCCGCCGATTGCGGAACCTCGTTTCCCTTCCTATCTGATTTCAACCCTTCCATTCCCGGCTTGGCATACCAGCGCGTTGCCGGGCCCTTCCCCATTCACACCGCCGACCGATCAAGTCTCTCATGTCGCCTGTCATTTCCGTCTCCAATCTCTCGAAAGTCTACGGCTCTGGTTTCAAGGCGCTGAACAACATCAATCTCGACATCAGGCGCGGCGAGATCTTCGCGCTGCTCGGCCCCAACGGCGCGGGCAAGACCACGCTGATCGGCACCATCTGCGGCCTCGTCAATCCGACCTCCGGCAGCGTCACGGTCGGCGGCCACGATATCATCACCGACTTTCGCGCCGCGCGCGCGATGATCGGGCTGGTGCCGCAGGAACTGCATACCGACTCGTTTGAAACGGTCTGGGCGACCGTCAGCTTCAGCCGCGGCCTGTTCGGCAAGCCGAAGAATCCCGCGCATATCGAAAAGGTGCTGAAGGATCTGTCGCTGTGGGACAAGAAGGATTCCAAGATCCTCACGCTGTCCGGCGGCATGAAGCGCCGCGTCATGATTGCGAAGGCGCTCTCGCACGAGCCGCAGATCCTGTTCCTGGACGAGCCGACCGCGGGCGTCGACGTCGAGCTGCGCAAGGGCATGTGGGAAGTGGTGCGGACGCTGCAGCAGGCCGGCGTCACCATCATCCTCACCACGCACTATATCGAGGAAGCCGAGGAGATGGCCGACCGCATCGGCGTAATCACCAAGGGCGAGATCATCCTGGTCGAGGACAAGGCCGGGCTGATGCAGAAGTTAGGCAAGAAGCGGCTGACGCTGCAACTGCAACAGAAGGTGGACGCGATCCCGCCAGCGCTGGCGCCCTACGATCTTCACCTTTCCGACGACGGGCGCGAGATCACTTACGACTACGATACCAGGGGCGAGCGCACCGGCATCACCAGCCTGCTCAGCGATCTCCGCAACGCCGGCATCCGCATCAGCGATCTCGATACCGAACAGTCTTCGCTGGAAGACATTTTTGTCAGCCTGGTGAGGAAGTCGTAATGAACTGGCGAGCCATTCAAGCCATCTACTATTTCGAGATGGCGCGCACCGCACGCACGCTGCTGCAGAGCATCGTTTCGCCGGTCGTCTCTACCTCGCTCTATTTCGTGGTGTTCGGCGCGGCGATTGGCTCGCGTATCACCGAGGTCGAGGGCGTCAGCTACGGTACCTTCATCGTGCCGGGGCTGGTGATGCTGTCGGTATTGACCCAGAGCATCGCCAACGCCTCCTTCGGCATCTATTTCCCGAAATTCGTCGGCACCATCTATGAAATCCTGTCGGCGCCAGTCTCCTTTTTCGAGATCGTGGTCGGCTATGTCGGCGCCGCCGCCACCAAGTCGATCATCCTCGGGCTGATCATCCTCGCCACCGCCGGGCTGTTCGTGCCGCTGCACATCCATCATCCTTGGTGGATGCTGACTTTCCTGGTGCTGACCGCCGTCACCTTCAGCCTGTTCGGCTTCATCATCGGCATCTGGGCCGACGGCTTCGAGAAGCTGCAGATGATCCCGATGCTGGTGGTGACCCCGCTGACTTTCCTCGGCGGCAGCTTCTACTCCATCGACATGCTGCCGTCGGGCTGGCGCACCATCAGCCTGCTCAATCCGGTGGTCTATCTGATTTCCGGCTTCCGCTGGAGTTTCTACGAGATCGCCGACGTCAGCGTCGCCCTCAGCGTCGGCATGACGCTCGCTTTTCTCGCCGCCTGTATGGCGATGGTGTGGTGGATTTTCCGGACCGGATACCGGCTGAAGAATTGACCACCTCCCCTTGTCATTCCGGGATGCGCCCCACGTGGGGCGCATCCCGGAATGAGGAAGAGGAAAGATGAACAGTCCTCGCGGAAAAGTCAGCGCCGTTCATTAACGATCCCCCGCCAGCCCACTGGAACCAATACGGGATTCCGGGCATAGTCCCTGCCGGGGGACGGAGAGCCGCGGCGCCACCAGCCGGGAGGCCAGAAGTATATGCGTTCGTTTCTCGTTGCCATCGCCGGGCTGCTGATCGCCAACGGTGCCCAGGCCAAGGTCGCCATCACCGTCGACAAGGACAACCAGCAGATGACCGTCGCGGTCGACGGCGTCGAGCGTTATCGCTGGCCGGTCTCGTCAGGCATCCCCTCCTACGAGACGCCGAACGGTTCGTTCCGCACCTTCCGCATGGAGGCGGATCACTATTCCAAGGAATTCGACGACGCGCCGATGCCGCATTCGATCTTCTTCACCAAGATCGGGCATGCCATCCATGGCACCGACTCCGTGAGCAAGCTCGGCAGCCCGGCCTCGCATGGCTGCGTGCGTCTGTCGCGCGCCAATGCCGCGACGCTTTACGCGCTCGTGCAGCAACAGGGCGTGCTCAACACCACGGTGACGCTGACCGGCTCCTCGCAGGTCGCGCTGGCCCGCAACCCGCGCGGCCGCGCCAACACGGCGGTGGCCCGCCGCGACTACGAGCAGCAACAACAGCAGTACGACAATGCCGGCGATCCCGTCGTGATCACACCGCAGGGGCGTTATGCGACGCAGCCTGGCTATGCGACCCAGCCGGGTTACGCGCCACAGGCCCGCCGCGATGACGGCTACATCTATCCGGCCGACGGCAGCTCCAACGATCAGGTCTATCCGGCGCCGCGCCGAGCGCAGGCGTATCCGCCGCAGCAGCAGTACTACCCGCCGCAACAGCAATACACCTACGACCGCGGCTATGCCCCCGCACCGCAGGGCTATTATCAGCCACGGCCGTATTACCAGCGCCG
>JABUBP010000476.1_pt1 | contig 11300 bp, 8 predicted proteins | sample 7240331 | NCBI WGS metagenome assembly JABUBP01 (sample SAMN07256347, study PRJNA390944) | subsurface metagenome | isolation source: Methane hydrate marine sediment | place: Pacific Ocean: Eastern North Pacific, ODP site 1244 | collected 2002 | reverse complement strand
TCCGGCGCCCTGCGGAAACAGTTGCTGGGTCAATTCCTGCTGGAATCGGTCCTGGTCAACCTGGTCGCCATGATCCTTGCGGTGATCCTTGTGCTCATGTTCAATCCTTATTTCAACCTGCTCACCGGTGAACAACTGGATTATTCCCTGCATCAGAATCCAGGATTTTGGGGTGTTGTTGTGATCATTTTTATTTTTGGAGCCTTCCTTTCAGGGATCTATCCTGCCCTGTTCCTTTCCTCCTTTAAACCTACGACTGTCTTCCAGGGGGGTTCGGAACTGAAAATAGGTGGAGTGGGAATGCGAAAGGTCCTGGTAATCTTCCAGTTTGCTACCTCCCTCCTGCTGATTGCAGGAACGCTTACCGTTTACAGGCAGATCTCATTCATGAAAAAATATGACCTGGGAGTTGATATTGAGAACGTGCTTGTACTCAGGGGACCCAGCGTGAATGACTCAACTTACGTGGAAACATTCAATGCTTTTAAGTCGGAACTTTCCCGTCATCCCGATATAGAAATGGTCACCGCCTCTACCTCCGTTCCCGGCCGCCAGCCACCGTGGAACGCAGGCGGGATCCGCCGGGTTAACGAGGGAGCAGAACAGAGTAACCAGTACCGCATCCTCGGTGTTGATTTCAATTTTGTAGATTTTTACGGCTTAAGTATTCTGGAGGGAAGAAATTTCTCAACCGAATTCGGGCGAAACCAGGAGACTGTATTATTTAATGAAAGTGCCATCCAGTTGATGGGCTTCGAGGACTTTGCCTCAGCCATGAATGTCCCGATTTTTTTCTGGGGAGATACCTTCAATATCGTCGGCACAGTGAAGGATTACCACCAGGAGGGACTCAAAGTACAGCAAGAACCGCTGATCTTCCGCTTTTTCAGGAATGCCTCAAATTTCTATTCGATCAAAGTGAATCCTGAAAATATAAAGGGAGTCCTTTCTCAGGTGGAAGAACAGTGGCGAACCTTTTTCCCGCTTAATCCTTTCGAGTATTTCTTCCTGGAAGATTATTATAATGAGCAATACCGGAATGAGACCCGGTTTGGCAGGGTATTCAGCCTGTTCGCCCTGCTGGCTATCATCATCGCCTGCCTGGGATTATATGGTCTTTCTTCCTATACAACACTACAAAGGACGCGTGAAATAGGTATCCGGAAAGTAATGGGATCTTCTTCTGGTAATGCAGTCCTGTTGCTGGTACGCTATTTTCTGATCCAGGTATTGATCGCCGTACCCATTGGTCTGGGGGCAGGATATTACATCATGTCCGTCTGGATACAAAACTTTGCCTTCCGGATCAACATAGGATGGTGGTTTTTCGTGGGACCAGTCCTGCTGGTTGTCCTGATATCCATCCTGACAGTCAGCTCCCAGGTGATCAAAGCGGCCAATGTAAATCCGGCCGAGTCATTGAGGTACGAATAATAAGCTATTGAACCTGTATACAGATACCTTATAAATCCACTACAATGCAGAGATCTTCAAAACACAAAGGAATAAAACCCATAAAGGCCGTTTTGATCAGGACATTACTAACTGTTTTTGTATTCTTCACAATCGCTTGTTCACAAACAGCGATAAAGAATAATAATGACAGCATACCCGTGATAAATGATATTTTTCCCCGGCTTATTATCACCAGGCAAAACATCAACGATTTTGTCAAGAAAGCAGAAACCACTCATAAACATCTTTTTGAGCTCAGTATCCAGTTGGCGGATGATTTTATGGAGGAAGAGCCACCTCAGGCTCAAAATGCGCACAACAAGTACAGAAGAATAGGTGAGTCCCTGCCATCGTTGGGATTAGCCTATCATCTGACCAAAGATGACAAATACCTTAGAGGAGCAGAAAAATGGATCAGGTCATTATTAGCTGTGGAAACCTGGGAGGGAAGTTCAAATCTTGGCCGGTCTTCGTGGATAACCGGGATTGCACAAATCTATGATTGGCTTTATCATCATCTGGACGATGATCTGAAGAAAAAAATTATAAGACGACTTACAAAGGAGGCAGAAATAGTAAAAAATACCGCGGCCAGCCATAGAGCATTAAGCAATCATTTACTTATTGAAACCTCGGCAATAGGTACTGTTGGATTAATTTTGGAAGAGGATGATCCCAACCGGAAGAGATTTTTGATGCAGGCAAATGAATGGACTGAATACATAATCCATAACGCTCCTCTGGACGGATCCTGGGGAGAGGGTGTGCAGTACTGGCAATACGGTCTGGGCTATTTCCTGAGATATCTTGAAGGGGCTCAGACCTCAGGTTATCATGATTATTTTACGGACTATCACTGGCTCAAAAAGACCGGAAGATTTCCCATACATTTTTCCGTACCCGATAAGCTTACCAGGGTAATTAATTTTAGTGACTGCGGAACAGACAGGTATATACCAGCCTTTTTACTCTATCTGCCTGCTGGTAAATACAGGGATGGTGTTGTTCAGGACTTTGCTCTGAAAATCCAGGCTACTAAACCACATAAATTGTCATGGTTTGACTTTTTAACGTATGATGCTTCAGTAGACCCGATCGAGTATAAATCCGTTGAAGACAATTTTCATCATTTTGAGGATCATGGGTTTGTTACTATGCGAAGTAGTTGGGAAGAGGATGCCACATTGGTAGGCTTTCGCTGCGGACCTGCACCGGGCCATGCAAACCAGGCAAAACCTGAGAGAATATCAAACAGAGGATACGGACCCGGACATCAACATCCGAATATCAATCATTTTGTGATCTATGCAAATGGCACATGGTTGGCCATAGATCCAGGCTATACTCATTTAAAAGAAACACGAAATCACAACACCATTTTAGTGAATGGTAGAGGACAAGCAGGTGCAGGAGAAAAATGGCTGGACTATATGGCATTCCAAAACCGTGAACCGGCTCCAAAAATAATGCTTGCCGAAACAACCGGGGAATATGACTATATTATAGGAAATGCAGGTAATATCTATGTAAATGAAGCGGGTCTTGAATATTTTGAACGTCAATTAATGTTTATTAAACCGAACGTGATTATTATTGCGGACAGATTAAAAGGCAAAGATGGTTCCACCTATGAATGGTCACTGCAGGCAAATGAAATTGCTAATATTGAAAAGATGTCTTCCGGTTATGAGGTTGAAAAAGAAAAGGCGTCATTATCAGTGTTTCCATTGCTTCCTTCGGGGGTTTACTCAAAAGTAACTGAACGGATGGTGGAAGCAAATGATGTTCACGGTTCACCGGACTATGAACAGGATGAAGCACTACTAAGGACTATTAAATTGAAGACTACCGGAATTGAAACCACATTTCTGGTAGTACTTACAGTCAATAAACCGGGAGATACAAGACCTGTTGTATCGATTAATGATGGACTGATCCACATAGTAAAAGATGGCAAAGAAATTTTAGTAAAACATCAGCCCGAGAGGGAATTATCTGCAAAAATATTGGATTTATAGTTTCCAGCCCTCACGGTATGTGTGGTTTATCCATTCATTGGCTATCTCCTCGGCGCTGAACTCTTCCCATTCCGGTTCGGCAAAACGCTGTTCTATATTTTCGTTGGAGAGAATTTCAGGTTGTTTCCGGAACCTGAGCTTGTCTTCCGCACCAATATTTTTTATTTTCATTTTTTTTCCGTCCCATATCAGTGTCCTGTTCAGCTGTTGCAGGCGGATGGCCAGGTTACCCATAAGGACTGTCTCAGATTCCGGTCCGGCATAATCAAAACTGGCACAGGCTTCCTTTCGGTTTTTGGGATCCTCTTTGCTTGCCCTGACCCAATCCATCTCGTGCCTGCCACCACCAAGGGGATCATCCTTGACCCGCTCCAATATCTCTTCAGGTTCAGGGAAATCTTTATCCAGGGGAAGCAGCTTATAATCACCACCATACTGGGAAGAAATGATCTTGCCTTTTGTTCCGACGAAAAGACTGCCTCCTGACCGATTCCCCATGACCTCTCCGTCAGGCAGTTCTTCCGGACGAGGTGGCAGTAACCCGCCATCAGACCAGGTAAATTTTACTTCCGGAAGGGCCAGGTTGGGAAGATCTTTCCTCGCGGGAAAGGTATATTCAATCCGGGAGGCTACCGGTGGACTTTCCCCGTTCACCGGGGTCGAACTGGCTTCGACAGTTGCCGGATAACCCAGTTTCAATGCATAAAACGGAAGATCCATGATATGACATCCCATATCCCCGAGTGCACCTGTACCAAAATCCCACCATCCCCTCCAGTCCCATGGAGTATATGCAGGATGGTAAGGCCGCCAGCTGGCTGGTCCCAGGAAGAGGTCCCAGTCAAGTGTCTCCGGAACCTTAACTTTCTCAGTGGGTCGTTCCAAACCCTGTGGCCATATTGGCCTGTTTGTCCAGGTATGAACCTCCCGGATCTCCCCTATCGCACCACTCCAGATATATTCAGTTACCTTCCGCACATTGTCATTAGAATGTCCTTCTATGCCCATCTGGGTTGCGACTTTGTATTTCTTTGCTGCCTTTGTAAGCTGGCGGGACTCCCATACAGAGTGAGTCAGTGGTTTCTGGACATAAACATGTTTACCTGCCTGCATGGCCAGCAGTGCCGGCAATGCATGGGTATGATCAGGGGTGGCTATCATACAGGCATCGATATCCTTTTGTTCATCGAGCATCTTGCGGTAATCCTTCCATTTTTTTGCTTTTGGATATGTTTCGAATACTTTGGCAGCATAATCCCAGTCTACATCACAGAGGGCCACAATATTCTGGCCCACCATGTTCCTGAGGTTCACTGCACCTTTTCCACCTATCCCTATGCCGGCGATATTTAATTTATCACTGGGCGCGATGTGACCCAGCCCGCTTATCACATGGCTGGGAAGGATTGTTAGTCCCACTGCAGCAGTTGCTGAACGGCCAACAAAGGCTCTGCGTGAAAGGGAATTTTTTGAGGACTGTTTTGTTTTCATAAGATGATTTAATTATTATGCGGCAGTATTTTTAGATACACTAAGATACATATTCATACCGGGATATAAACCCAATGTTAATCCATTAAATATTATCTTTATTGAGGATCATCAAACCTGGTAAAAATACAATCAAATGCAAAGACGCATCTTTTTAAATCGATTACTGCTCTCTTCCGGCGCAGTGATGCTGGGATCTCAATGCCGCAGGTCCGGACAGGAGGGAAAATCTCCTGAACAGGACGTAGGATTTCAAACTGCCGCAAATCCCGTTGCGGGAACCATTAAAGAACCAGAACGTGACATCCCTGTGGTTGAGACAGCAGATGTCCTGGTTATCGGTGGCGGTCCATCAGGGGTTGCCGCAGCCATAGCTGCCAGCCGTACAGGGGCCCGGACCATACTGGCTGAGCGGTACAATCACCTGGGTGGATTGTGGACGGGTGGACTGGTCCTTCCCCTGTTATCCACACATGCTATTAATAAGCAGAGCAATATGACAAGGACACTTCACGGAATCGGTGGTGAAATCTTGCAGAGGTTGCAGGAGATTGGCATGGCGATCAGGGATATCAACCCGGTAGTTGACCCGGAAGCCACCAAATATGTGCTTGAAGTAATGTTGAAGGAATCGGGCGTGATGCCATTATATCATTGCTGGGCCTCCAACGTCATTGTCGAATCGAATACCATCAAAGCAGTCCTCCTCGAAACTAAATCAGGCAGGGTGGCCATCAGTCCCAAAACAGTTATCGACTGCACGGGAGATGGCGATATCATTCATTTAGCCGGAGAAGAATATGACACGATGAATTATGAACTCGGACTGGTCCACAGGCTGGGGAACACAGACAGGATCAACAAGGATGCTGCAGGTTATAAGGATCTCAACATAGGTGGTGAAACACCCATTCCCTCAGTCAACTGGGTGAACATGGTGGGTGGTGATTATGAAGATGCCCTCGATTTCAGGAGGCTCTCCGAACTGCAACAGCAACACCGGATTGAAATATGGGAAGGTGTGCAGCAAATCCGGTCTGTCCCGGGTTACGAAGAGGTTTTTCTCCTGGATACGGCCGCCCAGCAGGGAGTGCGGATGTCAAGAATACTAAAGGGGGAATATCGCCTCACACTGGAGGATTCCATGACCTTTAAATCATTCGATGATAACATAGGCATCAGCGGTGCCTGGACAAGCCTGTTATATCAATCAAGAAGAGTGCCGATGAAAGAACGTCCCATGTGGCAGATCCCTTATCGTGCCCTGCTGCCACAAAAAACAAAGAACCTCCTCGTGGCAGGGAGATGTTTCAGTTTTGAACAGGGCCTCTTCCAGGATGCACGGATAATCGGTACCTGCCTGGTAACTGGACATGGTGCCGGGGTGGGTGCAGCACTGGCATCCGATTCAGGTAATTCAGTCCAGGAACTTGATGTGAAAGAGATCCAGAAAGTACTGCTTGAGCAAAAAGTATTCCTTGGTTAATGCAGATCAGGTCAAAGCATATCAGATGGGTATTCTTCGGATTGGCCATTGTCCTGGCTCTCCCCCTCCACCTGAAAAGCTTAACCGGACTATTCCTCTGGGTGAGTCCCTATATGTTCTTGCTTTCGTTCCTTAGCCAGAAAAGCCTTGTATGGTTGAATGCACTTGGTTTAATGGCCCTGGTTGTCATCTTTTTCAGGAAACGATGGGTATGCCGGTACATATGCCCGGCCGGAGCAGTCTGTGACCTTGCATCAGAGATTGGCAGGGGAAAAAGAAAACCATTGAAACTTAGCCTGAATAAATACCTGGCCATATTTTCCCTGATCCTTGCCTTGTTCGGTATTCCAATCTTTTTTTTTACCGATCCCTTCAATATTATCCATATGTCATTTGAGGTGTTCCGGACGGGTACCGGAATCCATTCATTGGTGAAAGCCAGCGGCATTATCTTTATCATCCTTCTGAACATGGTTCTGCCCCACTCCTGGTGTTCGAGTATTTGTCCCCTGGGTGGACTGCAGTTACTGGTTTATGATCTGAGGCACTCCATCAGGAAATCCATCTCCCCCGTAAAAGTCGGACCGAAAAGCAGGAGACTTTTTCTGGCAGGTATAGCCGGGGTGGTTGCCGGAGCAGTGATACCCAAACAATTATTTGCCGGTCGAAAGAAATTCATCAGGCCCCCGTTTTCTCTTCCGGATCCGGAATTCAACATAGTTTGTGCCCGCTGCGGAAATTGTTCAGCCGTATGCCCGACCCGGATCATCAGTCCATCGGCAGATATGCTATCCATCGAAAGCTTCCTCACACCCGGCGTTGATTTCTCAGAATCATATTGTTTGCCGGAATGTAAACTCTGCGGTGATGTTTGTCCCAGCGGAGCCATCCAGCGGTTTTCACAGGAAGACAAGAAAGATCATATCATGGCGCATGCAGTGATCGATGTTGATGATTGTTTACTGCAACTTCTCAAGGAATGTGATTTATGCCGTTATCACTGCAAGTATGATGCAATCGAGATCGCCAGAACCGGTCATGACCAGATCAAATTACCCCGGATCATTGAAGATAAATGTACAGGTTGCGGAGCATGTAAGATCATCTGTCCCGTCCAGGTGATTGAAATGGTTGCGCCCTCATCCCCCCCGATTCAATAACATCTGTCAGAATGCCTTCGATCTTCCCGGAGATCCTGCCTTTGCACCAAACTGATCTTCAGAGATTTTGGTGCATACATGTATGATAATTCTGATTTTTATTATTAAGAAATATGATCTTATACGGTATCCTGTGATTATATCTGTTTAAGATCACAAATTGTGATCTTAAACAGATATAATATTGGTTATGATTTAGACTTTAAATAATCTGATATGAGTAATTCTCAATTATTGATACCTGAAGAAATAATAATGGATAAAATATATCTTATTAGGGATTTAAAGGTAATGCTTGATTATGATCTGTCAGAAATGTACGGAGTTGGAACCAGGGTGTTAAAACAAGCTGTCAGGCGCAATAAAAAGCGCTTTCCTGCAGATTTTATGATTGAACTAACCATCGTTGAACATAACGAATTAAAGAAACAATTAGGTGCCAGACGAAGAGGCAGGCATTCCAAATATCCACCATTTGCTTTTACTGAATAAGGTGTTTCAATGTTATCAAGTGTATTAAACAGCGAGACTGCTATCCAGGTAAATATTCAGATTATTAGGATTTTTTCAAGGTTACAAGAAATGTTGGCAACTCATAAGGAATATTTGGAAAGACTTTATATAATTGAGTTCAAGTTAACTGAGCACGATGATAAGATTGTCCTGATCTTTGAATACCTGAAGCAATTCAAAGATGCCAAACAAAACAAGACTGACTTCAAGAAAAGAAAACGTATAGGATACAAACCATCAGAAAAATAATCCCTTTTATTACAGCGCCCTCATCCCACCCGATTCAATAACATCCGTCGGGATCCCCTCGATCATCGGGGGGACTAGGTCAGCTTCATCAAGCTGGTTCTCTGGGATTTTCTTAATCACATAGCAGACAATGCAAATCTGATCTGTTTTTTTTCCTGCGATATGTTTGTAGCCGACTGCACAAGCCACAACGCCCTTTTTCCGCATCAGGGTCTTTTCATATTTTTCCCTGATCTTCTTTGCCTCGCTCAATGCATCCATAAGCCGGGATTAAACCACCAGGTCTGCCTCGAGCAAATCCAGGTAATGGTGGATATGATTTGCAATGGTTATATTTTCGGTCTCGCTTCCTGCAAATAACTTTCCAACTGCATAACCCTCTGTATCGAGTATCAGGCTCCCGGAATCACCTCCTGCGCTGAATCCTTCCTTGCTGATGATGACCTGGTCTTTGAAATACGCGTTTTTACCCGGACCGTAACTCACCGGTCCAACAGTAGCATCAATACCGGTTATAATCCCTCCCGTTGTATGACAGGTGGTCCGGCCAGATTTCTGTACATACATATCCAGCCGGGCTTCCCTGGTACCTTTAGGCACGCCGATCCCCACGATGTCTGATTTTACATCCCGGGCAGCCACCTCGATCATGGCCGCATCAACCAGGTTGTCTTGACTTGACCTGAGAACTGAGATCAACCTCGTCTTGCTACCGATCAGCCGGGTTGAAAAGTTAAAAGTGCTGCTCAGGAACCTGGCAGTACCGCATCCACCCTGCTCATCTTCGAATACAATAGGTATGAATTTCAGCAGGTGCCCGATCACATCATCCGGATAACGCCCCCCATCAAAAACAGCCGGTTGAAGGTATGGATCGCCGATCAGGGCATCATTGGAGTTGGCCCCGACATGGTTGTTAGTGCCGATACATAACTTCCCTGAATTGCGTTCTTTCAGCAACTCCCCGTTTGTTCCGGCAGTCACCTGCAGATGACCTCCTGATGTTCCCATGGGACTGGGCCTGTGCCTTGCCTTCTTATCGATGTCAAATGCTCTCAATTTCCCGACCTGGATCACATCGGCAGGAAAATCCTGGATAGTGGCGGGAATGAGCTCCTTCTTCTGCAGGGTCTCTGCAGCCAGTTTCTTCTCCACATGGTCAGATGACCTTAACAAAGCATGAGGCACCTCTTATAAATGACACCTTGCACTACCCGGAGAATTATAATAATTAGGGAGTTCAATATTATGTAATCCCGGTAGATCTTCGATTGAGTGGGGGAATGAAGTTTTCCACCATTTTACTTTCAATACGGATAAGAATACTTAAATTCACTGAATGATCAATCTCAGACCATTGAGTTTGTAACCAGTAAAATCCGAGTCCATGTTCACTAACAAATTGATTTACTACCTGATCCTCACGCTGTTACTTGCTACAGCTTGCAGCAAACCGGATAAGACCGTCCAGCCGAATATTGTATATATTATGACCGACCAGCAGGCCTTTGATGCTTTGAGCTGTGCCGGGAATCCGCTGGTAAATACCCCGGCCCTTGACCGGTTGGCTTCGGACGGTATCAGGTTCGATCAGGCCTATTGTGCATACCCGCTATGTGTACCTTCAAGGGCCGCCATGTTCTCCGGCAGGATGCCCCATGAAGCTGGCATTTTTGTCAACACACATGCGGTTGACGACGAGGAATTCCCGTTTGAGATCCTGGGTAGCCGTTTGACTGATGGTGGATACAAAACTCATTATGTTGGCAAATGGCACCTGACCGTTCCCAGATCAGATACATTGAAACATGGTTTCCAGGAGATTGAAATACCCGGGGGGCATGGATTTGATTCCGTCTACGCACGTTTGGCCGCGGAATTTTTACAAGAGGATCATGACCAGCCTTTTTTCCTTGTAGTTTCCTTTAGAAATCCACATGATTGCTGCCAGCTGGCACGAAAGGAGGACCTCTCAAAATTTGAGGGGGCTATTCCTCCGATGCCCCCTCCGGATGAGTTGCCGGATTTACCTGTAAACTTCGGGATACCGGAAAATGAACCGGATCACTTCCGGGAATGGCAGGCAGAAAACAGTGAGCGGGTTTTCCGGTCACATTACTGGGATGAACAGGAATTCAGGGAATACCAGTGGGGCTATTACCGCCTTGTGGAGAAGGTAGATTCCCTGATAGGACAGGTCGTGGATGCAATCAAAGAGTCACCGGGTGCGGACAATACTGTGATCATTTTTGCAAGTGATCATGGGGATGGGATAAGCCGGCACCAATGGAACCAGAAGTGGTCTCCTTATGATGAAGCTTCCCGGGTCCCGTTTATCGTTGCGGGAGGACTGATCCAGAGGAAGGGTGAGACTGATGGGCGGCTGGTTTCTGCGGGACTTGACCTTACACCGACTATTTGTGACCTGGCAGGCATAGAACCTCCCCCGGAAATGAGGGGCATGAGTCTGAAGCCACTGCTTGAATCAGGAGCAGATCTGCCATGGAGGGAATATGTTGTAACAGAGATAAGCCTCGGGAACTGGGTGGATGGCTATCATGTGGATACATTTCCGAAGGTAAGAATGCTAAGGACCACGGATTATAAGTATGTTGCCTTTGACAGGGGTGAATTGAGGGAACAGCTCACAGACATGATAAATGACCCGGGGGAAATGAAAAACCTTGCAGTAGATCCCAAATACAATGATGTATTAGACCGGCACAGGAAATTATTGAGTGAATGGGTAATAGAAACCGGTGACAAATTCGAGATCCCTGAATAAAATTCAACATCCCATTGCAAGGTCATTAATGCACTGCAATTATCTGTCACGATTTATTTCGATGAGGTCTTTCATTAAAGTGTAGTGGTCCTTAGCATTCTTACCTTCGGAAATGTATCCACATGATAGCCATCCACCCAGTT
>JABUBP010000474.1_pt1 | contig 11320 bp, 11 predicted proteins | sample 7240331 | NCBI WGS metagenome assembly JABUBP01 (sample SAMN07256347, study PRJNA390944) | subsurface metagenome | isolation source: Methane hydrate marine sediment | place: Pacific Ocean: Eastern North Pacific, ODP site 1244 | collected 2002 | reverse complement strand
TTTGGGAGTGATACACCGCGCCCGGAGCCATGCGGATCAGCAGCGACTGGCGGTTGTTGGCGCGATCGACGTGCAGCACCCGCGAGGTCACCCCCGGCGCGATCTCGCGCCAGTGCGCGGCGACGGCCCGGCGCGTATGGGTTCCGGGCAGCTGAAGGCCCTCGTCATCGATGCGGGCGAGGATGCTGTCGAACAGGCCGGACGGTGGGGCCTCGCCCGCATGGTCCGCCCTATCGATGCCTGACAGGGCCTCCTGCCAGAAGGCCACCGACGCGCGCAGGCGATCGTCGGTTTCGAGACGTGCAGAAAACTTCTGCCACGCTTTGCCGCGCAGCAGGCCAAGCACATACTCGGCCGAGAGCACCTCGTCCGGCTTCACTGGTTCAGACATGCCTGCAGTTGCCCGATTGCACGGTGTATCCAGGTTTTGACCGTCCCCAACGGTACGGCGGAAAGTGCCGAAAGTTCCTCGTAACTTAGCCCATAATGGTATGCCATGACGACACAGCGGCGATGCTCTTCCCTGAGGGCAGCAAGGCAGCGCCGCAAGTCCTGTCCCAGCGACGGATCGGCCCCCACCGAGACCCGCTCGACCACGGCCGCCACTGCCTCATCGCTCAGCGACAGTGCCGGCACCGGCTTGCTGGCGAGGCGATTGAAGACCACCCCGCGCGCCAGCGCGACCATCCAGGGCATCGCATCGCCCCTGCCGCGGTCGAACAAGGGAGACTTCTCCCAGATGCGAACCATCACGTCCTGCAGGGCATCCTGCGCGGCGTCGTGATCCCGCAACAACCGCTTGCAGATACTAAACAATTTTGGTCCCACCGCGAGGTACAGGTTTCGAAACGCGACCCGGTCCCCCTCCGCGACTTGCTCGAGCGTGGTTGCGAGTTCTCCGTTCGACACCTGTTGCCCCGATCCCCGGAAAGCCCCGGTCCGGGTATAGGGGCCTCGCAGATACGGATCAATCCGGAAAAGTTTCAGGAGGATGCCGCCATCGCCTTCACGAAAATATATGCCGGCGGGCTGAAACAAATCCGGGCGGCTGCCTGTACTTGGCGGCATAGCTCGCTGCGCGCCAGAGGCGGCCGCAAGCGTGTGAGGAGGGGCATCATGCGACGAACGATCCGCGGAGACCGTGACAAGGACGGCCTGGCCACATTACTGGGCGAGATCGCCGCCGGCGACAAATCCGCCTTCGCCAGGCTCTATGGCCTGACCAACCGCAAGCTGTTCGGCGTGGCGCTGCGTATCCTGCATAGCCGCGAAGCTGCCGAAGATATCGTGCAGGAAGTTTATGTCCGGATCTGGCGCAACGCCGCCTCGTTCGACGTCAACCTCGCTTCCCCGATCGCCTGGATGGCGAGCATTGTGCGGCATTGCGCCATCGATACGCTGCGCAAGCAGAAGCTCGAAACGGTCGAATACGGCGAGGAGACCACGCGCGTGGAAGCCTATGAGCCCGACCCGGCCGAGGAGATCGACATGGCGCAACGGCGCGCCATCGCCTTTGCCGCCATCCGCAAGATGGAGCCGGCCAAGCGCGACCTGATCCTGCTCGCCTATGTCCGCGAGCAGAGCCGCGACAGCCTCGCCAAGGTCTTTTCGGTTCCCACCGGCACAATCAAGACCAACCTGCGCCGCTCGCTGATCGAGCTGCGGCAATCCATGCAGCTGGACGCGGACCGCACGCGCTCGCCTACGGCACGCACGTTCGAAGCGGCTTGACGATCCGCACCAGCTCTGCCGATCATGCTCCAAAAGACCGGGAGCATATCGTGAGCGTCTACATCATCGCGCAGCTGAAATTCACCGAGCGCGCGCGTTACGACATCTATCAGTCGCGCTTCTTCGGCGTGTTCAGGAATTTCAGGGGAAAGCTGCTGGTCGCCGACGAACATCCTGTCGTGCTCGAAGGCGAATGGCCACGCGACAAGGTCGTGATCATGGAATTCCCGGATGCGGAGGCGGCGCGGGAGTTTCAGGAGTCGCCGGAGTATCAGGCGATCGCGGTAGACCGGAAAGCCGGCGCCGATGCGGTCGTGATAACGGTGCGGGGGTTGAAGTAGAGACTACCGCCCGCTGAAGCTGGCTTTCCGTTTTTCAACGAACGCCGCCCTGCCCTCCAGTGCGTCGGCGCTGGTTCGCATCTCGGACTGCACCTCGATCTCCCGGCGGAATTGCGCGGCATAACTGGCATGCTCGCTCTCTTCCAGCAGCATGCGGGTGGCGACCAGCGCGCGGGTCGGACCTTGCGCCAGACGCTGGGCGAGCTTGATCGCCTCCCCCATCAACTGCGTATCGTCGACGACCTCGCGCACCAGGCCCCACTCCTTGGCGCGCTCGGCTGACAGCGACTCGTTGAACAGCATCAATTCCAGCGCACGCTGGCGGCCGATCAGGCGCGGCAACAGCCAGGTCGAACCAAGATCCGGGACCAGGCCGATACGGCTGAACACCTGGATGAAATTTGCCGAGCGCGCCGCGACGATCATGTCGCCGGCCATCGCGAGGGAAAAGCCGCCGCCGGCGGCAACGCCGTTGACGGCCACCACGATCGGCACCCGGCATTCGCGCAGCGCCTTGAAGGTCGGCCAGTAGAATTTCATCACGCCGGCGACGATGTCCTGACCCAGTGCTTCCGAGGCCTTGAGATTTTGACCTGAGCAGAAGCCGCGCCCCTCGCCGGTCAGCACCAGCGCCCGGATGGAGGGATCAGCGGTGATCTCGGCAACGGCCCTCGCGAGCGCACCGAGCAGATCGGGCGTCATCGCATTCAGGCTTTCCGGCTCGTTCAGAGTGAGGACACCGACCGCGCCGTCCCTGCCCTGTTTCACTCCGGCCATTTCCTTCTCCCTCAAAACCTTGTTCTCGCCACTGTGCCATTCCCCGCGCACAACGCCAATGCGCAAATTCAGCGCGGGCTTTGACTCCTCTCGCCGCCGTACTAGTCTTCGTCAAAACACAACATGGCTCTGATGCCATCGGGAGGAATTTGCATTGGCGCTGAGCAAGGGTGACGATTATCCCATTCACCAGACGCCGGAACCGATTGCCTATTCTGGCACGGACCGCAATTTCTACGACCGCTATTTCTTCAACGGCTATTCGGCGCAGGCCGGCAGCACTTCCTTCTTTGCCGTCGCATTCGGCGTCTATCCGCATCTCAACATCGCGGACGCTGCCTTTGTCGTGGTGCGCAACGGCGTCGAAACCGCGCTGCACGCCTCGCGCTGCCTCAACATGGAGCGCATGGATATTTCTGTCGGCCCGATCCGCATCGAGGTGATCGAGCCGCTGCAAGAGCTTCGCGTGGTCGTCAACGATCCTGAACACCGCGTCGCGGCCGATCTTGTGTTTACTGGCCGCGCTGCCCCGATCGAGGAACCGCGCTTCATCCGCCGCATCGGACCGCGCACCGTGATGGACTATACGCGGCTGACGCAGAACGGCCGCTACCAGGGCTTTGTCGAGCTCGACGGCGTGCGCGAGCAGGTCGACGGTTTTGTCGGCACCCGCGACCGCTCCTGGGGCGTGCGGCCGGTCGGCATGCGCGATCCGCAGGCACTGGCGCCGGCGAGCCCGCCGCAATTCTTCTGGCTGTGGTCGCCGACCAATTTCGATGATGCCAGCCTGTTCTTCCACAGCAATGACGACGCCGCCGGCCTGCCGTGGAATCGCCGTGCGGTGTGGGCGCCGGATGGCGGCACTGCCCGCGAGTACGAGCATGCGAAGATGCAGATCGGCTGGAAGAGCGGCACGCGGCATGCCATCTCCGCGACGCTGACGCTCGGCGATGGCGCGGAGCGGCTCGATGCGACGTTCACGCCGATCTACAATTTCTTCATGCTCGGCCTCGGCTATGGCCATCCGAAAAATGGGCGCACGGGCTGAACCATGGCGAGCTTGCCGTCGAACGCGAGGATATCGTGCTCGGCGATGTCGACGTGCGTCAGCCGCATCACCTGCATATCCAGGCATTGTGCGAAGTCACCTGCCGCGAGGCCGGCGGCCGCGTGCATCAGGGGCGCGGCGTGCTAGAACAGCTCGCGATGGGCCCGCATGCGCCTTCCGGCTTCAAGGCCACGCTGGATTTCGCGCCATGAATGCGCCCGTCGGCGAAGCGCTCGGCACCCGGCTGGAACGTTATCTGGCAACGCTGTGGAATGCCGAAGTTCGCGTGCGCGATCTCGCGCGCATTCCCGGCGGCGCCAGCCGCGAGACCTATCGTTTCGACGCCGAGGTCGACGGCAAGCCGCGCGGCATGATCCTGCGCCGCGATCCCACCGGCAGCCTGATCGATACCAACAGGCATAACGAATTCCTTGCTTACAAATCCTTCCATGGCATCGTGCCCGTTCCCGAGCCGCTGGTGCTGGACACCGACGGCGGCGCGCTGGAGCGCCCGTTCTTCATCATGAGCCGGATCGACGGCAGCCAGGTGCCGTCGGTGATGAACCTCGATCCCTACGGCCAGCACGCAGGCGCGATCGGCGAAGAACTGTTCGACATTCTCGGCCGCATCGCGCGCTGCGATCCCGCAACGCTGCCGTTACGCGATTGCCCGCAAGCGCCAGCGCCGCAGGACTGCTGGCGCGCGGCGCTGGACGAATGGCAGGCGGTGATCGAGCGCGACGAGCGCCATCCGCAGCCGATCGTGCGCGCGGCGATCCGTCGCCTGCGCCGCAATCCGCCGCCGCCTCCGGCCAAAATCTCGGTCGTGCATGGCGACTACCGCTCCGGCAATTTCATGCATGACGGGCGAGGTAAAATCCTCGGCGTGCTCGACTGGGAGATGGTGCATCTCGGCGACGCGGTCGAAGACCTCGCCTGGTGCTTCGATCCCCTGTGGAGTCATTTCGACGACAACCGCGTGGCGTCGACGGTATCAGAGAAGGACGCGATCGCAATCTGGCAACAGGCGAGCGGGCTCACGGTCGATCCCGCCGCGCTGAAATGGTGGAAGCTGTTCTCCACCGTGAAAGGCTGCGCGATCTGGACCACGTCGGGCAAGGAATTCCGCGAAGGCGGACACGATCTCGTGCTCGGATTTGCCGGCACCTACTCGGCGCGTCGGCATGACCGGATCATGGCGGATCTGCTGGAGCGGCTGGTCGAGGAAGGCTGGTCATGACGCCCACAGCACAGGACCTGCTCAATGCCTGCATCATGACTTTAGCGACGCCGCCGCGCCCTGAGGATGCCGGCATGTTTGCCGCGGCGCGCCTTCGCCTCGTGGCCCTCACCACCAAACTGGCGGCGATGGAGTCGGCGGATGCCGCCGCCATCCGCGTGCGCGAGAATACCACACTGCGCATCATCCTTGCGGAGGCCGGGCCGGTGCACGGCATTGCAGCGGACAAATTGCCCGACGACGGCGATTATTCGATCGCTGTGCTCGATGCCGCCAATGCGGCCTTGCGCCGCCTGCTGATCTGCCTGCACGAAGCCGCAGAGCAGGCAGGCGATCGCGCCCTCGACCGCAGAATCCTGAAGCTCTATCGTGACATGGCAGGATGGCGCGAACTCCATCTGCCGCCCGTGAAACCTGCATCCTGACCGGAGCCATCATGCGCCTGCTGAGCGAAACCCTGCCCGACGCCACGCCCGGCCCGGCCTTCCCCAAGATCTATCCGGAGATCGATCAGGACATCCTCACCGAATCCGAGAAATTCCAGGACGGCCAGCCCTACGACCTGTTCGCGCGGCTGCGCGCGCAGGCGCCGGTGTCGTGGCAGCGCGAGGGCCAGAACGGCCCCGGCTTCTGGGCGCTGACACGCTACGAGGACGTGATGCGGGTCGATGGCGACCCCAAAACCTTCTCGTCGCAGAAGGGCGGTATCCTCATGACCTACGGGCCGAAGGAATCGCGGCACCCGCTGCTGTTTCGCGCCTCGGTCGATGCCATGATCAACATGGATGCGCCATGGCATCTGCAGCTCCGCAAGGAGCACATGCCGTATTTCACGCCGGCCTATCTCACAGAGCTGAAGCTGAAGGTCGCTGCCGAGACCACGCGACTGATCGACAACATGGCTGATCTCGGCGAATGCGACCTCGTCGAAAAGCTCTCCGCGCAACTGCCGCTGTTCACGCTGTGCGAGATCCTCGGCGTGCCGCAAGCCGACCAGCCGAAGTTCATCAAATGGATGCACTATCTGGAAGTCGCCGGCTACATCACGGCAAAGCAGCGCCGGGATCCGCAGCCGACGCCGGAACTCCTGAAGTTCGTCAAGGAGCTCAACGAGAACGTCGCCGAGATGTTCGCCTACGGCCAGCACATGCTGCAGAAGCGGCGCGCCGATCCCAAGCCCGACCTGATGAGCGCAATCGCCCGCGCTACGCTCGACGGCGAACTCTTGCGCAACGAATATCTCGATGGCTCCTGGCTTCTGATCGTGTTCGCCGGCAACGACACCACGCGCAACACCATTTCCGGCTCGATGAAGCTGCTGACGGAATTTCCCGACCAGAAGCGCGCACTGATGGCGGACATGTCGCTGCTGCCCAATGCCGTGGACGAACTGATCCGCATGGTCAGCCCCGTCATCTATATGCGGCGCACCGCGACCGCTGATGCCGAGGTCGGCGGCCAGAAGATCGCCGAGGGCGAAAAGGTGATCATGTATTTCTCCGCGGCCAACCGCGACCCCGACGTGTTCCCCGATCCTGACAAGCTCGACATTCGCCGCGCCAATGCTTCCAAGAACATCGCCTTTGGCTTCGGCCCGCATGTCTGCATCGGCAAGCGCGTGGCACAGCTGCAGCTCGAGGAAGTCTACCGGCAATTGCTGACGCGGTTGCCGGATATCGAATACGCGGGGGGCATCGACGTCGCCCCGAACAATTTCGTGCACGCCATCCGCAAGCTGCCGGTGCGCTTCACGCCGGAACGGCGCGCGAGCTGAAGGGGCTGCCATGGACTATGAACATATCCGCTGCGAGCTCGATGGTCCCTTCATGATCGTCACGCTGAACCGGCCGGAGAAGCTCAACGCCTATACCGGCCAGATGGGTGCGGAAATCACCGACGCGTTCGAGCGCGCTGACCGCGACGACGCGGTGCGCGCCGTCATCGTCACCGGCGCGGGCCGCGCCTTCTGCGCCGGCGCTGATGTCTCCGGCGGCGCCAAGAGCTTCGATACCTCCGGCAGTCACGGTGCCGGTGTGTTCTCCAGCGCCGGCACACGAAGCGGCCGCTTCGTGGAGGCGATTTTCAATTGCCGGAAACCCTCGATTGCGGCGATCAATGGGCCTGCGGTCGGCGTCGGTATCACCATGGCGCTGCCGATGGACGTGCGTATCGCCGCGGCGGGCGCCAAAATCGGCTTCATCTTCGCGCGCCGCGGCCTTGTGCCGGAGGCCGGCAGCGCCTGGTTCCTGCCGAAGCTTGTTGGTCTATCGCAGGCGCTGCGCTGGTGCCTGTCCGGGCGGACCTTCGGGGCCGATGAAGCGCACAGAGGTGGCCTGGTCAGCGAGGTCGTCGAGCCCTCGGAGCTGCTGAACCGCGCGAAGGAAATCGCGCTGGAGATGACGGCCGAGACGTCGGCGGTCTCGATTGCACTGACCCGGCAGATGCTGTGGCGCTTTGCCGGCGCGCCAGATCCGTTTGAGCTATTGGATATCGACAAGCCGATGTCGATCGAGCGCGGCGGCCACGCCGACGTGCGCGAGGGCGTGCAGGCCTTCATCGAGAAGCGCGCGCCCACCTTCCCTGGCAAGGTTTCGCAGGATATGCCGAGCCAGTACCCGTGGTGGCGCGGCGCGTCGAAGCAATAAGAGAAGACAGGGAAATCCCATGGCCGACCAGTTCTCCAACTCCCAGCAAATCCGCAAGCCCGCGGTTCATTCCAAGGGCGGCATCGTCGCCGCACAGTCGCGGCGCGCGGCGGAAGTAGGCGCCGAGGTGCTGGCCGCCGGCGGCGACTGCGTCGATGCGGTCATCGCAACCGCCTTCGCGATCGGCACGCTCGAGCCGTGGATGAGCGGCATGGGCGGCGGCGGCGCCATGGTGCTCTACCGCGCCAAGGAGAACCGCTACGAGGTGATCGATTACGGCATGCGCGCGCCGAACAGCCTGCGCGTCGAGGATTATCCGCTGACGGGAGGCGCCGCCTCCGACATCTTCCCCTGGCCGCGGGTCAAGGACGACCGCAATCTGCACGGCCCCGGCTCGATCGCGGTGCCCGGCGTGGTCGCCGGCATGGAGGAAGCACATCGCCGCCACGCCAAAATGCCGTGGAAGGAGCTGGTCGCGCCCGGCGCGAAGCTGGCCGGCGAAGGCCTGCTGGTCGACTGGTGGACGACGCTGATGATCGCAAGTTCGGCGGTCGATTTACGCCGCTATCCTGCCAGCGCCGCCGCCTATCTGCAGGACGGCCTGCCGCCGAACGCGCAATGGGGCATCAAGGCGACGGTGCGCCTGCCACAGGACAAGCTGAAGGCCACACTCGAACAGCTTGCCGCGCAAGGCCCGCGCGATTTCTACGAAGGCGAGATCGCGCGTAGCGTTGCCGCTGATATCAAGACCGCGGGCGGTGCGCTCTCGGTGGAAGACCTTGCCGCATTCCGCGCCTTTCACCGGGAGCCGCTGGCGATTCCCTATCGCAGCGGAAAGGTGTTTGCCACACCCGAACTCACCGCGGGCCCGACGCTGGCGTCCACCTTGCGCCGGATGCAGGAGAAGCTGTCGCCCGGCCGCGCGCCGGATGCGGCGGCTTACACCGAGTATGCGACGGCGCTGCAATCGGCCTATCGCGAGCGGCTCTCCGACATGGGCGATGCCGATGGGCGACGCGCACTCGGCGCCGAACATCTGGCGCCGGCCTGCACCACGCATTTTTCGGTCGTCGACAAGGACGGCAACATGGCCGCGGTGACGCAGACGCTGCTGTCGACCTTCGGCTCGAAATTCGTCACGCCTGCAACCGGCATCACCATGAACAACGGCATCATGTGGTTCGACCCGACGCCGGGAGTGCCGAACTCGCTGGCCCCCGGAAAACGCTGCCTGACCAATTACACGCCGGTGGTGGCGGAAACCTCCGACGGCCGTCGCTTGGCCGCGGGTGCTTCGGGCGGCCGCCGTATCCTGCCGGCGGTGACGCAGCTCCTTTCCTTCGCGATCGATTTCGGCATGGACCTCGATGCCGCGATCCATCAACCGCGCATCGATGCCAGCGAAGGCGCTATCGTCATCGGCGATGTGCGCTTGCCGAACGCCGTGCACGATGTGCTGGGCTCGCGCTTCGACTATGAGCAGGCGCGTATCCAGACGTTTCCAATGAAATTCGCCTGCCCCAGCGTCGTCATGCGCAAGGGCACGCAGAACTCCGGTGCGACCGAAAGCGCGCAGCCCTGGGGTGACGCCGTGGCGGAGGTTTGAGATCACCGATGGCACTTGCCCGCAGGATCGTGCGCTGGACGCTGCTTCTGGCCGTGATCGTCGCATCGGGCATCACCGCGCTGTGGACGGCATCGCGCCCCGCACAACCGGATACGTTCTATGACCCGCCGGCACAAAAGCCCGGCGATCCCGGTGCCCTGCTGCGCAGCGAGCCTTACACGAAGGACGTGCCAGCCGGTGCGCGCGGTTGGCGCATTCTCTACACGACGCGGCGCGGCAATTCGCCCGCTGTCGCCAGCGCCGTCGTTGTCACCTCCACTGGATCTATGTCGCCACCGACTATCCCGGCCTCGGCACCTCGGGCGGCCACGCCTATCTCGTCGGTGAAGATGCGGCGCGCGCGGTGCTGGATGCGATCCGCGCGGCGCGGAAGCTGGAGGGGCTATCGCTGGACAACCGCGCCGTGGTGTGGGGCCATTCGCAGGGCGGCAATTCCGCGCTGTGGACCGGCATCCGCGCCGACGATTATGCGCCTGACGTGACACTCGCCGGCGTCGCGGCGCTGGCGCCGGCGAGCGACCTGCCGTCGCTGCTCAAGGCCAGCCAGGGCACGATGTTCGGCAAGATCGTATCTTCCTATCTCGTCACCGCCTACGCGGCCGCCTATCCTGACATCGACACAAAAGCCTATGTGAGTGCGAGGATGCGACCATTCGTCGGCGACATCGCCGCGCGCTGTGCTGGCGGCTGGCCCACGATAGTCTCAGCGATGGAAACGAAGCTGCTACCCTCAGCCGGCATTTTCACGCGCGATCCGGCTTCGGGGCCGCTCGGCGACCGGTTGCGGCAGAACACGCCGGCGACTGGAATCGCAACGCCGGTGTTGATCGCGCAGGGCGGAGACGACGATCTCGTACAGGCAAGCCTGCAATACCGCTACGTCGCGGCGCGCTGCGCGGCAGGCCAGCCGATCGACTATCGCCTCTATCCCGGCCGCGATCACGTCTCGCTGGTTGCGGGCCATGCAGCACTCGATGCCGATCTCGTCGCGTGGACGCGCGACCGCTTCGCCGGGCTGCCGGATACGCCGAACTGCAGGCGCTGAGATTGTCTACGCCGAAAGGCGGGAGGGTTGTGCGTCCGGCGCGGCCCGCGCGTTCGAGGAGAACGCGATCTCCTGATACTGCTTCGCTGCGACCTCGTTGATTGATGATGCCGACGAACTTCGGCGTGCCGCCATTGTAGACGAAGTAGCGGACCGTCCCCTCCTCGTGGCCGGCGACGTTGGAGTTGTAACCGGTGAACCAGGACTTCGCTTTCCGCATCAGCATGATCTCGTACATCTTGACCACATGCGCAGTCCAGCGCTCCTGCGCCTCCGCGGTGGCGTCGGCGCGGGTGTAGCCGTGGTCCCAGATGTATTGCAGCAGTCCCATGCACCAGTTGACGCCGTTCTCGATGCCGCGCGGAAAATTGGTCGATGCCGACGCGCTCTGCGGGCCGGTCGGCATCAGCATGTTGGGGAAGCCGTGCACGAGCATGCCAAGGAAGGTCGACGGCGCATGTTTCCATTTGTCCGACAGGCGCTCGCCGCCGATGCCGCGGATATCGATCAGGTCGTAGGCGCCGGTGATGGCATCGAAGCCGGTGGCGTAGACGATAATGTCGAACTCGTAGTCGCGCGCCGTCGTGCGCAGGCCCTTCTCGGTGACGCGCACCAGCGGCGTCTCGCTGATGTCGACGAGATGAACGTTGTCGCGGTTATAGGCTTCGAAATAATTCGTCTCCAGCGGCAGCCGCTGCACACCAAAGCCGTGATCTTTCGGAATCAGCTTCTCCGCGACCTCAGGGTCCTTCACCCGGCGGCGGATGCGGTCGGCGATATACTCGGACAGCTCCGCGTTGGCCGCCTCGTCCATAAAAATCTCGCGGAAATTGGCCAGCCAGATGCCAAACCCGGGCTCGTCATAG
>JABUBP010000473.1_pt1 | contig 11323 bp, 12 predicted proteins | sample 7240331 | NCBI WGS metagenome assembly JABUBP01 (sample SAMN07256347, study PRJNA390944) | subsurface metagenome | isolation source: Methane hydrate marine sediment | place: Pacific Ocean: Eastern North Pacific, ODP site 1244 | collected 2002 | reverse complement strand
GCTGCTGCCGGGGTGAGGATGCTTAATAGAAAGCTTCAATTTAGCCCTGAAGCTATCGCTTCTTTCAAAAAGGCTTTCCTACACCCCTGCCCCCGAATAGCTGAAGGGCAACTACTAGTAGAGCAAGAGGTGAAAACAGCCATAGATATCAGTGATGGACTAATTCAAGACCTAAACCACATATGTAAAACTAGCCAGGTTGGTGCCCGGATAGAAATTGACCGTGTGCCTATCCAGCCCGAAGTCAAGGCTAACTTCGGTGATAGAGCACTGGAGCTGGCATTATCGGGGGGAGAGGACTACGAACTATTATTTACCGGAAGCACCGAGGTCATTGATAAGGTCAAAAAGGCAGCCTCTTGCCCGGTAACAATAATCGGTGAAATCGTAGCTGATAAAACAGGCGAGATAACCTTGGTTGATAAAAAGGGGAAGCCTTTTAATCTTGCTAGGATAGGATGGGAGCACTTTGCCTCAAGATGAAGCTAAGGCATTGAACTTGCCCGACAGAATAGATATGAACCGCCTTGAGTTAATCAGCCATAGCCCGGAGCAGACCCAGAAATTCGGAGTCCGTATCGGCGAGTTAGCTCTGGCTGGTGATATTCTCCTTCTGGTCGGCGCCCTTGGGGCAGGAAAAACTTGTCTCACCCAGGGTATTGCCTGGGGGCTAAATATCAAAGGATATGCGCTAAGCCCTTCCTTTGTCATAGTTAGAGAACTCTACGGCCGGCTGCCTCTATATCATATAGACCTGTATCGGCTTGACCATATAGAAGAGATTGCAGAATTGGGCCTGGATGACTATTTATACGGCAATGGCGTTTGTGTAGTAGAATGGGCAGAAAAGGGATTGGACATACTGCCAACAGAGCACCTGCTAATCCAGATAAACTATCTTTCTGATACTGAGCGTAGCTTCCAACTCAAACCCAATGGCAAACGCTACCTTGAGATAGCAACACAGCTAAAAGACTTTTCTCCTAACTTGTAGAAAGGGCTAGATAGTTAATGCAATTGGCTATAGATACTTCAACAGACACGGCTAGCTTGGCTCTAGTTCAAGACAACGAAGTGCTAGCCGAATTAACCTGGCGTTGTGAACAAAATCACACTACCCAGCTGCTAACCCACCTGGCTCACCTGCTAAATCAGACCAAATTAAATCTTCAATCTACCAATGGCATTATCGTAGCCAAGGGACCGGGAAGCTTCAATGGATTACGGGTTGGAATTAGCACTGCCAAGGGGCTAGCCTTTAGCCTCGGAATCCCAATAGTTGGTATCAGCAGCCTAGAAGCCGAAGCCTACCAGCACGCTGAAACCGGCTTGCCTGTTTGCCCAATATTTAATGCCGGGAGAGGGGAGATTGCTACGGCTATATACCAGAAAAAACACAATGAGTGGCGTCAGCTTATTACCGAGCACATAACTACTGTTGAAACTCTATGCTCACAGATAACTACCAAAACCATGTTTTGTGGTGAATTCATACCACTTATCGCTACACAACTAAGAAAGCAGCTCAAGCAAAAAGCGGTAATACCATCTCCAGCTACCGGACTGCGACGAGCCAGTTTTTTAGCTGAGCTGGGGCTCAAGCGGCTGAAAGCAGGCGATTATGACAACCTAGCTACTTTACAACCCCTATACCTCAGACGACCAGCGATTACTCAACCAAAACACCGATAAAATGGAGGCAAAATGCTAAGTCGGCCACAAATATCAATTGATACTGATATGGGGGAGGCATGCAACAAAAAGGCAGTTATCTGGGATATGGATGGAGTGATTGCTGATACTGCTCAGTATCACCATAAAGGATGGCAAATAGTTTTCCGGAAAAGAGGAGCAAATTATACCAAGGAAGACTTTCGGCATAATACTGGCAAGAGGAGCGATACTATCATCAAAAGCGTTTTGGGTGAAAAAATAGCACAAGGTGAAATTATGGCCATTATCCGAGAAAAGGATGAAACATTCCGGCAACTAATGGGACAAAACATAAGACCATTCCCTGGGGTGCTCAAGTTAATAACTTCACTCAAGGAACATGGTTTCAAGATAGCTATAGCCTCCTCAGCACCAATGGATAACATCCAGTTGATTACCCAGAGTCTTAAGATACGTAACCGCTTCGACGCCATAATCTCTGGATGGGAAGTCACTAAAGGTAAACCTGACCCACAGACCTTCCTGCTGGCAGCAGAAAAATTGGGAGTAGAAGCTGAAGACTGTATTGTCATCGAGGATGCTATCTCCGGCGTTACTGCCAGCAGAAGAGCTGGCATGCGCTGCATCGCCGTGACCAATACTACCTCCAGGGAAGAATTACGAGAGGCTGACCTTATTATTGACACACTGGAAGAGATAACCGTAGATGACCTGGATAGGTTTTTACATCAGCACAAGTAAAGGAGTTTTTACATGGAAAAGTCGCTAGTCCTTATCAAGCCTGATGCCATGCAAAGAGGCTTAGCTGGCACCATTATTACTCGCTTGGAGAAGCAAGGGCTTAAGCTGGTAGCAATTAGGATGCTTCATCTGGATAAAGCCTTAGCCCGACGACACTACGCTATCCACAGGGATAAACCTTTCTTTAACGGTCTAGTGGACTATATTAGCTCAACGCCGATAGTTGCCGCTGTCTTTGAGGGTGAAGGAGCCATAGCGGTAATCAGAAAAACAATGGGAGCCACCGACCCAGTTAAGGCTGAAGCCGGAACTATCAGAGGCGATTTCGGGTTGGATATTGAACATAATTCAGTTCATGGCTCCGATTCAGTAGAGACCGCTGAGAAGGAAATTAAGCTGTTCTTTTCTGAGGATGAAATTTTCAGTGTTCCCGCTCAAAGGAAGTAAAAATGTGGACAATGACATCACCGAAGTCAATGAGAAGCCATCCTGAGTCTATAGTCCCCTCGTGATGGTGAGGCAAAATGCCTGCCTTTTTTAATATATGCCCAATCTCTTCATAAATAGTCTTAATCTGCCTCTCGCTATCGCCGCTGCAAATCACAAAGTAATCAGCGAAGCTACAAACTCCTTTGGTATCCAACAACACAATATCAATAGCTTGTTTAGCACTGGCAGCCTCTACTGCCCTGTGTGCCACTTCTAATGCTTCCAGAAGCTGAGCCTCCAATATACCCGTAATCTTAAGAATATTATACCATGTTTTTATGGAGCCCCATATCTTGTGTAGAACCCGAGTCCCCTATTTTGGAAATGCGGTAATGTGATGATAGAGGACAAATTCGAGGGCTAGTTTGGTCTCTCTCTATTTCCTGTTTCATTTCTAGAAGATTCGTGGCAAAGGTAACTTTCCCTACTACCAAGTTCCTGGCAACAACAAGACTTTGAACATATCTGGGAATTAGAACTTTGTACCAATCACTATAGCAATAAATACCATGGAAAACTATAGCACCGAAAAATCCATAGAATAAATCTGAGGGTAAAACATAGGCACCCTTGAACACGGCAAAGACTATTATTGCACAGGAAGACAAAAGCCAGTGGTGTAAGTGAATTTTATACTTCCCTAAAGGAATAAAATACGACCTTACCTTACTTGGCTCGCCAATTGTTTTACTGCCTAAGTATTTGACAAGCAGAAAGCCCACAGACCACGCTATAAAAGATAGGTATCCCAGAACGATGCACGTGGCTAATAATACGACAAGAGTGACTTTCCTTTTCATTATTAAGTGTATTATAAATAAAAACCATCCCAAAATCAACAAATGGTTTTTAAGGTTCAACTTATTGAGTCGATAAACAATCTTTTTAGAATAAGATTAGAAAGCGTCTTACTCATTGAAAGAGAGGGTTTTTTCAGTTATAATATCTATATTACAAGTTGAAGCCAATAATACCTATTGAGGTCGTTTATCATAGGAAGCTTGAAGGGGCAAAACCCTTTTAAAGTTTTTGCTTCTCTTATGGTGAGTGTCGCCTAGCGGTCTAAGGCGCCAGGTTGTGGCCCTGGAGAGCGAGGGTTCAAATCCCTCCACTCACCCCATTAATGTAATGCCTATAGCTCAGCGGATAGAGCATCGGTCTTCGGAAGCGAAATGGGCCATGCTATCTGGTTTTTTCCCGTGATGCATGGCCCCATTTTGTATCTGGTACAGGGTAGCATAGACGAGATTACAGATTTAGTTCTCATCTAACAATGGAGTACAAAACTGTAAAGCTATCACCATCGGACAATGTGGCTTTCGCAGTAGCATCTATCCCCAAGAGGAAGACTGCTATCATTTCAGATAGTGAAGAGCTGGTGGTCAATAGCCAACGCCTGGTGAACTACTCGCTGATTGAGTATTCTAGTAGACTCTAAGGCATAACTTTATGCCTGAGTGACGGGATACCGATAATGTCACAACCTAAAATATGTTAAATGTCAGGCTTTTTCTAACTGTCTAATACGCAAGGCTTGAGATGTAGTACTTACGCAGTATTGACTTGGATGCTCATTAGAGTTAGAGTAGGGACTGTAAAAAGCCTGGACAATGCTTTCTATGGGAGACAACATTGTTGAAGTATTTTCAGAGAAAGAGAAAAGAGAAACTGTATCGACAGTGGGTAGAGAGGTCAAAGTTACCCCCTGACGCCATTCCCCGGGAAAAAGTTGCTGAAGATATGACACCCCAAATAGACAAGCAACAATCACGCCTGCACATACTATACATACTGCTTGGGACTTCCTTGGTCATATTGTGCGTAGGATTAATCTTTCTCATTGTGCACTCCTGCTGATTGCTACACTTAAATCTTCTATCAGCACCACTCTCCCTTCCAAAGTTGTAACTACTTTCCGCCCGTATAGGCTTCACCTACTAGTAGGCATAAACCTTGCTATGGCTATATGAGCTAGTTCAGATAGATGGGTGACATGTAGTAGGGATGGATTTAACATAGATCGGGTATAACCAAATAGGCAAATTAAGGAGGTAAAAATTATGCCAGCCACATGTGGTTTAGCTTATGAAGTCTGCGGGTTCCCGGATAAAGGATTGTGTCCTATAGACCGTTGCGTAGCAGGAACCGACCCAAGAGCTGCAGAGAAGCTGGAGAGATTCAAAACAGCGATGGGACACCCCTGCTTCATACTTGACTGTGCTATAAAGAACAACGTGGATCATTGTTTCAAGTGCGACAAATTCCCGTGTGAAGTTCACTATCAACAAGAGATTTATAGCCACAAGCTACTTGATATGATCAAGGGTATGCTACAAAAGAAATAAATACGGTCGCCATCTCTATATACTTACTGGCTAATTGTTTAATTCGCATTCTGGTTAAATCTCCTCAGGTAAGCTGTCTGTATGATGATAACAAATGGGTCTCGTGGCATTAAATAGACACGACTGCCTTGACATGCTAAAATCGTCTTAATCTTAAATCCTCAATATCCTGGGCTCAGTGGGCCTAGGCAACACAGCCTGATCTAGTGAACATATCTTTGCTGACTAAATAAGAGGGAGATAATAATGACACAATTCAAGATAACGGACGTACGAGCTAGAGAAATAATTGACGGTCGGGGAACACCTACTGTTGAGGTTGATATATGGGTAGATAACTTCCTGCGGGGACGGGCTGATGTTCCTTCTGGGTGTTCCACCGGGAGCCACGAAGCCTTTGAACTTCGCGATGGAGGAAAAAGATATGCTGGCTTTGGCGTAATGAAGGCTATAGATAATGTAAACAAGATAATTGCTCTGGAAGTCGTGGGTAAAGATGTGAGAGACCAGAGAAAGTTAGACAAGCTAATGATTGAAATGGATGGCACTCAAAATAAAGCAAAGCTCGGAGCTAATGCAATTCTCGGTGTGTCTTTAGCTATTGCCAAAGCAGCAGCTTACAGCCTTAGAATTCCTCTTTACCAATATATAGATACCAATGCCTACATTTTGCCTGTTCCAGTTTTAGATCTCATAGAAGGTGGTATGATTGCCGCTAGCGACCTTGATTTTCAAGAACATCAGGTGATACCCGTTGGTGCTGAGAGCTTCTCAGAGGCTATAAGAATGGGTATGGAAGTTTATTATGAGCTTGGAAAAATTTTGGCTGAGAAATGGGGTAAACACTCTCTAAATGTAGGAGTAGAAGGTGGGTACACCCCTCCTGGGATGAAGGACCCAAGAGAAGCCTTTGATGCGGAATTACTGGCTATAGAGAAACTCGGCTATGAAGATAAGTTTGTGCTTAGTCTGGATTGTGCTGCCAGCCACTTTTACAACAGAAAAACAGGAAGATACACTTTAATGGGGAAGGAAATTACCCGGGAAGAGCTTATGGATTTTTATAAAGACCTTGTTTCATCATATCCTCTTCAATCAATTGAAGATCCACTAGATGAGGAGGACTTTGATGGTTTTGCAGAGTTAGCGAGAACCCTGAACATCCAGATAATTGGAGACGACCTCTTTGTCACAAACATAAACCGATTAAGAAAGGGAATTGAGAAAGGGGCTGCCAATGCTCTTCTATTGAAAGTTAACCAGATAGGAACTCTTAGTGAGGCTCTAGATGCGGCTCAATTTGCTTTTAGGAATAGCTACGGTGTACAGGTATCTGAAAGGTCTGGGCAAACGGAAGATACGTGGTTGGCAGACCTAACCGTTGGCTTAAACGCTGGGCAAATAAAGACTGGTGTAGCCCGAGCGGAGAGAACCTCTAAATATAATCGATTACTACAGATAGAAGAGGAGCTTGGACCTATTGCGAAATATGCTGGAAGAAATTTTAGGCAGCCATTTTAGCTTGCATCACTTTTGTGGAGAAAAACTAATCTAGCAAAGAGGGACAATGACGTATATCAAGAACAGGGAAGAACTTACTTCCCATGGCTACAAGAGGGAACGGGAAGTCACGCTCGATATCATTGACTATGCACTACAAGCTGCTGACCCCTACTGGGCTACTAAAGAGTTGGTTCATCTAGATGGCCGTATCCTGAACGTAGGTCAGTTGAGGTTCAATCTCTCGCAGAGGGGCAATATTTACGTGTTCGGCATGGGGAAGGCTACCTTTGCCATAGCTAAGGCACTCGAGGAGATACTATCGGAAAATATTTCAGGAGGTATCATAATTGTCAAGCGGGGTCAGGCTGGCACACTGCGTAGAATTAAGGTAAGAGAAGCTTCTCATCCTTTGCCTGGCCGCTATGGGTGGAGAGCAGCTAAAGAACTAGTAAGGATGGCTGAAGCGACTAAGGAGGGAGATATCGCCTTTTGTGCTATTACTGGTGGATGCTCGGCCTTAGCCCCTTTACCCGTGCCAGAGATTAGCCTCGGGGATAAGAGAAGGGTGACGGAGCTGCTTTTGCGCTCTGGTGCTACCATTAGAGAGATAAACGCTGTTAGAAAACACCTCTCCAGTATTAAGGGGGGGAGAATGGCCTTGGCTATCTTTCCTGCGGAGATTATCAATCTGACTGTCTCCGATGTTATCGAAGACCCGCTCGACTACATTACCGGCCCTACCGTGCCCGATACCTCAACATTTGCCGACGCAGTTTCAGTGCTGGAGAGGTATAACTTGATGCATCGAACCCCCGGATCTATCCGGAACTATCTACAAATGGCCACGCCTGAGCTGGAGACGCCCAAGGATTTCAGTGGCTTACCTGTTCACACTTTTGTTCTTGTTAAGAGTGCCTCTATCTGTGAGGCAGCTGCCAAGAAGGCTAAAGCATTAGGTTTTAATTCAATGATACTCACTACCTGCTTGGAGGCAGAAAGCAGGGAGGCTGGTAGTCTGTTCGCTAGCATCGGTAAGGAAATCCAGCGACACCAAAGGCCAATCAGACCACCCTGTGCTGTGGTTGCCGGTGGTGAAAGTACCGTAGTTATTCGCGGTAAGCCTGGATGCGGGGGGCCCAATCAGGAATTCGTTATCGGTGCTGCCTTGAAGCTTGATGAGAGCGACCGGGTTGTTATCGCTGCCATTGACTCTGATGGTACCGATGGACCTACAAGCATAGCTGGCGGGATTGTGGACGCATCCACGGTTACCAGAGCTAGAAAGCAAGGGCACGACATATTTGCCCATTTAGTGCACCATGACACCTCCTCTATTCTCCAGAAATTGAGTGATGCCATCGTCACCGGCCATACTGGGACAAATGTGAACGACCTGAAGGTTATGCTGGTGAGTTAAAAGTCGCCACTGAAAGCGACAAAATTAAAGGAGGTGAGGGGCTATGAGTGCTCCAAAGTTTGCAGGGAAGGTTCAGACTGTACTGGGGACGATTGCACCCGAGAGACTGGGCATTACATTGCCTCATGAGCATACTATTTCCGACGGGACCAGCTGGTTTGTGGAACCCAGAGAAGCTACGACGAAGGCAATGGTGCATCACCCAGTTACTCTGGATATCCTGTGGTGGCTACGCTATCATTTATTCCAAAACTTGGATGATATGCAACTACTGGATGAACAAGAAGCCATTGATGAAATCCTGCGCTTCAAATACGCCGGGGGAAACTCCATCGTCGAACTTAGTAATATCGGTCTGGGTCGGGACCCTATGGCTTTGGTGCGCATTTCCAGAGTTACGGGCCTAAATGTGATTATGGGCTCAGGCTACTACATAGCAGCCTCTCACAAGCCCGATATGGATGCCAAGGCAGAGGAGGAAATTACCGAGGAAATAGTGCAAGATATAACGGAAGGCGTTGGTGATACTAAGATACGTGCTGGCATTATCGGCGAGATTGGTACTTCCTGGCCAATGACCAAAAACGAGCTAAAGTCGCTACGTGCTGCTGCCCGAGCCCAAAAAATCACCGGGGCACCGCTGAATGTACATCCCGGGCAACATGAGGATGCCTGCATGGAAATCGTGAAAATACTAGACGATGCCGGCGCTGACCTTACTCGTACTGTTCTCGACCATATTGACCGGGCCGTGCGAGAACCTCAGAACCACAGCCAGTTAGCCAAGATGGGCTGCTACTTAGAGTATGACCTATTTGGGCGTGAAGGATATTATCCCCTGGGAAAGGGGGTGATAGACCTGCCCAACGACACCCAGCGCATCAACGAGATAATGCATCTCGTCGATGAGGGGTACTTGAATCAGATACTTGTCTCGCAGGACATCTGGAACAAAATACAGCGCTGCCGCTATGGAGGTTGGGGCTATGCTCACATCCTACGTAACACAGTACCTGTGATGCGAGCCAAGGGCGTCTCCGAGGAAATGATACATACTATCATGGTGGAAAATCCAAAGCGGCTTCTCACCTTCACTTAGAAAGTAGTGTCAACCCTATGAACCGAAGGCCAAAACGACAACTACTTCAAGTTGCGCCTGGAGCAGACCACGGAGCACTGCTCACATTCCTCGTTACATGGCTCAACATGGATGGTTACGTTTGACTCTGGGAGCTTGGTTTGTATTTCGACCTCAATTTGGTCACACACGTCATGAGCCAGCTTTAAATTGATGTCCTTAGGCATTACCAAGTGCAGGTCTACAAAGTGCTGGCTACCTGCGCGACGTGCCCGGAACGCATGGTAGCTGACTACCTGCCGGCTATGTTTCATTAAGCAAGCTTTAACAATTGTCTCTTGTGAATGGGACAGCTTCGTATCAACCAGTCCCGATAGCGGCTTACGAATCGTATGATAAGCTATTCTTAGAATGTAAATGGCAACCCCAATAGCAATTATAGCGTCAATAACAATGAGACCAGTGAGCCGTAGTATTACAAGACCGACTAATACTGCCAGGGCAGAGTAGACGTCAGCAGCGATGTTATGTGCATTAGCTTCCAGTGCCACTGAGCCAGTAGCCCGGGATACTTTCAATAAATGGCGAGATAAGAAGATGCTGATTATTATGGAAACCAGCATCGCTCCTATCCCTGCCTCGGCTAGTTCAATGCTCGTGCCTACTATTATCCGGCGTATCGAAGAATAGATTATCAGTCCACCGGCAATAAAGATGAGAATTCCCTGCACTACGCCGGCAACGTCCTCAATTTTGCCATGGCCATAGGGATGTTCTTCATCGGGCGGCTTAGCTGCAGCGCGAATAGCAGTGAAGGTAACTACTCCAGCAAACAGGTCCAATATGCTATCGGCTGCCTGGGCTAAGACACTAATACTACCAGTCAACCAGCCAACAATTATCTTGAGCAAGATTAATCCGATGACTACGCTAATTAAAAGCTTGGCAGCTCCTGCCTTTGTTGAAAACACTCGTATTTGGCCCCTCCGTGTCTTGGTGCAATATTGCTTGGAACTAGAAGTTTACAGCGATACTTCAGATAAAGCAATACTTGATGCCATTGAGAATACATATTACTAATACCTGTCACGCTTCTTTAGTATCACTGCCCGTGTACTGGGATTGTGGTTTATAGAAGAGTACTCGTGTCTTTCGGCAAAGCCATACCAAAAACAGCATGAAAGGAACTTCTGTTAATACTCCGACTACTGTAGCCAGCACTGCTCCAGAAGCTAGGCCAAAAACAGTCGTGGCTACTGCGACTGCTACCTCAAAGCGATTACTACCGGCGATTATGGCCGTTGGCGCAGCGTCCTCATATGAAAGGTGAATGAATTTAGAGGCAATATAAGTCAGGACGAAGACTAAAAGTATATTGCAGAAAATCCCGATGGCAATCATGCCACCTACCGCTGGAAGCTCGGTAATGACACTTCCCTGCAAACTGAAGAGTACCACCAATGTGACAAGAAGAGCGACAATAGACACGGTACGCAGCGGTGGAACAAACCTTACTTCAAACCATTTGATTCCCTTCTGTTTAATGGCCCAGCGGCGGGTAAAGTAGCCAAATAAAAGCGGGAGGCAGATATAAATCGCAATTGAAAACGCTATGGTCGCCCACGGTATCCTGATCCCAGAAATGCCAAGAAGAAACTGGGCCAAGGGGGCATAGAGAACCACCATTGAGAGCGAGTTGATGGCGGTCATTACCAGAGTATGCTCCATATTTCCCTTGGCCAGGTAACTCCAAACCAGCACCATTGCCGACCGAGACTACCTCGGATGTACTCCAGAAGTTGGTTACGTTGTTATGACCTTGTATCTCAAGCAGTGTGTTAAAGTATCCTTCGGGGGATGGGTGTGGCAGGCCGATTGACCTTAGGTCTTGCAAGACCATGGGGCAGCATGGTCGCCACACCCGAATCTCCAGAAGAGCCCGAACAGTTACCAATGTTAATCAAGCCCCATTAGAGTATCTGCTAGCTCAGGAGGCTATAAGTTGAAAACCTGCAAAATTCTCACTGTGGGTGGTATACAAATGGGGGCAAGCCATCGCCATGAGAGCCTTACAGA
>JABUBP010000472.1_pt1 | contig 11329 bp, 9 predicted proteins | sample 7240331 | NCBI WGS metagenome assembly JABUBP01 (sample SAMN07256347, study PRJNA390944) | subsurface metagenome | isolation source: Methane hydrate marine sediment | place: Pacific Ocean: Eastern North Pacific, ODP site 1244 | collected 2002 | reverse complement strand
TGAGGCGATATACTCGGACAGCTCCGCGTTGGCCGCCTCGTCCATAAAAATCTCGCGGAAATTGGCCAGCCAGATGCCAAACCCGGGCTCGTCATAGAGCTTGTCCCACAGCTTCAGCCGCTCCTCGCGCGTGACCTCGTAGAAGCCGCGCTTGTCCGGTCCGTGCAGGAAACCGCCAGGCGTACGGGTGCAAGCAGCGAAGATATCGTCATAGCGCGCACGGATGTCGGCCATCTCCTGATCGGAGATCGGGCTGTTGTTGAGCGGCGCGCTCCAGTTCGGACGGCGCTGGAACACCGTGAGCTCGCCAACCTTGTCGGCGATCTCCGCGATCAACTGGATAGCGGTGGCGCCGGTGCCGATCACGGCGACCTTCTTGCCTTTGAGATCGACCGGCTCGTGCGGCCAATAAAAGGTGTGGAACGAGCGTCCCCTAAAATCCTCTACGCCTTCGATCCGCGGCATGGTCGGCGCCGACAGCAGACCGATGGCGAGCACGACGAAGCGGCAGGTCAGCTCGCGGCCGTCGCTGACTTTCACCTGCCAGAGATCGCGCGTCTCGTCGAACTGCATGGCCTTGACGGCGCAGTTGAACTGCATGTGTTTGCGCAGATCGAACTTGTCGGCGACGTAGTTCAGATACCGCAGGTTCTCGGGCTGGCTGGAGAAGCGCTCCTTCCAGTGCCATTCGTCGAGCAGTTCCTTCGAGAACGAAAAGCCGTAGGTGTAGCTCTCGGAATCGAAGCGGCAGCCGGGATAGCGGTTCCAGTACCAGGTGCCGCCGAGATCGGGCGCCGAGTCGAGCACGGTCGCGTCGATGCCGAGATCGACGAGCCGTTTGATCTGGTAGATGCCTGCGACGCCGGCGCCGACGACGATCACCTCGTAGTGGGTCTTGGCGGGTGCCATTGTTTCCTGCTCCGGGATGTGTTTTTGGCTCGGGCGAAAGCCTCGTTGCAGTCATTACATTCCGTTTTGCCCTTTCGGGCAACCGTCAGGGTGGTATGTCCGTTGCGCGACCGGCGCCGGTCGGCTGGCGCTTGCGTTGAGCCGCTGTATCGGCCCCCTTCGATGCCGGTAATTCACCGCACGGCGGGATAAACGGCGTCCGTGTTCAGGGCGCGCGCTGCGGCCGGCAGATGGGCAAACCGTGAAACCCCGCGACTTGCCTGATCGTACTTCCAACGAGCTGCGCGTGCGGAGGATTGGCAATAATGTGGTCGACCTTTTCCTACTACACCGCGCTGGCGTTCGAAGGTCTGATCGGGATCTTCGGAATCCGCCTCTATCAAGAGCCTCGCTATGACGTGATCGACCGCGTAGCCGACCGGATCGAGATTCGCCGCTATGGCTCTCGTCTTGCCGTCCAGGTCGAACTGGAGGCAGCCGGCAGATCGGCGCGCGACGAGGCGTTCAGGCTGCTTTTTGCCTATATCGCCGGCAACAATGGTGCCTCGGCTTCCGACGGCGCGAAGATCGCGATGACGGTGCCGGTCGAAGTGCGCGAGTCCGAACGGCTGGCGATGACCGTTCCGGTGCAGTCCTCCGAAACGACCGACACGCTGCGGATGCTGTTCTTCCTGCCTGCCGGGTATACCGCCGGCAACGCACCAAAGCCGCGCGATCCCCGGGTCCGCATCGTGACGGTGCCCGGCGAGACCGTCGCGGCCCTGCGTTTCTCCGGCACGGGTGCCGATATGACTGAGCGTCAGTCCGAGTTGGTCGGCAAGCTCCGAGGATCGGGGTGGCGGGTGGCCGGCGCGCCATATGCACTTAACTATGATGCGCCGTTCACGATCCCGCCTCTGCGCAGGAATGAGGCGGCGGTCGCGGTGGCGGAAGGGAACTGATGCGGTTACCGAACGTTTGCCGCCTCGCAATGGGGCATGCCGGCGAAGAGCACGCGATGTACAATGCCGAAACGACGCCCCTCAGGAGCCTCCGATGCGCGCCTTATTCCTGCTTGTCGCTCTTCTTCTTGCCCTCGCCGCCCCTGCCCGCGCCGCCGATGTCGCCGCCGCGCAAAATGTGATCGGCCTGCAGGAGCAAGCCTTTGCGCGCGATGATGCGGCCGCGGCCTATGCGCAGGCCGCGCCGGCGATCCAGGAGATTTTCCCGCAGGCCGATATCTTCCTGCAGATGGTGCAGCAGGGTTACCCGCCGGTCTACCGCCACCAGAGCTTTGAATTCGGCGAGGCCAAGGTGGCGGACGGCCGTGTTGCGCAGCGCGTCCATATCGTCGATGAGAAGGGCGAAGCGTGGGAAGCGCTCTACACGCTGGAGCAGCAGCCCGACGGCAGCCTGAAGATCACCGGATGTTCGCTGCTGAAGGCGGGACAGGCGGCCTAGCTGCCGCTCTCTAGCCGGCCGATTGGGCGGGACCGTCCAAAGCCCTGCGAACCATTTGCGCGAGCCCCGACAGCCGATAAGGCTTTTCGAGCAGCAGTATCCCGGGATTGGCTACAATGCGCTCCGCGTTGAAATCCGAATAGCCGCTCGTGCAGACGATCATGATGCCCGGCCGCAACTGCTTGGCGTGTTCGGCCAGCTGCCAGCCATCCGTCTTGCCGGGCATGATGACGTCGGTGAACAGCAGGTCGATACCGGCATTGCGCCTGATCTCCGACAGCGCTTCCATTGCATTGCTTGCGGCTATCGTCGTGTAGCCCAGTGCCTGCAATTGACGCGTGACGAATTCACGAACGATCGGGTCGTCTTCGACGCATAGGATGGTCTCCTGTCCGCCGGGGAGCCGTTTGTAGGCCCGGTCGATCGCCTGCGCCGGCTCACTCGCGCCGGAACAGGGAAGATAGATCCGGAACGTCGTTCCCTTGTTCCTGGCCGTCTCGAATTCAATGTTGCCGCCGGACTGCTTGATGAACCCGTGGACCATGCTCAGGCCGAGACCGGTGCCTTTCCCGACGCCTTTGGTGCTGAAGAAGGGTTCGTAGATCTTGTCCTGGATAGCTTCGTCGATTCCGGTCCCGGTATCCGAGACGCTGACGGCCACGTAGTTGCCCGCGGCGATCTCCCGGACAGCGGCGGCGTCCTGGTCGATCGCAACCGTATCGGCATCGATCGTCAGCGTGCCCCCATCCGGCATGGCGTCGCGCGCGTTGATGCCGAGATTGACGATGGCTGACGTCAACTGGTCCGGATCGACCAGCACTGTTCCGATGTAGCCCCGCTTGATACAGTTGATCTCGATGTGCCGGCCGAGCGACGACGCGAGCAGGTCGCGAGCCGTCGCGAGCAGCGCCTCGACATCCGTACTTTGCGGCCGCAGCGGCTGTTTCCTCGCGAATGAAAGCAGGCTTGACGTCAGGCTGGCGCCGCGGTCGGCGGCCTCGCCGATCAATTTGACGATTGCAGCCAATTCCGGGCGGTCCGCAACGCCTTGCTCCAGGATATCGATCGTCCCGGTAATGACCGTCAGGAGGTTGTTGAAATCGTGTGCGACGCCGCCGGTCAGTTGGCCGATCGACTGGAGTTTTTGCGCGTGCGCCAGCTTGGTCTGCGCGGCCTCCCTCGCCGCAACTTCCTGCTCGACGCGCTTTTCGAGCGTTCGTGTCAACTCGCGAAATTCTTCCTCGAGCAGCTTGCGCTCGGTAATGTCCATGTTGATGCCGATCAGGCGCGTCGGCTTGCCCTTTTCGCGGACCAGCTGCCCGCGGCCGTAAAGCCAGCGCACGCCGCGCGGCGTCCGGATCCGGTGCTCGATCTCCCCGGAGCCGCCGGTTTCGATGATCTCGGCGATCCGTTGCTCGACGTAAGGCAGATCGTCGGGATGAATGATTTCCCGCCACAAGTCCGTTGATATCGATCTTCCGCCCAATGGCTCGATTCCGAACACGCGGCAATGCTCGTCCGACCAGAGATTTGGCCCGCCGCCGATGTACCAGTCATAGCTTCCGATATGGGCCGCTTCCTGACTGAGACGCAGCAACGACTCGCTGGCCGCCAGCGCCTCCTCGGCTTCCTTGCGTCCTGTATCCAGCTTCAAGACAATGACTGCGCCGCCGATCGTACCGTCCGGATGCCGCCACGGCGTCATGTCCGACTTGATCCGCGCGGGCGTTCCGTCCGGAAGGGCGAGAAAATCTTCGATATCGGACAGTGTCTCGCCGGCAAGCACGCGCTGATGCATTTGCCGCCGACGTTCGGGAATGTCGGGCAACACGTCGTAAAGGCTTCGCCCGATAACAGATTGCTGGCTCTCGGCGTCAAGCCGATGCTCGCTGAGGAAGCGAGGACTGACGGCGACGTAGCGCATCTCGTTGTCGAACATCGCGATCGCCGACGGCGCACGCATGATGAAATCGACGAAAGACCAGTTTGAAACGTTTGCCGGCATATTCGGAAAACCCAGCCGTTGAAATCTTTTGCCGGCAATCCGCGCCGGAAACGTAACAGCATAAAAGCTGCTGCACCCAGGAAATACCCGTATAGCTACCGGGTCCCTGAGAGCGATATTGCAATTTCAGAAAGGCCCTTGAGCTTAGCTCGGGCCGCGGCAATTCTTGGCGAATAGCTGCAAAAGATGCAAGCGCCGGCAACCGGAACGGCGCTGGAAAGCTTCACCGGTCCATCTCTCTTAAATTGTTTCTTGTTACTAGCTAAACCTTAAATCTTGTCGTCTAGGCCATCGCCAGCCGCTGGCGGCCGCGCAGCAGCAGCATCAGCACGATCGCGACGTTGAGCAGGTTCCAGGCAAAGCCGTTGGCGAAAGCCGCCGCGTAGGACCCGGTCCAATCGAAGATCACGCCGGAGATCCAGCCGCCAAACGACATGCCGAACACCGAGGCAAAGATCACGATGCCGACGCGGGTGGCGGCCTCATTCGCCGGCATCGCTTCGCGCTCGATGATGGCGTAGCCTGGCACGATGCCGCCCTGGAACAGGCCGAACATCGCCGAGATCAGATACAGCGAGGTGAGGCTGTCGAAGAACAGGTAGAACACCAGCGCGAAGCCCTGGGCCAGCGACCCGACCAGTAGCGTGGGGATGCCGCCGATCTTGTCGGCGAGGTAACCCGACCCGATCCGGCTGATGATGCCGCAGGCCATCATCAAGGACAGCATCTCGGCGCCACGCGCCGGGCCGTAGCCGAGATCGCCGCAATAGGAGACGATGTGCACCTGCGGCATCGCCATCGCCACGCAGCAGGAAATGCTGGCGATGCAAAGCAGCACCGTTAGCGTATTGGCCGAGAGATTCAGGTCGACCCGCGGCGGCGGCGCATTGGAATGATCATGCGCTGCGGCCCCGCCCATGATCTGGCGCAGCACGAGAACCAGGACCGTCATCAGCACGCCGCAGGCGATCGCGATGGCGAAATGGGTGGCGCGCCAGCCATAGGCCTGCGTGCCCCAGTTGACCAGCGGCGGCCAGAACGTGCCGGCGATATAATTGCCGGCGGCGACAATCGTTACGGCGAGGCCGCGATAGCGCTCGAACCAGTGCGAGGCTTCCGCCATCAGCGGCGCAAATGTCGTCGACGCTCCGAGGCCCATCAGGAAGGAGGCGAGGATGAACTGCCACAGCGCCGCCGACAGCCCCGCAAACACGTAGGAGATCACCACAAAAACGATGCCGATGGCCATCGCCGGCACGATGCCGACGCGATCGGTGATCTTGCCCATGATGACGCCGCCGAGGCCAAAGCCGAAGAAGATCGCGGTCGCCGAAAGCGAAACAGCACCGCGGGTGGCCGCGAACTCGGCCTGCACCACCGGCATGACAACCACGACCGACCACATGCCGACCGCACCGACAGCCGCGATCAGCACGGCGACGACGAGCCGAAGCCACGCCTGACGCGAGTCGGGAACAAAATGGGCGCTTTCTGGGGTGAAGTGAGAAGAAATTGCCACGGCGCGTCCAAATTGAGTGGCTTGCGGTCTGCGGTCAACCCACAATGCCGCGATATTGGGCATGCAATCGCGGCGACCCGCACCGGTGTTGCGGATTGCACCGAGCGTTCGGAGCAATCGGGCGAGCTAGCTATCCAACACCACTGTCGGCAAAGTTGCGCTCGACGTGAAACGATTTTGCCGTCACCAGCCAGCTTCCTTCCACCAGATGGAACGCAAGATAGTCGAGGTACAGATTCTGATCGATCCTGACCCGCACCTTCGCCAAGGCTTGCGTGGGCGAGGCAAAGTCGAGGGACAAAATCTCCTGCAGACGCGGCGCACGTTTGGACTGCGGTGACTCGCGCGAGGCAAGCGCGCTCCGGTAATCCGCCGACGGCAGCAGCCGCAATGCGCCGTCCCGCAGACCGTGCAGCTGGGCTGTCGGTGCAAAGACCTGCTCGAAGCGCGACACGTCGTTGTCGAACATCAGGTCGAAATAGCGCTCGATGGAATCGAGCAGGGCATTGATGGTCGATCGATCGGACATGCGGTGGCTCCACGGTGACAACGCCACAAGCGTGGCACGCATGTTCGAGGCATGTCCTTGCGAAGTGCGGCCTCTGGGGTCAAGAATGAGCAATAAACAGTCACTTCAAGCCGACCATAGGCCCTATCATGCCAAATCCTGACCTGGATACCATCGATCGCCGCATCATCTCCGAGCTGCAATCGGATGGCCGGCTAAGCAATGTCGAGCTGGCGGACCGGGTCGGCTTGTCGCCCTCGCCCTGCCTGCGACGCATCAAGCGGCTGGAGACATCGGGCCTGATCGAGGGCTACCGGGCGACACTGAAGCGAGAGCTCGTCGGTCTCGGATTTTCCGTCTTCCTCAGCGTCAAGCTCAACGAACACGCCAATGAGCGCGTCGCGCAGTTCGAGCAGACCATGGTGGCCCTGCCCGAGGTCATCGCCTGCCACCTCGTTTCCGGCGAGGCGGATTATCTGCTCGAAGTCGTCGTCGCCGACCTCGGCGCGTATCAGCAATTCCTTGTCGGCAAGCTCTTGAACCTGCCGGTCGTGCGCGAGGTCCGCAGCAATATCGCGATCCAGACCCTGAAGGCCGGCGCGCCGCTGCCGCTGGGACACCTTCGGGGTTGAACCGGACCAACCTTCCGGCCCCTGCTTCCGGGCTTTTCCACAACCATTGTATGCATTAACGTCTTTACACAATTATCAACGACTGCAGAATTGGGGATTTCCTGGATCGATGGAGCACCCTCATGGATGTCGACCATATCGATAGGGCAATTGTCGAAAACTACCGCAAATTACGAACCCGTATAGGCGTCATGACGCTGGCGTTTCCCCTTGTGCTCATCGCTTGGGGAGCCTGGTGGGGGCTCGGCGTCCAACCAACCCTGAGCAACTATTACTTTGCGACCGAACCGCTCAACGGGAGGGCCGACGCATTCCCGGTCAGGCTGTGGTTCTGTGGTTTCCTGTTCGCCGTCGGCGTCTTTCTATACAAGTATCAGGGCTTTTCCGAGAATGAGAATCGCTGGCTAAGCCTTGCCGGCCTGTTCGTGCTGGGAGTGGCTGTGTTCCCTATGTCCAACGACGGCAAGAACGACTGGGATTTTGCCCTGGCATGGATCGGCCTGCCTCAACTATCGCTGCATGGAATCTCTGCCGTGCTGGCATTTGCGTGCATCGCGGTGGTGATCTTCTGGTATGCCGACTCCAGTTTGTCGGAGTTAAAAGACACACGACCGAAGCTCTACGTGACATTGAAATGGGCCTACCGCGGCATCGCCGCCTTCATGGCCGCGTCGATCGCAGTCGCAATCTTTCTGCATTACAGACACGGCGGACAGGGCTCTTACATCCTCGCGGCTGAGTGGTGCGGCATCTGGGCGTTCGCGATCTACTGGTTCGTCAAGAACTACGAACTCAAACAGGTTGCGAAGGCGCTTAAATCCAAAGGCCGCCAGATGCCGCGGAAGAATCTGGACGAGCTGGCGGACAAGCTCTGAACGCTGACCACCGTCGTCAGCCCGGGAGTCGCTTCACAGCCCAGTACCGCAAACTGCACTGGGCCGCCCGATTGGCCGGCGAGGCGGCGGTCCGCATCGGCCTTAAGATCGAGGCTGCCAACGCGATCGGCCATAGGCGCGGCTGGCAACGGCGACCGGCATCAGCGCATCGTCGAAGGGTCTCGATGTAGCCACCGCCCGAACGATTTAGAAGCGCTTGCAACCCCGCTGTTTGCCGACGGCGATTTCCTGCATCCCCGTCCTGCCGCGGCGAAAGGTCCGGAACGGACGGAAATGACGGCCCGCACCACCAAAATTAACCCTTTGCTAACCATACACCGGGCAAAAATTGCCGGGTGAAGTCGAGTGTCGTCAAACGCGTTGATAACGGGAGGATATCCCCGTGGACGCAGCAGCGGTGCCTCACTTTCGAAACGGTGGCCCTTCGGCCGCCGCGCAGACGTTTGGCGCGCGTGGACGGCACGCGCGGGGGGACGCAGCTACCATGGTCGATGTGACGGCAGGTCAGGGTTCGGCAGCGACCAACAGCTTCCCCAGCCTCGGCGAAATCGGAGCCATCCTGCGGCGCGGCGACCTCGCGCTGGCCTTCGGCATCCTCACCATCCTGGTGGTGCTGATCCTGCCCCTGCCTTCGCTGGTGCTGGACCTTTTCCTGGCGATCTCGATCACGCTGTCGATCCTGATCCTGATGACCTCGCTGTTCATTCAGGCCCCGCTCGAATTCTCCGCCTTTCCGACCATCCTGCTGATCTCGACCATGCTGCGGCTGTCGCTCAACCTGGCCTCGACCCGGTTGATCCTGTCGAAGGGTCATGAGGGTACGGCCGCCGCCGGTCACGTCATCGAAGCGTTCGGCAACTTCGTGATGTCAGGCAATTTCGTCATCGGCATCATCGTCTTTGCCATCCTCGTCATCGTCAACTTCGTCGTCATCACCAAGGGTTCCGGCCGCATCGCCGAAGTTGCGGCGCGTTTCCATTTGGACGCCATGCCCGGCAAGCAGATGGCGATCGACGCCGACCTGTCGGCCGGCCTGATCGACGAGAAGACCGCCAAGGAGCGCCGCAAGGCGCTGGAGGACGAAAGCGGCTTCTTCGGCGCCATGGACGGTGCCTCGAAATTCGTGCGCGGCGACGCGGTGGCGGGCCTGCTCGTCGTCTTCATCAACATCGTTGGCGGCATCATCATCGGCGTCGCCCAGCAGGGCATGGGATTTGGCGATGCGGCACGCACCTACACGGTGCTGACGGTCGGCGACGGTCTCGTCACGCAGGTGCCGGCGCTGATCGTCTCGACCGCCGCGGGCCTGCTGGTGTCGAAGGCCGGCGTTTCCGGCGCCGCCGACAAGGCGCTGATGAAGCAACTGTCGGGCTATCCGCAGGCGCTCGGCATGTCCGCCGGCGTCATGATCGTGCTGTCGCTGCTGCCGGGCATTCCGATGATTCCGTTCCTGGCGCTCGGCGGCGGTGCCGCGGCGCTCGCGATCAGCGCGCGCAAGCGTCATCGCAAGGTCAGGGCCGAGGAAGCCGCTGCCGCCGCAGCCCCTGCACTAGCCGCGGCCGCGGGCGCCGCCGCTGCGGAAGAGCCGATCTCGACCGCACTGAAGATCGATGACCTCAAGATCGAGCTCGGCTATGCACTGCTGCCGCTGGTCAACGGCCCCGATGGCACCGACCGACTGACCGAGCAGATCAAGGCGTTGCGCCGCTCGCTTGCCATCGAAATGGGCTTTGTGATGCCGGCGGTGCGCATCCTCGACAACGTGCAGCTCGAGGCCAACACCTACATCATCAAGATCAAGGAAGTGGACGCCGGCACCGGCAAGATCTGGCCGAACCAGTTCATGGTGATGGATCCGGCCGGCAACCAGGTGCAGGTGCCCGGCATCCACACCACCGAGCCGACGTTTGGATTGCCCGCCACCTGGGTGGACGCCGCGCTGAAGGAAGAGGCCTCGCTGAAGGGCTACACCGTGGTCGATGCCGCGACCGTGCTCTCCACCCACCTGACCGAGCTCCTGAAGAGCAACATGAGCGACCTGCTCTCCTATGGCGAGGTGCAGAAGCTGCTCAAGGATCTGCCGAAGGAACAGGGCGAGCTGATCAAGGACATCGTGCCGGCCCAGGTCACCGTCTCCGGCATCCAGCGCGTGCTGCAACTGCTGCTCGCCGAGCGCATCTCGATCCGCGATCTCTCCACCATCCTGGAAGGCATTGCCGATGCGCTCGCCTTCTCGCGCAACCCGGCGACCATGGTCGAGCATGTCCGCGCACGGCTGGCGCGGCAGATCTGCGCACAAAACACCTCGTTCAACGGCTACCTGCCACTGATCGCGCTGTCGGCGCGCTGGGAGCAGGCCTTTGCCGAGTCGATCGTGGGCCAGGGCGAGGAGCGCACCCTCGCCATGCAGCCCTCCAAGCTTTCGGAATTCATGACGGCGGTGCGCATTGCGTTCGAGAACGCCGCACGCGAGGGCGAGGCGCCGGTGCTGGTGACGTCAGCCGCGATCCGTCCCTTCGTCCGCTCGCTGGTCGAGCGCTTCCGCCAGCAGACCACGGTGCTGTCGCAGGCCGAAATCCACCCGCGGGCGCGGTTGAAGACGGTGGGTAGCGTGTAGCCAAATCAGTTAGCTTGGCGGCGAGGCATTTTCGCCACAAGCAACCGGTTTCTGGGTAAGGGGTTCCCGACAAGGCCGGCCGCCGGCAGCGACCGGACCCTGGCTTAAGTCGATATCTTTGCATTGGAATTTTCGGTCTTGGCGTACAAGGCGAATAGTTCCAGTCGCGGGTTTTCAAGTCTTATCACCGCCTTGTGATCGCCTCTGTGGAACGTCAGGCAGGATTCCTACGTTTCTATACGCGAGACGTTGAACCGACCTCTGGATGGAGCCCACCAACCACCAGACAGAGGAAGGCGGCAGGAGACTTCCATGAACCACTCGATCTACAGCGCAGATCGCACGACCCATCTCAAGATCGTGGTCTTGGCCCTCGTGGCGGCTATCGCGGTCGCCGGCTTCGGCATCTCGTCGCGCAACGTCGCCTCGGATGACGGCGTGCAGACCGCACGCGTGATCAAGACCGGCAAGCCGGTCGCCGTCACCAGCTCGGGAGTATCAGTCGTCCGCTAGATCTGGTTTTGACGCGTTTTCTTGACGCGACACGGAACCAATTGGCTTGAAACCGCGTTGAAAAAGGAATTCACGGAATTCACGCAGCTCTTTACCAGCCCCCCCCAAAGTCGCTGCGTGGATAATAGAAGACCCCAACTACCCCCAAGTTGACGACCGGAAAGCCCCCGCTCCCCACGGGGGTTTTCTTTTTTGGGGGACGTTGCCGCCCTGCTCCGCGCGCGGCCCGGCTGCGGCAGCCACGTTTCCGACTACTTCCGTTTGGCAGAATCCTGTCAAGCCCCCGCTCT
>JABUBP010000471.1_pt1 | contig 11346 bp, 17 predicted proteins | sample 7240331 | NCBI WGS metagenome assembly JABUBP01 (sample SAMN07256347, study PRJNA390944) | subsurface metagenome | isolation source: Methane hydrate marine sediment | place: Pacific Ocean: Eastern North Pacific, ODP site 1244 | collected 2002 | reverse complement strand
TCTGACCCCAATAAGCTGACCTGCACACTTTTCCTTGAAGGCATACCTAATTTAATGGCAGAGGATGAGGCCAGTGAGACATATAAGCCAGATTCAGACGACACCAAGACAGTCAAGACTTTAGTGAACGCTATCGCTGGGGCGACACTAGATTGTTTCAGCCATTGCCACGCATTTGATGTAGTCTGGGATGACGGCTATGACACCCTGGCTGACAGCTACAAACCCAAAGATGGATTACGAATTTATGAGAAGAGTTCAAGGCTATCCGCCTTGAGGAAGGTTCTCGACTATACGGCAAATGTCCCGAGATTTGAAGCTGACGGCAATGTTCACATTTTGAAGCCTATTACGAGCGGAGACACATTCGATTCCGAATACAGTCTTGAAAAGGGGCATCATAATTTCTTTAGCAAGGCTTATAGAAACAGCCTCGTATTTCCCAATAAAGTAATCGTCAAGTCCAGGGACGGTGATGACCCTCCGTATTCGGGCGAAGCTCAGGTTGATGGCTATGATTCCCTTCCCGCTAAAGTAAAGAAAACCAAGTATGTTCAAGTTCGATTGGAAAGCCACGACCAGGCTCAAGATATAGCTGAGGCACTTATATCTAAAGCGGAGATGGGTTCTAAAAGAGGACAGGCGGAAGTGCCTCTTAATGTTGGGGCTGAAGTCTTTGACTATGATAAGGTAACCGACTCGAGACAGGGCGATACCCGGACTGGTAACTTGGGCTATATTCACCGCAGGTTTGGTAAAGACAAGTGGATAATGACCTTCGGCTTCGGCAACTGGTTCGATGCACTTCGCTACCAGAAGATGCTCAAGGAGCTGGAGACCTATACCGATGCTGGGCAATATTTTTCACGATTGTCTGTTGGAGACCTTTACGCTGAAAACCTCTTAGCCAAGAATATGGGATTTTACTGGATAGACCCTGATAACACGATTGCTTCAGATAAGCTGGGTCCTGGATTTCTGGATAATCTACCTGATGGTGAACAGTTTGTCAGAACAAGCACATGGAATATGGAATTTGATGAAGACCCTGAATCGCCAACCTATCAAAAGTGGGTGCTTAAGCTGGACGAGCATACTGCATATCAGCCTGGGTATGACCCCACTACTAAGAGGCGAAACTTTACGGCAGAGCCGACGACTCCCTATGACTTGGGGGATATGTGGACAGATGGGACAGCACTCAAGCGGTGCATAACAGCCCGGGTAACAGGAGCATACCAGGCAGGCGATTGGGCACAAGTTAGCGTTGACGAGATTGGTGACGGGGCTACTTATCAAAGAGTAAAGAGTGCTGCCTTAACAGCCGAAGGGCTAGTAGTTCTTGATACTACGGTAGAGGGAACTTTTGGGCTGGTTAAATCCACCGATATATCGGCGGGACACATTAAGCTAGACACGGTTGTTACTGGCACTTATGGATTGGTTAAGTCCACTGACATATCAGCCGGGCATATTAAACTATCCTATTGCTACGGAGACCTTGACGATATAGACGATGGTGGAACTTATGAAAAGCTCAGGGCAACCGATATAGACTCAGGACACATAAAACTCTCAAGCTACACGAAAGTCTCAGGCGAATGGTATGACGAAGCTGGCGTTGAGATAGACGCTAATTATGGAATCAATATCTACGGACAGAATAATGCCTTGACCACAAGGGCATCCAAGACAGGGGCTATTCAGTGCTATGTGGGGAGTGATGGAGCGATTTATGCAGGGGGTGGTAATGTAAAACTTGATTCAGCAGGTATAAAGATTAAACAGTCCAATCTCAAATTTTACTACAGTTTTGCCTCTCCTATGACCGGTATTATTGGGGGTTTCTCATCTTACCTGGGCATATATTCAGACGATAATAAGGACTTAAAGGTTAATTCTGACCATAATCTTTATTTGGAGGCTGATGGAAATGTGTTCATTGACCCAGGTTCTTCTAGCTATGTTGAGATACTTTCAGGCACAAGAATCTATGGAACTTATATTAATATGCCCAGACGAAGTTCACCACCAGCAACTTACCAAGGTAGGAGCTACTACCCTACTGACACTGGAAGATGGCGTTGCTGGGATGCAGTAAGTTCAGTATGGAGGTATTTATGATAGAGATTAAGTTTGACAAGATATTCGTGTTAGATGATGGGAAATATCTAATTGGTTATCAGGAATATCATAACTTTGAACAACCTGACAGAAGTATTAAGCCAGAGAAAGTTGATGCTATTATGCTTATCAGTGCTGAGAATGACAGAATCCAAACTTCTGACCCTGATGGTATTGAAAGGGACTATTGGCTTAATAAAATTGGGGTTCTAAGTGATGATGATTTTCAAGCCTCAGCTAAGAAGCTACAAAACAAGAAGAAAAGACAAGCTCTTTATGAGTTATTAGATAAAGAGTTTAGAAAGCCAGAAGCATCAGGATGATGCAGGCTGGGCTTAATATTATTTACTAACAGCCGAAATCTCAATTGGTTGTGGTCTATTAGTAAGCAAGTAGCTTTCGCCAGCGTTCAATACTATACGCTCATCGGCACCACTAGGGTATCGCACAAAAACAACATAATCGGTTGTTCCTAGATTCTCAAACTCAATGGCATTTCCTAATTGGCTGACAGAAATCCCCATGACATTATCCGAAGATAGAGAAAAAGCTAGTGCGATTGACAGGGAAACAATTACTATGCCCATGATTATAAATTTCTTCATATTTTAAGCATACCCTCACATCAAATAATTTGTCAAGTAAGGAGGCACATGGACATTAAAGAAGCACAAGCAGACCTGAAAACAAGGCAAGAGGAAGTCGTGAAGGAAATCAATGGGATAGTGGCCCAAGAGCAGCAACTTTTAGCGCGGAAGCAGGAGCTAATAAACGAGGTTCACCGGTTGAATGGTGAAGCTCGGCTGCTCAACAAGTTATCCGATAACGGCAAGAAACAAAAGAAGTAATTGATTAAGCTGAACACGCACTAGGAGCCTCAGGAAAGCCCCTTAAAGTATTGACTTTTCCTTACACATATGCTATTGTTGTATGAAACAACAATGATTGACTTAGAGAATTTTGTCGGTGTTCATGAAGCCGCCAGGCGATTAGGAATCCATGAGGAATCGCTAAGGCGGCTTATCCGTATTGGGGCGGTACACGCAACCAAAATAGGCGGGCATTGGTACATTGATAAAGAGGAGCTTAACTTGTTTGCTACGACTTACGACAGCAACACCGGTAAGAGAAAGCGTATAATTTGAGAAAAGGAGGCAAAGATGGAAGTCCCTATAGAGCTTATTCGACCAAGCCCCTACCAGCCAAGGTTAACCTTTAACACAGACGATTTGAAGGAAGAGATAGAAATGGATGGCCTACTAAGTGCTTTAGTGGTCCGCAAGCACGATGACCACTACGAGCTGCTTGATGGTGAGAGAAGGCTCCGCACGCTAAAGAAGCTGGAGTGGAAGATGGTGCCGGTGGATGTAAGGGAAGTCGATAACGCAACAGCTAGACGGTCAGTCTTCAAGCTTAATATAGTCCGGGAAAACTATACTGCCGAGGAAAAGGCCAAATACTTTAAGAAGCTGGCTGATGAAGGTATGACTTTTTATCAAATCGGTAAAGACCTCAATGTAGATGACCAGTGGGTGCTCGCCCATATCAATGTTTTTCGTTTCCCTCAAGATATTCAGGAGGCTGTGTGGACAGGGTCTCTAACTATAAAGCATATTCAGACTCTTGAGACAGAGATTGGAGCGAACATAGGGGATGCTGAAAAGGTCGCTAGGGAAATTATGTTGCGGAAGTTAAGTGTCAGAGAGACTGAGGAACTTGTTAGGCCCGGTAGAGAGAGGATTGAAAAAGCTAGAGTGGAGGCGGCAAAAGAAGTGATAGGAGTCGCGACTCCTAAGATTTCGCTGGAAACTCCCCAGGACTACGAGAAGGCCGCTGCTGCTCTCAAGGAAGAGGCAAAGAGAAGGGGCGAGGCTCTTCTTACTCCTGAAGAGAGGGCTGCCCGCGAGGCTGAAGCGCAAGCACGGGCAGAAGCCAAGGGGAAGAGAGCTGAGGAGCGGCAGCGGCGACAGGAAGCGGAAGCAAGAGAAAAGGTAACGCAGGAACTTTTGGAAAACCCGGTGCTTCTTAGGCAGGCTTCGGAACGTCTTGCAGACTTGAGGCGGAAAGAACGAGAAGCGAGGCTGAAGGCCAAATATATATCCCCCCCTATGCCCTTGACTGAGGCTGACCTAGTTCATAAAGTGGTCATCGGAGATGCGAAGGAAGTGCTTCAGCTCCTTCGTCCTTCATCCGTGGACCTAGTGGTCACATCCCCTCCCTACTTTGGCCTGAAAGACTATGAGCACAACTTAGGGGTCAACACAGAATCGTTGAATCACTACCTAGATGACCTTAATAAAGTGCTCCAAGAGTGCCACCGGACTCTTAAAGACGGCACTTTCCTATGCATTGTTGTAGGCCAATACACCAGCGCAGATACCTCCTACTTTATTCCAGGTCAAGTTTCTGGATTGTTAGAGGACTTAGGGTTTCGATACAAACGAGAGCATATCTGGGTCAAACCCCTTGGAGTTCAAGGCATCTGGAACCGCGGAACCACCTCGTTCCTGTCTGAGCCATACCCTAGAAACACTATGATTAACATCCACCACGAGCACATCCTTATCTTCCAAAAAGGAGAGAGGCCTATTGTTTTCCCTGGGCAGAGTCCCTTGACCGAGGAGGAGGTTAAACAATACTGCTGGAGCATTTGGGAACTGCTGGTGTCTCCCACTAAAGACCACCCGGCTCCATTTCCAGATAGTATCCCAGAGAGACTCATCAAGATGTATTCTTATGAGGGTGAGGTTGTTCTAGACCCCTTCTTAGGCTCTGGCACTACCCTGAAAATAGCAAAGGCACTAAAGCGACGTTCGATAGGAATTGAGGTTTCCCCTGAATATCTCAACCTAATACAAGAGACTGTAGGCGGAGCAGAGATTATTCGCTTTGACGAGGGGGAGATTCCTGACTTTAGCTATCTAGTTACTCCTAAGACTTGAGAATCTGAACTAGCTCCTCGACGGGTCTGTATTGTGCTACCGGAATTAAATGGGCTGGCTTCCCAACCACACTTTCGCTTGGTGAGGCTGCGATAGTATCTCTACCAACGTATCCACAGAGCCAGCATCGCTTGCCATCGATATCTACAACTGTTTGAATCAAATATTCAGGGTAACCCAGTAGCCTCTTCGATTCGCCAGGATGCTTTTTCGCTGGATACAAGAAAGTGCCAAAGGATGTAGCTTGATCTAGACTGCTATTCTTAGCACTCTTAACCCCTATTTCCTTACCCCAGATAATATAATCCTGTCCTACCTCTTCACGACGTTCTACAAAGCGTTCACCCATAACGTAATCAATATCTTGCTTCAGTCCCTTAGAATCCAGCCACTTTTCAAAGGCTTTTTCTCCTATAAAGCCAATTGCGTGAGCAAGTTCACTCTTCATGCCATGATGACGATACTTCCACCCCAATTTCTCTTCATCCAGCTCAGTCCGTTTCTTTCCCATCTCAAGGCATTCTTTAATCTCATCATCCGTGAGCGGAACCTCGATGACTGTTAGGCTCTTGTGTTTGGAGCTAGGATAAGTTATCATTTCAATCAAATTATAGTTCAAACCCTAGCGTATTGCAAATAACTCCCTTTACATAAGGTTTTGCACGGCCCTACTTAATGGCAACAGTTAATGGCTTGATACTCAAAAGATGTTTTACCCCTACTTTTTATCTCGGGTTAATCCCCGAGGACTTTTTTTATTTTAGGCCAAGCCTGTCAACTGGTCTCTGTTTTTCAAGAGCCTTCAATGCCCTGCGCTGTTTGTGAGCTCGGGAATAGTTCTCTACCATTTTAAGCGAGGCGTGGCCCAAGAGATACATGAGGTCTAGTGGGTCCCCACCATTATCAAGGAAATTATTGGCAAAGGTATGACGGAAAACATGGGCGCTGGCCTTATGCCCTGTTATACAGGCGTGTTTCATTAAGTTTTGAAGCGTTTGCCCGATGCCGTTCCCGGTGAGCGGTTTGCCCTCCTCGGTAAGCCATAAGAACTCACTGGGGTTTTTTCTCATTTTAATATATTGCCAGATGACTTTTAATGTAGTCGGTGAAACGGGAATCAATCTTTGCTTCCTGCCCTTGCCTGTGATTGATATGATCCTGGCATCAAGGTTGATGTCCGCTATTTTAATCCCGGCTAATTCCTCGCGGCGAATCCCCGTATCAATCAGGGTTAGCACTATGGCTTTATTTCGTAATCCTAATGAGCCTATACAGGCATTGATTATTGCCTTCAGCTCACTATCGGTGAAAGCAGGCTTAATAATATCGGGAAGTTTCGGGGGGCTGAAGGTTAGAGGACTCTCCAGGGTATAGTTCTGCTTAACGCACCAGTTCAGGAAGGCTCGCAGGGCTCGATACTTGGCATGGTAGGCATAAATATGCTGGCTGTTTTGAGTGCTGAAAAATCTTTTAATGTCCCCGATGCCTATATCTTTTAATAATGTATCTGGCTTAATGAAATCAATAAACCACTTCAGTCGGTCGCGGTAGAAAAGTATTGTCTTGGGGCTTCTCTCCTCAATCTTGAGTTCTATCAGAAACTCGCCCAACGCTTCAGCTACCGATTTGGAAATCAGATTATCTAAAAGGTTCGATTTATCAAAGCTAAGCATAGCTAATCTTAAAAAGAAATCAGACGGTATAAGTCCTCTATTTTCCCGCCTATTTTCATTATTTAGCTTCATGGTGGAGCTGATGGGATTCGAACCCACTACCTTCTGACTGCCAGTCCTTGCTCTTAAAAATTAGCAAGGGTGTTCTAATGCCTAGAGGGTATCGTTTCCCTCTTCCTTTTATTCTTCGGTTTTAGTTTGCTCCAATCTATCGGCTTAACCTTCCACCAGGCTAAGCCAGAGAACTCTAGTATCTTTCCCCATGCGGAGTAGTGAGGTTCTTTTAGTGACATCAATCTTCACCGCTTACCTTCCCACCAATTAACACTATGCCCATGCCAACGAAAGAGACAAGGTAAGGAAGCAACATAATCCAAGGAAAAGTCCCCAAGGAAAACCAAACGATAAAAACAGAAGCTACATAAGTTACTGGAGCTAATATCAATCCCACAAAGATAGTCCACCATCCAAAGAGACTAAAAAGAACATATAAAGTCCAGACAAAGCAAACTGCACCAGCACCAAACCATAGAATTATGCCGATAACACCTATTGCCGTGCCTGTTGCCTTCCTGATAAGGGTTTTAATGCTCACTTCAACCTTCTTATGCACTCAATGACCGGGGCTATCTCCTGACATTCCTCAAATTTACACTTTTTATAATTATTTTCTAACCACACTTCGCCAGCGATTTTGCGGACCCGCAATACATGAAACTCGCCATCTAAAAGACAGGCGACAATATCTCCATTATCTATTGAACCTTGCAGATCAACAATAATTACATCGCCGTCATTGACTTTGGGCTCTAGGCAATTTCCGTGAACTATGTAGGCTTCAACATACCTGCTAGTTGACTTGTGGCGTGGTCTGTAAACATATTCCAGGGGCTCAACACCGTCCCCGGCATGGAAAGGGAAGGCTTCCCAGGGATAAACAGGGATACTCTGAGGGGTAGCGAGTCTCAAGCGGTCAAGGATTTCCTCATGTGTTTCGGGACGGGTAGCAATGCCAGTGGTATCCTTGATATACCCTGCTGCTTGGTAGAGTTCCTCGGGCTTGATGTTGAAGGCGCGAGCTAGGCTTAGCAAAATGTCTGCTGTTGGTCTTTCTCTATCCTGCTGCTCATAATAGGATATTGACTGCCTACTTACACCTGACAGCCTAGCAAGTTCCTGCTGAGTCCAATTTCTCCCTGCCCTTAATTCCTTTAGCTTTTGAGATAGTGCCATGCCCTCACCAATGCAAAAATTTTAGCACACAATAAAAAATTGTCAATAGAAATATGTTCTAGACAAATGTTCTAATTATATTAGCCGACAAATACAAAAAGAAATTTTGTTCTAATTTTTCCTTCATAGCTGAGGGGGACTTGACAAGGTTTTGATGGGGTGCTAATATATTGTCATGGCATTACCAGTAGTTGTCAGTAAACTTAGAGGTATTCAGGTAAGGGAGGGTCTTAGTGATGGAGAGATGGCTAAACAACTATGCTGTTCTCGCCAGCTTTACCAAATGACTAGAACCAGTAAGATTCCTCTAGGTAATAAAATTCTAAGGGGTATTTCGGCTACATTCCCAGAACTTCAAAAAGATGTCATATATTTTTTATCTAACAATGACAAGAAGTTGTCAAACCATGCCAAATATCCCCTTAGACAGCCCTCAGAACCTCAAGGAAGGGGATTAAAAAGGTTTTTCGTGGAACTACTGGGGAGGATAAGGAAATGAATAGGGAGATTAAGTTTAGAGTATGGCACACAGAATCCAAGAGGATGTTTTATCAAAGTGAGCTAGATGATCTTGTTATTGAACTAAGGCGTAATCATCAAGATTGTCCTAGAGTGGCTTTAGTTCTAACGCTTGATCGTGGGCCATGTCTGGCAATCTGGAAGGCTGGCAGTTTAATTTCAACTGACAAATTTGAACTCATGCAATACACAGGACTCAAAGACAAGAACGGCAAAGAGATATATGAGGGGGATATTGTCAAGGTGAATGATAGCGAATGGGGGTTATATAAAGTCGTTTGGTTTCCCCATTGGGCGGGCTTCTTCCGAGAGGTAATTAAGGCATCCGATTACGAACCTATGGGCGATAAACACCAGCCACTAAGTGCTAACCAGATGATTGAAGTCATCGGTAATGTATGGGAAAACCCCGAACTATTAAAGGAATAAATGACACCTGAAGAATCGGGACGGAAAGGCGGGATTGCCACAAGGGATAACCACATTACCCTGTGTCCCTTGTGTGGGTCCTTAATTAAAAACCGATTCTTCACAGAGACCGGAGCGAAGGGTGGCCAGGCCACATTAGAAAGACATGGAAGGGAACACTATATTAAAGCAGGGAAGATGGGAGGCCGGGGAAATAAGAAAACACCAGCCGCAAGGTCGAGCGGACTTGAAATACAAGAGGGGCTAGGGGTGACTTCATCACTCCTGGCCCCAAAGGGAGTTAAGGATTGATTAAATCTATTATACACCGCTTTAAGAGGAAGAGCAAAGGCAAGACTCTATTAACCACTGAGCTAATAGAGCAGAAGGCATTGGAGAGGGTAATGCCCCTGGCTCAGGGAAAGACCACAGTGGAAATCTGCCAGGACTGCCGCGATCAGCGATGCCTTACCGGTTCAGAGTGCAAGGCATTTGACCTTCTGAGCAAAACCTATGCCTGGGAAATGATAGTTAGGAATGCGGAGTTGAATTAGGGGGAGAGATGAATGACTTTATAGGTTCATTTGAGGCTTTTTTAAGAAAACAAAACTCTAATGTCTGCCTCGCTTGTTGGGGAGAAGGCAGCTTAATAGAAATACTGCCAATAACAGGCTTCAGGCATGGCATAGAGTGTCCAAACTGCAAAGGAACTGGAGAGATAAAGGTAGCCCTCGCCAAAGTCGAAGGAAAGGAGAGAAATGGCAATAGCAATTAAACAAAAGGTAAATCGGGACGAGCTGGCAGAACTAGCAGGGTATCTCAGCTTTCTGAAAGGAATGGTTGACATAGAACGAAAGATTGATGGCAAGGAATCCTACAAAACCATCTCTCAAACTATGGAAGATGCCATAACCGAATGTAGCGAGATTGCAGACAGGATTCTCTATGTCGGTATAGAGGAGGCTAAATGAACGATAGATTTTGGATGGTATGGATTGAAGGGAGAGGCGGACCAAGAGCGCAACACTTTATCCTTGATGAAGCTAGATTAGAAGCTGAGCGGTTGCTTAGGTTGCCTGGAAACCAAGGTCGCAGGGCTTTTATGCTGGAGTGCACAAGCATTGGGGCGATAGAGAGCCCGCCTGTAATCTGGCGAAGTGTTGGGGAGAGGAGTGAGTAATGTATGGACCTTGGGCGATACCAAATGATCCACGAATAGCATTAGCAAATATGGATGCAGTATTCCCGAAAAAGCAAGAGGGGGAAGGGATTTACGAATGTGTAACCTGTGGGACAACATTTAATTATGCAGAGGGCGAACATAAGAACGGATATTTGGTTTGCCCTAACCCTAAATGTGAGAGTGAGGATTTGAGGATAATCACAGACACAGAGCAGGAGGGAAAAGATGATTGAAAAAGATTTAATCGTTACTGAAGGTGAACAGGTCGGAACAATACCGCTGATAGCTGATGACAAGCTAATTGCCATAGCAGACCAAGCGGAAAAGAGAGTCGAGGCTGTCAAGAAAATCCTACGGATAGCCCTGAGCGTAACTAACCCGCATGACTGGGTAGACCAGAATGGCCGGCCATATCTCCAGGCATCCGGGGGCGAGAAGGTGGCTAGATTATTCGGCATCTCTTGGCGCATGAGTGAGCCTACCGTAGAAAACCTTGAAGATGGGCATTTCAGCTTTACCTATACAGGTGAGTTCTCTTTAGGTGGAGCCACCATCACAGCAGTCGGCACAAGGTCAAGCAAGGATGGCTTCTTTAAGAAGTATAGCTACAAAGGCGATGAACGCACTGAATTACCGGTATCTGAGATTGACCGGGGTGATGTCAAGAAGGCTGCCTACACAAACCTTATAGGGAATGGTGTCACCCGGCTTTTGGGAATCCGCAACCTTACCTATGAAGACCTTGAGAAATTTGCTGGCATTAAGAAAGAACAGATAACCTCAGTCCAGTATAAGAAAGGTGGCAAACCAGCATCCCAGGGAAAGCCGTCAACCGGTAATGGCAAGCCAGTGATACACGATCCTGATGCTCCGGCGACTGAGGCACAGGTCAAGGCTATTCATGCCATCTTGAAGGATAAGCTCGGGATTGAGGATGAGCTCTCAAAGATGCAGAAGGTAGCTGATATTTTAGGACTCAAGGAAGTGCCGACATCTGCGATGAAGCTCACTAAGGGTGAGGCAAGCACGGTGATTGCAGCACTTCAGAAGGAAGTTGAAGGGGGTGAACAATGACAAGCAAGGCTGAAGAGGCAGTTAAGCAAGCGATGGGCTGGACTGATAAGCAGCTCAAAATCTATCAGAAGATGGGAGCTATCGTTGTAGCGATGAACGATATGGCGATAGAGGACTTAAAGCAAATGCGTCAGGAGATTGATAGAGCTACGGCATTTGAGCCTCTGATTGACCCGACAGCCTGGCTTGT
>JABUBP010000470.1_pt1 | contig 11356 bp, 7 predicted proteins | sample 7240331 | NCBI WGS metagenome assembly JABUBP01 (sample SAMN07256347, study PRJNA390944) | subsurface metagenome | isolation source: Methane hydrate marine sediment | place: Pacific Ocean: Eastern North Pacific, ODP site 1244 | collected 2002 | reverse complement strand
ATCATATTTTCCAATCATATCGGAGTATGACTCGAAATTAAATCTGCCGAGAAGACCGCCGGCAATAACCAGCAGGACCCGCCGATTACGCGATTTGATAATATCCAATGCTTTAAGAAGAACATCCAGACCTTTGTTTGGACGAATCGCGCCGAAGAAAAGTATTACCTGACGGTCTGACGGCAGATTTAATTTTTTCCGTGCATCTGTCGGGTCCGGTGGATTTTGCAGGCGCATAATTCCATGAGGGATTACATCTATACGGTCGGCGCAAAGGCCCCAGTGGTCAACCAATTGTCTTTTGCCATTCTCATAGTGAACTATCGAACGGTGGGGGATTTGAAGGCTCCGTTTTATAAACGAAGCTCTGCTGACAAAACGTTCGTAGTGGTGCTTAACATCGTGGACGGTAAGCACTACAGGCAAATGTCGTATTAGGGATTTTAAGAAAAACTGGTCCAGCAGCGGAGTGCCAACGCCCTGAAAATGAACTACATCGAAATGCTCGCGAACAGCAAATCGGTTCCGCCGCAAGCTGTTTCTCAAGCTTCGGTAAAATCGGTCCGCGGCCCAATGCAGTTGTGACCACTTTTTTTTCTTATCTATAAACTCAAACAGACGTCTTTCAACTCTGAACGGTCTTGGCAGGTCCGCCCATAATGAGTTGGTTAGTACGGTTACATCTGCGCCGGTTCGGCACAAACCGCAGCATAAGGCGTCCGTGTACGCGTATAAGCCGCCTGTGCTTGCACCGGCCACCATCAATACGCGCATTGGTAATTTTTCCTTTCCTGCTGTGATTGGGAAGGTACTCCGAGTTACATTCAATACACTGTGGAGTTAAGCATAAGTAAGCCCCGTTAGAAGTCAACGGCTTACTTCTAATGGGGTAAGCTCAGGATACGGTTCGCTTTCCTCAAGAACCTCTTGTTCCTGATAGAAGCTTAGATAGATATCCTGCCAGTTGGCCATTATAGCAGCGAAGCATATCAACAGCGGCGCGGCACGGGGATTCGAAAATATAGGATGGAAGAATCCATCCGCCGCCAACGCTATCATCAATAAGAAGCACGTTGCTCCGTAATATCGCATATATGGGACATCGCTCCTGGATAAAGCGAAACTCCGCACAAGAATAGCAAATATCAAGATGAGCACCGTTACCAATCCGAGCAAGCCACATCTATCCAACCAGCCTAAATACTCTGAATGGTAAAAACCCACCAGAGGGTCTTTTCCTGCTGGTGCCGGATGCAGCGCTCCGATACCCCTGCCGGTCAATATAAAATAAGGTTCCTGCTTGTAACTTGAAAGGATTATTTCGTGTTCCAAAGCCCTCCAGGTGCCTTTCTGAAAGGGGCTCGGTATTTCGACCTGGCCTGTTCTTGTCGTGCCGGCTCGAAATCTTTCCAGGAAATCGAAACCTATTACAGAGGCGGCCCCCACCACGAGCAGGCCGGCAATCCCGTATGCAAGCAAAGTTCTGGCCCTGCCCTTGACGAACAAAAGAGAAGCGATTGCGAGAACACCCATTGCCCCATACATAGACCTCGTTTCGCTCAGCACTATGCCGCCTATGCCGACCAGCAGCACAAACACAGATACGGAAATGGAGCCGACTTTACTTACTAGTCTGCCTATGGCAATACTTACCAGTGAAAGATAGAGCAAGGGAACAAGAGTATAAGTACCTCTCTCACCTCCTAATTGTGTAGCAGTATCAATTTCGGCGGCCCGCGGTGTGAATGCGCCAAATCTGATTAAAATATGTACGACAAACATCGCTAAGAGCAAAACGACCGAGAATTTCAAAAATCCATTCGTGCGAGAATAGTTTGTGAAGTACCTAAGCCCGAATATCATAGCTGCTACAAAATGCGCCACCCTCGAATATGTAAAAGCGGTTTGAGTGTACATTAGCAGGCCTTGTATCAGCGCAAGTGCGGTTACTAATGTTAGGACAATGAAGCATTTTCCAATAACGCCGGAACGATATTGCCGCTCCCGCGGCACGAAAAGCGCCGCTGCTAATGTCAACCACGCCAGGACATCCGCCGGTGACCAGGTGCGGGGCATACCAAGGTTACCCGCACTATATATGTAGCCGGCAAGTATGCTGTGGAACGTAACGGATATCAGGAATATGTAAAACACCCACTTCGGCTTCAAGACCACCAGCGGCATACATATTCCTGTTGCGGAAACAGTATTTGTCATTCCCGCGAAAGCGGGAATCCAGTTTTTCGCTCTGGACCCCTGCTTTCGCAGGGGTGACATCGTCGATTTTCGTTTTCCGCAACAGATACTAAATAATACTTCTAAAATAAATTTACACGCTTGCCAATGAAAATCGGAAAATAAAGTCTAAAGCTAAATATCGGAAATCAAAGGGTGGGATTACAGTGAAAAAATCAGGAATCCTAAGCATTTTCTTTCGATTTTCGATTTTTTGCTCTATGTTCGGCAGTTTTCACACCACTCTATTTTTCCTCGCGGACCTGCTCAATCATCCTTGCAAAATCTTCCTTGACCTGCGTGCAAGTTTTAGAACCTATCTCTTGTTCCTTTTGGTTGATGGAGTCCAGATTATTATTGATTTCGTCGAAGAGTTTTATCAGTTTCTCTGCACCGAGATGCGCATCGGCAATGCAATACTTTTCGAGTCCGAACTGGGCCATAAAATCTTCTGTTTTCTTGTGATATGCAATCGCAAGCAGCGGCGTTGCAGCCACTAACGAAAAGATTTGTGAGTGGGTCTTGTGCCCGACAAACATTTTGCACTGTGCGACGGCGTTGATATGGTCCGAGGTTCCGGGAAAGACCTCTACAATTTTGCAATTTTCTTTTTGAACAACATTGTTTATCACAGCCTCAATGCAGGGGCGGTCTGTGCCTTGCAGCTCCATCGGGAAAAAACGCACCTTATATCCGGCCTCTATGGCGTGGTCAATCAACGATGCGAAATAGCGTGGATGTTCTTCGTGTTCTTTGAGCTGGTTAGCACGTGTATGTACATAGACGGCAACTCCCATTACTTCTGCGCGCTCACTGGGTCTGATTCTTGATTTCACAATGTCGCACAGGCCGAATACGGACTCGCGCGTCTTTGATACATGCTCTAAGGAAATATCCATTTTTTTTATTTGGTCTGCCGAGGCCTCGTCACGGATAAATATTCGGCAGGCACCGGAAAGTATTTTTTGCACCATCAATCTGCTCTTCGGTAACTTGAAGCTGAATGGGCCGATAGATTGCGACCAGAGTACCAAGGGCTTATCGTAAAGCAAGGCTGCCGCCATATCGAATATTTGCGGAGTAACCGCATCGGGTACGAACATAGTCGTTACGTGATGACCTCCGGTACTGAGGACCATATCAGCGTCCTTAACAGCTTTGGCGAATTGCTTATTGACGAGGAACCGAAGATACCACGGGCGTTTGCCTGCAATCAGGGCGTTACGTACCAATGGGAAGTGAATTCGTCGTTTGAGTATCACTTTCCGGACTCGGTGAATTACTTTGCCTAAAAAGCCGACACCTTTTTTGCGGGAAGTATCCCATCCCCACGGGATAACTCGCACACCTCTCTCAGGAAAGTCCGGCTTGTCTTCCCAGTATTCCGGATTACTTGCGGATACCGTGATTTGGTCAACACCATTGCGGGCCAGCTCTCTGAGCACGAAAAACAGGACGGCTCTGTCACCTTTGTTGGTAGAGCATTGATTAATAACAAGTACCTTCATCTTCAGTTTTCCTTTTCGCCCTCGAATCTTTTTCTCACTGCGACGATTAAATCAGCCGTCTCTTTCCGCAATGAAATAGCTGTGAAACTTGCCATTACAACAACGGTGGAAAATGTAAGTGCCACCATCCAATGAACGTTCCCTCTCAAAAGAATGCTGTTCAGCACCCACAGTGCTATGATCGAAACGACACTTGCCGCCAGCGGTTGAGACAAGCTGTCTTTCAAATACTCGTAGGGACGTATCCCTAATTTGTGAAGGCCATAAAGAGGTAACCAAAGCCCCATATACCCCCACAGGACAACCACCAGCGCTATCGCCGGTGCCATCGGGACGGTAACGAAACCCTGCAAAAGTATCAGCTCCAGTAAAATCGCGCTTATCGCTGCCGTAATTGCTGCGATGGTCAGCCCTCGAAGATGTCCTATACCCACCAATGACGGAAGCCATATTCCGAAAAACCCGCGGGCAACAACAGACATTATCAACACTCGCATCACTATAGCTGTATTTGACGGAACATCACCTCCCAATAAAAAAGTCAGAAATTCTTCTGCAAAGACAACCAGCAGAATCAATGAAGCACAGGTCAGAACAGAATTTATACGGGTCCCTTTCTTGACGACCGCTTTTATTGTTTCGATTTGCCCATTTGCGTAAAGACTTGTCACAGCCGGCAGAAAAACATTCTGCGCCCCTACCAGAAACCCACGGACAAAGCCAAGAATTCGGGAGGCAACATCATAGACCGCCACATCCTCAGCACTACCTACCTTACCAACCAATAATGCTAATGTACTAAACATAAAAATCATACTGCCCGAACGTGCAGTTGCGTGACCGGTATGTCGGAAGAGCTCTCGAATTGTTTCCCTGTCAACCTTCAGCACATTGATTCTGAAACCTGTGATTGACTTTCGTGCAACGAAAAACATCAACAGTGCAGATATTGCCGCCGTAATCCCAAACGCTAACTGTACGGCGATTATACTCTTCCAAGCCACAAGTAACCCTACCGTAAGAACCCCCCGAAGCAGATTCGCTATAATCACAACAGCGTTAGATCGCGTATGGTACTGATAACCTCTCAATGCCCCGCTAAAAGTTGCCTCCATTATCTTAAAGGCCAATGTAACACCAACCAGTATGCACGTAATCCTGGCATCGTGTGCAAATTCAGGGGTAATCGCCGACGAAAATATATCGGAAATTACAAAGGACAGCAGTACTGCAGCTACGATAGTCAAAACCGCCAACGCCGTCAGCATTATAAATGATGCCGAGACAAAACGATTCAATTCTTTTGTATCATTACGATAAAAGGCTACAAAACGGTTTGTTGACAGCAAAAATGCTCCTTCCAGGATCATCGGATAGCGAAGTCCGGTTGAAAGCAGAGCCCAAACACCATAGCTCGACTTACCGAGCTCGCTCCACATAACTCGAAGCAGTACCAGCCCGACTACTGCGGCCACCGCCATGCTGACCCAGTTCGACCCCGCGTTAATTATTATCCGTTTTCGTAACGACATTCGATGTCTCTGTTCGCTCGGTCTGAGCTTCAACTAAACTTTTAAGACCTCTCTTTCCTCGCATATATTGTGTAGAACGGCGCAAAGAACAAACCCTTGTCCTTCAACATTCGAATTAAGGGGTTTAGAACAATACCCATAAATCTCTTGAGAGGATGATTGGTTTTTGAATTTGCATAATATCCTGCGAGAATATCCACCTTAAAGCCTTCATTTGAAAGGATTTCTTTTAGATGCTCAATGTCGTGAAGACGTTCCGCCCAATTTCCGGTGTAAGGGTTGACCGTATTTGTCGGATGGGTTGGTTCTTGAGGGGTGTTTGCGGTTTTAAGATATTCATCGACAGCCTCTTTGATGTCCGGTTCAATCAGACCTCTCGTGGCCTTTGCCAATCGCTGGACCTCTACGTCCGAAAGTGAAGGGGCGTATTTAGATATGATTTCCTGCCGGACGATGAGGTAGGCTTTTGTAAGATAGTCTTCCCGGCAGCCCTGAGTTTTTTCTCTGCCGCCGTATTCGGCTTTTCTCTGAAATTCCATGTGGTGTCTTCTTATCAGCGGATTAAACGGGTTCGCACTGGAGGCCATTACAACGGTGAGCGGCCCGGCCGGTAAATCAGGAAGCCTTACCAGAAACGTTTCAATATCATATATATGCTCAATTACGTCGTAGGAAGCCAGTGCATTACAGGAGATTGAGTTCGTTTTCAAAAAGTCAACCAGTTCGTCTATATCTCCGAGAACGTAATGGTCTGCCCGGTCTGCTTTGACTGCCTCGGCTATAATTTGAGCATCTTTACAGTAAGGAGCCCACAGGTCGTTGTATATGACTGTATCAAGGCCAAGCTCTTTGGCCAACAAGGATAGTATGCCCACACCTCCGCCGTGGTCTATGAAAACAAATTCGTCATAGGGAACGTCGCTGTATGCAATTGACCAGGACAAAATATACGAGAAGTTCCGCAATGTGCTTCTTATGTTCCTGACCTGGTCGCTGAAATACTTCCTGCCGGCATCCGATACATCCGGAAGGTTGACATCTATATGGCTTAATTTATCACACAACCTGGCTGATGCTTCATTGATATCTCTGAGTAGTTTATTATCATCAGGTAATAGCGCGTGCTGGTAATGAAACTCCATAAGCCAAGCTTTTATTGTTTAAGTATGTCCTGTTACGACTAATTTTCCTGATTTGTTAATTTTAAAAGTGTATCCGACAGAATTCTTCTGGCCTCATACACAATATTTTTGTCGCGTTGATTATTCAAAACCCGATTAACCTGGCGGTCGAGGGTTTTCTGAGCCTTGTTTGCCGTTGCCGGGTCTTTTGTTTTTATCTTGTTAATCGCCTGCTGTAATTCATAGAGGTACTGATAATCTTCTACTCCCTCTCGCCAAGCTTGCCAACGCCGTGACGGAACGATGTTCTCGCCAAGCCACGGTACAGGGCTGCCTCGGCTGCCATAAACAACGCCGGAGAAGCCCTGGGGCTTTAGAGTATCATCCCAGGGAACGGCACCCGTCTCAAAATTGAGTCCGTAATAATAAATCCAGAAGCCGGCGCCGGTCTGACCTCGCTTAAAAGCACGCCACGGCATCAAACGATAATACGAATAAGGGTCTTTGGCTTTCATTGGCCTTAAACATTCGTACGTCCAGACTTGCTTTCCAAAGCCCTTTATCATTTCCAGCCATTGGGGATGTCGCTCGCAGTGGCTGTCCTGAAGGCACCATATATCGATAAGCTCTCGAAATCGCACAAATTCTTTAGGGCCTCTGCCAAAGGAGTTGGCGTAGATTCTTACTTTGGGGTCTGTGGCTTTGATTAGTTTGGCCAGTTTATAAAAATCATCGCACAGACTCTCATCGAACGGATAAAGTGCAAACTTATCGTAACCGACGCCGGCATTGTTGAGATGTTTTATCAGGTTTTTCAACCATTGTGAAAAAACTACCTTCCAGGCCGGAGTCATCCATTCGACCTTCCCGAACCGGCCGTGGTCTTTCTTACTGCTATTGAAGTCTAAGCAAAGCAGATATGTTCTGGCGTAATTGTGATACTGAAGAGCGTTATCTAAATTTGTGAAATTTGGTTTTCTGACGCCGCCGGGCCGGTCCGATGAAAATCGCAGAAAAGGCAGGGCCTGTGGAGGAACAGTATAAACATTAATACGATGATTATGAAGGTCTTCAGCCATCTCGGCCGCAGAGGCAACTTTATAATACGCCCAATTGCAGGTATTAAGGGCAAAATTCTCAGGAAATTTGTGCTTTTGAACCTCTAAGGTAACTGGAATAGTTTCTATCGGCAGGTTTTTCCCGTTTGTGGTCTTTGCCCAAACGCCGACACGGCCCTTATAGATGCCGGCCTTCAACGTCGGATTAAATATCGTCAACCATATTTGTGTCAGCTCGCCCGGCTGCAAATTAAAGGGACGCTCCGCCTGCAAAACAAGGGCATCGGCTATTGAACCAACCGTACTGCCTTTAACGTATATCGCCCTTCTGACCGTGAACGTTTTTTTACTATCCACCTTCTTGTCGGCAGGACCGAGCAATGGCGAAATAGAAACGGCCATTGTCATCATTTCATCAGAGCAGTTTACAATGTTAAATGCAGCAGACTCGTATTCATTTTGCCACATTTGAACGCTTATGTCCTTGGCACTTTCGCCAAGAGGCATCTCTTTTTCAAAAACCATCTCCATCGGATTTGCCGGCAGGCACACGAATGGCTTTCCATATACCGCCTTGTATATTTCGGCTCGGGTTTTGCCTACCTGCTTCTTTATGCCAGGCGGTTTTGTTAGTGTATCTGCTTTTTGGGCCTGTCTTTCAAGCTCAGAAAGGATTTTCTTTCTGAATTGTCTGGATAGCTTTGAGCGATTCTCTTTGACACTTTTGAGCGTGGCGGCAGCGTTTTCGCTCAATTGTAGATAACTGTCAATTTTTTTTAACAGTTTCTCAGAGGTCTCGAACACTTCGAGGTCGTTCCGAAGTTTGATATTTCTGGCAGCCGAAAGCGAATCGCCGAATACCTCTACTTCGTCAAGGAATACATAACGCCATTTTGGCCTTATTACTAATTTGACGTATCGTCCCGAGGCGTTTATATCCCGAACGCTCATTGTGCGGGAGACTCCGCGGTAGCCGCGTGCTCGGACGTTTTCCAAATCTTTACTACTCACCAGTCCGGCAAATCGAAACTCCCGGCCATCATCACTCAATAACACAGCGGCAAATTCAGGAAACTCTACATTCGCGAAGCCTCCCCCAATGGTGTGGATACGGACTTCATAGATAGCAGACTTCTTGCCGAGGTCTATCACGATTTCCACAGCCGGCTCGGCTTTCTGCCAGCCTACGGTGCTCTTGTTCGTCCATTGACTGCCGGATGTCCTGCCGTCGGTAAGTTGAACTACATCGGACCTGTCGGTGCACAAATGATAATTAGGTTTCAGCGAGAGTGTGTAACTTTTGCGCAGTGCCAGATTTTGCCTGGCACTAACCAGGGTGCAGTGACACAACAATAAAAGTAATATAAAGAATCGTTTGAACATTATTGAAAATACTTGGAACCCCACGTAAAACCCTTCGACTGCGCTCAGGGCAGGCGTGGGGCTAAATATTTGAAATGAATAATGAATGCTGAACAGGGAATTTCGACCCGCCAACGGCGGGTATCGATCGGAACCCAGCGTTGCTGGGTCGAAGTGAACTATTTTCTTTCATCATTCCTTGTTCGATATTCATTTTTATGTTTTCGATACCAGTCTATTGTCGCCTTAAGGCCTTCATCAAAGGGGGTTTTGGCCTTAAAGCCGAAGTATTTATTGGCTTTTGAGACATCCAGCCGCCGTCTCGGCTGACCATCCGGCCTGGAATTGTCCCAGCGGATTTCGCCGCTAAAGCCGGTAAGCTCGACAATTTTTTCGGCAAGCTCCTTTATCGTTATTTCAAATCCTGCACCGATATTGACCGGCTCAGGGCCGTTGTAATGTTCCGTCGCCAAAAGAATTCCCTCAGCAGCATCGGCGACATAAATGAACTCGCGAGAAACGTTCCCTGTCCCCCAGCAGTCAATATAATCCTCGCCACTATCAATGGCATCGACGCATTTCTTTATCAACGCAGGAATCACGTGACTGCTGGCGGGGTTAAAATTATCGCCGGGCCCGTAAAGATTTACCGGCAGAAGAAATATCGAATTAAAACCATATTCAGCCCGGTAAGATTGCGATTGAACAAGCAGCATTTTCTTGGCCAGCCCGTACGGTGCATTAGTCTCCTCCGGATATCCGTTCCAAATGTCTTCTTCCTTAAACGGCACCGGCGTAAATTTCGGATATGCACAAACCGTACCAATCGCGACAAACTTCTCAATGTTTCGTAGTCTGCCCTGCTCGATGAGCTGAACGCCCATCATTAAATTCTTATAGAAAAACTCGCCCGGATGTTCGCGATTGGCGCCAATGCCGCCCACGACCGCAGCCAAGTGAATAACAACGTCCGGCTTCATATCTTCGTACATCCGAGTTATGTCATTTATGCTGACCAGGTCATAGTCTTCAATCTTCGGCACAAGGATATTTTTACAGCCCCGTTTTTGCAGCCTTTCAGTAACGTAACCGCCTAAGAAACCGGCCCCGCCGGTAACAACAACTCGTCTGTTCTCAAAAAAACCGCTCATTGTTTTGCTTTTTGGTGGTCTTTAATAATTTTCTCGTCCTCGGCGATTTTCATATCAGCATCGGTCATCATCCTTGCAAGCTTTTTAAAGGTTACTCTCGGTTCCCACTTTAGAACTTTTTTTGCCTTGCTCGCATCACCCTGAAGGTAGTCAACTTCGGTCGGTCTAAAATAGCGCTGGTCGATTTCTACGTACTTTTGCCAATCAAGGTCAAGATGGCTAAACACCTCGGCCACGAATTCTCTGACCGAATGGCTTTCGCCTGTGGCCACAACATAATCGTCCGGCTTGTCCTGCTGGAGCATAAGCCACATTGCTTCGACATAATCGCCAGCAAAACCCCAGTCTCGTTTTGCGTCCAGATTGCCCAAAAAGAGTTTGTCCTGCAGGCCTAATTTAATTCGCGTTGCTGCTCGCGTAATTTTTCTGGTTACGAACGTCTCGCCTCGCCTCGGCGATTCGTGATTGAATAGAATTCCGTTACACGTAAACAACCCATAAGCTTCTCGATAGTTCACCGTCTGCCAAAAGCTGTATGCCTTGGCACAACCGTACGGACTTCGCGGATAAAACGGCGTCTTTTCTGTTTGCGGTGTTTCGATAACCTTGCCGTACATCTCGCTGCTGGAGGCCTGATAAAACTTGGCCGGCTTATCGCTGGAACGGATTGCCTCCAATAGCCGAAGTGTTCCAAGAGCATCCGTATCAGCCGTGTAGATAGGCATATCAAAACTTACCCGAACGTGGCTTTGTGCGCCTAAATTATAGACCTCGTCCGGCTTAATCTCGTTAATAATTGTTGAGAGGTTACTGCCGTCAGTCAAATCCCCATAAATCAATTTAAGTCGTGGCTGTTCGTGCGGGTCTTTATACAAATGGTCAATTCTGCCTGTATGAAACGACGAGCTTCGCCGCATGATACCCCAGAGCTGGTAATCCTTTTCCAACAACAGTTCGGCAAGATACGAGCCATCCTGCCCTGTAATACCGGTAATCAACGCCTTTTTCATAATATTCAGTCCATTTTATGTTTTTCGCTATCAATAATAGTTTGAAGCGTTTCGGTCAGGCTCGTTTTTGGTTCCCAGCCGATAGTTTTTTTGATTTGCTCTACGTTTGGCACACGCCGCATCATATCCTCAATGGGCATACCGTAGGCGACCTCATAGGACACAAATTGCTTTTTGCTTTTACTGCCTGTCATTTCGATAATTTTATCAGCAAGCTCTTCGATAGCAATTTCTTCACTCGAACCGATATTATATACCTTGCCTTCCGCCTGTTTGCAATTCATCAGGCTGATAATCGCCTCGACAAGGTCGGCCACGTAACAAAAGCATCGTGTTTGCTTGCCCGTCCCATATATCAGGACCGGCTCATTCCTCAACT
>JABUBP010000469.1_pt1 | contig 11365 bp, 7 predicted proteins | sample 7240331 | NCBI WGS metagenome assembly JABUBP01 (sample SAMN07256347, study PRJNA390944) | subsurface metagenome | isolation source: Methane hydrate marine sediment | place: Pacific Ocean: Eastern North Pacific, ODP site 1244 | collected 2002 | reverse complement strand
CTCAACCAGCCGAGTGAGGCTGACTATACCAGCGGTGCCACCAAACTCATCCACCACCACGCACATCCGATAATTTTCATCGCGCATCTCGGCAAAGAGCTCGTTAATACGCTTGGTCTCAGGGGCAAAGTAAGCCGGGCGGATCAGGTCATCAATAGTGCTCTCGTCAGTGATATTACCTTTCGCCTGAGCCATAAGCACATCCTTTACGGAAAGAATGCCAACCACATTGTCCATATTTTCCAGATATACCGGGAAGCGGGAGAGAGGTGATTCAGCATAGAGAGCGAGGAAATCGGCTATTTTGGAACCTTGTTCTATACTTATAACTTCCGGGCGGGGTACCATGACCTCACGCACCGGGCGGTCACCAAACTCAAAAACCTTGTGCAGCATCTCGGCTTCAGCCTCCTCCACTGTCCCCTCCTTATGTCCCACCGATATCATGGTACGGATTTCCTCCGGACTGGCCAGCGACCTAAAAACAGGTTTTCCACCTACCAACTTGGTAAATCCTAAGGCTATCCAGCTCAGTGCGACGACAAAGGGAGTAAGCAGCCAGGATAGCCACTCTATTGGTCGGGCAAGTATTAGCGATAGCCTCTCCGCATGCTGGGTGGCTATGGTCTTGGGAGTAGTTTCGGAAAATATCAGGAGAAGAATGGTTACGGCTACAGTGGCAATGAGGACACCTTTCTCTCCCCAGAGGGAGACTGCCACCACCGTACCCAGGGCAGCAGCGGCTACGTTAGAAAAATTGGCGCCCAGCAGGATGGTGGAGAGAAGTTTCTCCGGTCGCTCAATCATTCTAGCAACTCGCTTAGCTCCCTTGACGTTATTCTCAAGCAGGTGCTCGATTCTTATTCTCTGCAGGGCAATGAAGGATGTTTCTGAGGCGGAGAAGAAGGCTGATAGTAGCAGACAGATGACAAAAAGAACCATGTATAGTTCAATATTGGACATACAGTATCACCCCACTCGTATTACTTCCTTGAAGTAATCATAGCATTGGCCTATGGGGGTGTCAAAAGGAGATTATCTGTCAACCCCATCCCCCTTCCCCTTCCCCTTGGTAAGGGGAAGGGGGAATTATGGTTTTCGAAGGGGCTGACACCCCTTCGAGCTTCCCCGGAGTGCAGTTAATGAGAGGCTTCGCCTCCTTCTAAAAACAATTCCCCCTCTCCTTTTAAGGAGAGGGGGATTAAGGGGGTGAGGTTAATAAATAATCAGCACTTGGTATAGCCGCAGGCGCGGCAGATGAAGCAGCCTTCCTGATAGATGAGCATGTTGCTGCATTCGGGGCACTGCCCGGCAAGGTTCTTGGCCAAGCCGTAGTCCTCCAGCCTGGGCTTATTGCCGTCATCGCTACTGATATGTTTTTCCAGAACACTGGCAATGGCATCGGCGCAGGAGAGAATAGCCTTGCCCTCTTCCCAGGCAATGGATGGGCAACGGATACCGCGGAGTTGTCTGACCACTGAAGCCACATCTACCCCAGACCTTAAGGCTAGAGAGATAAGTCGGCAGGTGGATTCAAGCTGGGCTGAAGCGCAGGCTCCGGTTTTACCCAGACTGGAGAAAACCTCACATATGCCACTCTCATCAGAATTCACGGTTACATAGATATAGCCGCAGCCGGTAGTTACTCTTTCGGTTACGCCGGTGGTTACCTTCGACCTCTTCCTGGGAGTGCGCTCGGCGACTTCGGCTTTCTCTTTCTTGCCGGTGGTCAACACCTGAGTGTCACGACTTCTATCGCGGTAAATAGTTATTCCCTTTAGTCCTTCCTCATAAGCGAGCATATACACCTTAGCTACATCTTCCCGGGTAGCCTTCTGGGGGAAGTTAACCGTCTTGGATACAGCGTTGTTGGTGGACTTCTGGAAGGCAGCCTGCATCCCGACATGCCATTCCGGGCTTATCTCATGGGCAGTAACAAATAATCGTCTGACTTCGTCGGGCGCATCCTTAATATCGCCGAGATGGGCGCCATCAGCCAGCTTCTGCATGAGCTCCTCGGAGTAGAAGCCACCGTTCCTGGCAACTTCCTCAAAATAGGGATTTACTTCTACTAAGCGGGCACCATCCAGAATATTTCTGGTGTAACTAAGGGCAAAAAGAGGCTCAATGCCGCTGGAGGCGCCAGCTATCATACTCAATGTGCCAGTGGGGGCAATGGTAGTGCGCGAGGCGTTTCTTACTCTGGAACCACCAGAAACATCATAGCTACTTCCCTTAAAGGCGGGAAAGACGCCACGCTCTTTGCCCAATGCTACCGAGGCTTTAAGCGCCTCTTCATCTATGAATTGCATAACGCTGGTGGCAATCTGTAGCGCCTCTTCCGAGTCATAGGGGATACCCAGCTTAATCAGCATATCAGCAAATCCCATTACCCCGAGCCCAATTTTCCTGGTCTTTTTGGTCATATCGGCTATCTGGGGCAATGGGAACTTATTGACATCAATAACATTATCCAGGAACCTGACGGCAAGCTTTATGGTCTCGGCAAGCCTGGGATAGTCAATCTCCATAGTCCCGTTTGTATCTCGCAGCATCCTGGCTAGATTGATGGAGCCCAGGTTACATGACTCGTAGGGAAGTAGCGGCTGCTCGCCGCAGGGGTTGGTGCTCTCAATACTGCCCAGCCTTGGCGTGGTATTATCTTGATTTACGCGGTCAATGAAGACGATGCCCGGGTCACCTGTTTTCCAGGCCATATCCACTATCTTGTCAAATACCTCTTTGGCATTGAGCGTAGACTCACTCTCTTTAGTATAGGGATTTATGAGATTATAGTCGGTGCCTGCCTCGACTGCCTTCATAAATTCAGCAGTTACGGCTACCGATAGATTAAAATTAGTCAGGACAGTCGGGTCCTCCTTAGCGGTTATGAACTTCATGATGTCCGGGTGGTCAACGCTAAGGATAGCCATATTGGCGCCACGGCGCATCCCTCCCTGTTTAATGACATCGGTAGCCGTATCAAAGACCCGCATAAAGGAAACCGGTCCGCTGGCGACCCCTCCTGTGGAACCGACCCTATCTTTCTCCGGCCTCAGTCTGGAGAAGGAAAAGCCGGTCCCGCCGCCGCTTTTGTGGATGAGCGCCGTATACTTTACCGCATTAAAGATGGACTCCATTGAGTCCTCAACGGGAAGGACAAAGCAAGCTGACAGTTGCCCTAACTCCCTCCCCGCGTTCATCAGGGTAGGGGAGTTAGGCAGGAACTCCAGATTAGCCATTAACCGGTAGAATTCATCTTCTACTGTCTTGACATCTGCCTTGGGGTTGTAAGTGAGTTCGGCTGAGGCAATCGCCTGTGCCACACGGCGGAACATCTCCTCCGGCGTCTCGATAACCTGCCCCTGTTTATCCTTCTTCAGATACCTTCTTTCCAGAACGCGAAGAGCATTTTCGGTAAGATTAACGCCAGCAGTGGGTTTGCCCCTTTGCTTAACAGTGGCAGTTGTTTCCATTTTAGGTTTAGCCTCCTTTGCGTGCTTTAGTTCTTCGGCAGCCAAGATTTCCTCCACCAGGGTCTGGATTTCAGAATCGGTTGGTAAGCGCATCTTTTCCCGGCGAGGCTTCAGCACCAGATGTTCCATTCCAGGTAAGGGTTGCCGCTGTTGCGGGGATTCCGCTTCTGGTGGGGGCGGTGACTGCTCCAAGCGTTTAATTACCTGAGCGGTGAGCCGCTCAACTAGTTTCCGGTCGGGCATGCCCATAGACTCGGCAGCCTGAAAGACAACCCTGGCAATCCGATTGCGCCTGAGGGAGGTTGAGCCTTTTCTTTCTGGTTGATTAGCCGTGTCCACTGGCAACTCCTGTTTCAGGCCTCACTTTTTGCTGGTTTCTCCTGATTTAGCTTTACCTTTCTTCCGGCCTCTTTTAGCCAGTTCCTCTAATTTCTCGGTGGAGAGCAGGGGTAGCTGACTGGTGGGCTGAGATACTTCTGATTCACCACTGGCCAGGGTGTCCACAACCTGTTTTAGTGTAGTGATGTCAGTAAATTCCCGGTAGACACTGGCAAAACGGATATAGGCAATATGGTCCAAACTTTTTAATTTTTCCATTACCCTGTCACCGATGACAGTGCTGGGTATCTCAACCTTGCCCGAGTGGTAAAGCTCAACTTCTATATCATCAGCAACCTTACCCACAGTACCACTGGGTAGTGGTCGTTTTTCACAGGCCTTACGAATACCGGTCAGCAATTTATCCCGGCTAAATTCCTCACGCCTCTGGTCTTTCTTAATCACGAACAGGCCGGCTGGCTGCAATCGCTCGTAGGTGGTGAAGCGGGAGCTGCACTTCAAGCACTGGCGCCGACGACGTACACCGTCATTTATGTTGCGAGAGTCTATGACCTTAGAATCATGATAACCACAATAAGGGCAGTCCATAATCAAATCCTACATTATGTAGTGCAACGAAGGGTATACTACCACAATATATAGTGCTTGTCAAGGGGATGTTAGCTTAGTTTTGGGGATTTTTTTCTGGCGTAAGAAATTGTTTATTTATCTCACCCCGTTAGGTTTTGATGGTTGTTGTCACCCTCACCCCCTTTATCCCCCTCTCCCTTGAGGGAGAGGGGGAAGAATATTAGAAGAGGGGCTACGCCCCTCTTAAACGCCCCTATTACCTCAGGGCAAGGAGAGTTAAAGAGAGGCAAGGCCTCTCTTACACATAATTTCCCATCTCTTATCAAGGGAGGGGGACAAAGGGGGTGGGGTCGCCATATCTCCCAGCAGAAGGGGGCTGGGGGGACAGGTTTCTAAAAAACTCCTGATGTGAGAAACTTTACCTGATATGCTTCAGGAGTTAAGATATGACAGTGAAATGTCGCCTTGAGCCGAGAACATCCGGAAGGCAGTGAACAAGTGGACTACCAGACGGCTTTGGATTATATTTTAAGCTTCGCTGATTATGAGCGGCTTCCACGTTCAGCGCTAGTTTTTGATTTAAGGCGCATTGAGATGCTGCTGGAAAGATTGGGGAACCCCCAAGAAGCGGCCAAGTCAATTCATGTCGCCGGCACCAAGGGAAAGGGGAGCACGGCAGCGATGATTGCCTCCATCCTGACCCAGGCTGGCTACAGAACAGGACTTTATACCTCCCCTCACCTTCGTAGTTTCACGGAAAGGATACAGGTCGACACCAGGCCTATTGCCGAAGGTGTGTTCGGCAGGCTGGTAGAGGTTCTAAAACCTGAGACTGAAGCCGTAAATCGCTTCGGTGCCTTTGGCGAGCTTACTACCTTTGAACTACTAACAGCGCTAGCCTTCACCCATTTCAAAGAGAGAAAGGTAGATTATCAGGTGCTGGAGACGGGGTTGGGGGGACGCCTTGATGCTACCAATGTGGTGAAGCCGGAGGTTTGCGTCATAACTTCCATAAGCTTCGACCACACAGACGTTCTGGGGGACACCCTTACCCAGATAGCTGTGGAGAAAGCTGGCATTATCAAGTCGGGAAGTATCGTGGTATGCTCCCCTCAATTCCCAGAAACAATGGAAGTGATAGAAGGGATATGTTGCGAGCGGGGGACAAGGCTGGTCAGGGTAGGCAGCGATGTCACCTGGCACCGGAAAGACTTCAGCCCTGAGGGGCAGTCGTTTCAATTGAAAGGGATGACAGGCGAATATGACCTTAATCTTCCCCTGCTTGGTGAGCATCAGCTGGAGAATGCCGCCACGGCGGTAGCTACGGTGGAGGTTCTAGTCGAGCTGGGAGCAAAGGTCTCACCAGAGAGCATTGTTACCGGACTGAGGCAGGTGCGCTGGCCGGGACGACTTCAGATTCTGCAACGTGAGCCTTGGGTTATCGTTGACGGTGCCCATAATGCTGACTCATCAAGGAAGTTAGTTGAGGCGCTTGAGCAGTATTTTGATTTTGACCGAGTAATCTTTATTCTTGGAGTTTCCTCTGATAAGAACGTTGCCGGGATGGTTGCTGAGCTGGCGTCTCTCCCCGACACAGTTATTGTTACCCGTTCTCACCACCCCCGCGCCGTAGAACCCGCTATGCTCACCAGCGAATTCTCAAAGCGGGGAATAATCCCTGAGGTAGCAGAAAATGCTGCCTCAGCAGTAGAGCTGGCCTTGAACAAGGCAATGCCGGGTGACCTTGTCTGTGCCACCGGCTCACTGTTTATAGTGGCTGAGGTGATGGAATATATGATGAAGTTAACTAGCTTGGAGGAGGATTAACTCTGGCTTCAATGACAAGGTCTTCTCCCACTCTATATATCTTTCCAAAAGATAGCTTCAAAGCTTTACCCACCTCACGGATATTTAGCTCCCCTACCGCTTCAATGCCCTTACCCATTATCTTTGGCGCCAAGGCGATGACCATTTTGTCCACCAAATTTCGGCGCAGTAGCGAAGTTATAACCCCGGCACCTCCCTCCACCAGAACCGAAGAAATACCCCGCTGTCCCAGCATGCTGAGCAGGTGCTTGAGGTCAACCTCCCCATCCTCATCCTCCTTAACTACCAGAACCTCAACTCCCTTTTCACGCAAGCGGGCTGACTTCTTCTCATCAGCGCGAGAAGTGGTGGCGATAATTGTGGGAGCTACCTTCCGACTTGTGACTAGCTTGGCGTCCAGCGGGATTCTTAACTTGGTATCCAGGATAATCCTGGACGGGTTTCTCCCCTTGACCAGGCGTACGGTGAGCTGAGGGTCATCAGCCAGTACAGTGTCTATCCCCACCATGATTGCGTCGTTGCTAGCCCGCAATTTGTGAGCCAGCCGCTGGAACTTTTCCGAGCTTATCCACCGAGAATTTCCGGTTGCGGTGGCAATCCTGCCATCCAGTGTCTGGGCGAACTTCAAGGTGACCAGGGGCAGTCCAGTGGTCATATACTTGAAATGGGCTTCATTCAGGTCGCGGCACTCTTTTTCAAGCACGCCGACTCTGGTCTCAATCCCCTGCCGCTTCAATATCGCTATACTTTTTCCGTTAACCAGCGGATTCGGGTCCAGCGTTCCCACAACGACTCGTCCAATGTTGTTCCGGGTTATAGCGTCCACACAGGGAGGTGTTTTACCATGATAGCAGCAAGGCTCCAGAGTAATATAGAGAGTCGCCCGGTCTATGTTCTCACTGGCGCTCTGGATGGCATTGATTTCAGCATGCTTTCCCCCATAGTGGTGGTGATAGCCCTTACCAATTATTCGGTTATCTTTAACGATGATAGCGCCCACCACAGGATTAGGGCTGGTCTTTCCCAGACCCTTACGGGCTAGCCGCAGAGCCTGTTTCATGTAATCTTCGTCAAGCAAGTTTCTTTTGCCCCTTTGTTTTGATGACTTACGCTATTGGTTTTATTATTATGGTAAAAGTTATCTGTTCCTGTTGAATAGTGATATCGGTAAACTCCAGGTCAACTTTTCCCGCACTGTCGGTTTCGCCCTCAATTAGCTGAACCAGTAAATCGCCAGTATTTTGCGCAATAAGCTCAATAAATTTGTCTTTTAGTATTGCATCGAGTAGTGGATTACCAGAGCTAATATCAGTTACTTCTACACTAGGTTTGCCCTCTTTGACGCCAACTTTCGTTTTTATATCGATGGTAACCTCAATGCCATAGCTAGTAGCTCCCACTTCAGTTACCAGATTGTTATCTGTCTGCAGGTCTATATGGACACTCTTTACCTCTAGTGGAATATCCCCGGGCACTCCGAACTGGGTTACTCGTTTCCCCGCCTGCTGATTAATTTCAGCTTCGGTGAAGACCAGGGTTACCTCTTGACTCTCACCAGTGGCGTAAACGTCAGCTATAGCTTGTTTAAAGTTTTCTATCTTTTCTTCGAAGCTTGGGGCTGGTGGCTTAGCTGGTGGTTCACTTTCTATATCCTTGACCGGCGGCTCAGGTGGTGGTGCGCTTTCACTCGGTGGAGGTGGCGGCTGAGTTACTGGTGCGCTTGGTGTGGGCAGCTCTGGTGGGGTGAGGTTACTAAGGATAAAGTAACCGACACCAACTATGATGAGCAAAGCGGCAACAGTAGTGCTCGTAATGACTAGCGGACTTTTCATCACTTCTTCACCTTCATTAGTCTTTCAATTTTAGATTTCGGCTGGTGCTGGCAGAGGAATTATATAGAAAAGTAAGCCTTATGTCTATTATATACTGTCTGGGACAATTTGGCGTCCCGGCCTGGGCATAAAGGTTAAGGATAATCCTGAACTGCACGTTGTGTGGGAGGCTTGGTCACCGTGAGGAATTGACTGTGGTATAGTGCGCTTGCGTTGGCGGCGCTGATTTGCTAAAATCCAAGGAGCCGAAGCCTCAGGGGCAAGCCGAAGATTAACACGCTAACTCTCCCAAAGAGAGTGCTAGTTTGGCTGTTTGCTAGATAAGGGCCGTTAGCTCAGTTGGCAGAGCACCTGACTTTTAATCAGGGTGTCACAGGTTCGAGACCTGTACGGCCTACCACCCCCCCATTTTGAAGCTTTTTTCAAGCTACATGCTAGCTAAATGTAGCAACATAAGAAACCTTGTGTTACACATTTAGACATGACTTAGCTTGCTAGAATATACTAAATACCATTCTACGACGATGCCGATGATATCAAAGATACGGTGAGGTACACTGAAACCTCAAGCCAAACTGGTCAGCCATCTCCCGTCTGACTTCGCGATAAAGCTCGATAAACTGCTTGTTAGGTGTTCCTGTTACGATGTCGCAGCACTCTTGATATTTTTTGCCAATGGGCGGGCTGTGCAACTTGTCCTCATACTTCTCAAGAAGCGCGGTCACTAGGTTATTCGCCTCCTTACGGCTCATGCCGGCTACTGCATGGGCTACTTCGCTAGAAAAGAGGGGTTCCATAGGACTGGTGTAATCCACACCAGTCCCTCGGGCCGAACCTCCTGCCTCAATAGACCCACCGCATACCACTGCTCCAATAACCCACGCAGCATACTCATAGAAAGCCATCTTGGTCATCGGTCCAGCCCCTACATATCCGATGTTGTTCACCGGCAGCGTGCTGTTACGAGTAATTGCCTGAGTGGCCAAGTTTCGTGCCCAGATCGTATCCCGGGTTGATGTGGTTTTTAGATCAAAATGAGTTGGGAATGGATGCTGAACTGCCCCACGGATGATAAGTAGATCCACCGGATTATAGGCCGCTGTGACCACGCTCACACCTGCCGGCCCACCAGAGAGCCCACCCAAGATGACCCCATTCTCGGCAAATATAAGATTCCCTGCGCTAAGCGAATAGGCTATCTTGTTTAATGCGTCAAAATCAACCTTCAGCTCATGAACAGTTCCTATCTCCAGAGCATCAGTCGTTCGAATTCCAAAGTGGTGGCCTGCAATATGTTCCTGAGACCGTACTGCTGTTGCAACGGCATTGACAATGGGCATCCCTGGACGTCCGGCTCGGCGCAGGGCCTCACGAACCAGAATCATGGTCCGTATTGCCCCCTCCACACCTATAGGACTACCAGCCACCACGTCTTGGCCATCTACTTTGGTTAAGGAGGGCGTGGTGATAGAATCCCCCAGGGGGTTCTCGGCATATGCCCTCACTAGGTTGAGCAAATACCACTCGCTGGATACCGGAGAGCCGGCGGCACCCACAGAGCACCAGGGTGGTGTCTTGTCTTCGGGAAAGCGTCTGGGCATGGCTTTGGCATCCTTATCCGCACCAAACACAACACCACGCGGTCCTGTCTCAATAGCTCCCTCTATTTCATCCCTCGTAAACAGAATTTGTCTCTCGGTATCAAGACAATAAACCCCTGTTTTGCACAGAAACTCCACCGCTGCTGCCCATACCCTATCGGCTAGTTCATCATCCGTTGGAACAGGATTCTGTGGGTCATATTTAATGTCATACTTAGTAAGCACATTTCTCAAATTGGGCACAAAGATCTCAAGGTCAAAATCTCGCTCAGAGCAGAGTGGTCCGGTAACTGCCCGCTCCACAATTTGTGAAAAATTTATCATTGGCTAGCCTCCTTATGTGATACCGCCTTTAAAGCTAAGGCCACAGCGTCTCCTGCTGTTTCGCCATACCCATCAGCACCTATACTGTCCGCCCACTCTTGGGTAGTACACCCGCCTCCGACCAGAATGCAATATTTATCACGCTCCCCCCGTGCCTTAAGGTACTCAATAATGTTCTTCTGCTGGGGCATAGTTGTGGCCATCAGAGCCGAAGCGGCAATGATGTCGGCACTAACCTCTTGTGCTTTGTTAATGAAGGCTGAAGCCGCCACATCAATGCCCAGATCGAAGACCTCAAATCCGCTCATCTTTAACATAGCCGCCACGATGTTCTTGCCAATAGAATGGATGTCACTTCTAACCGTGCCTATAACGACCCGGCCCGTCTTCTTGTGTTCGACCCCAGCGTCCAGGAGCTTGGGTTCAAGTACTTTCATCGCGTGCTCCCATGCCTCAGCAGCCATCATCATCTCTGGCAAGTAGATCTCATACCTCGCAAATCTCTCCCCAACCTCCTTCATGCCAGAAGACAGACCTCTGTCAATGATATCAGTTAGCGTCACACCCTCTCGGAGCGCATCCTCGATGGCTACCAATAACTTATCCTTATCCCCAGTGATAATTGCAGCACTTAACCGTTCGAAAATAGACTCATTTGGCATTTGACCCTCCTTTCGCCGACGCATTATATCAAAGCGTTAATGGGAGGTCAAGACGCACTCTGCCGCTAGTGCACACCCTAGTACCTTGCTATGTCTGGCTTGGCTCGTCGAGAGTCTTGGCCAGGGCCCTGGGTGTCCTTTTGCGAGGGGATGTCCTCGCACTGCGGCAATGCTTTGCGCAACCATCCTCGAGACATCATGGGGGCATTGCCAAGGTGCCCGAAGCCGGTTAGCAAGACCCTTTAGTTCCCTCTAGTAGTCTCTCCTAGAGTAGGCTCAGTACCTTGTCAAAGGCCGCCTGGTTGCTAGTGACCACCCGCGGGCCGAAAGCTGCTTTCAACTGGGGGAGAGCTTCAATGGCTCGGAAGTTGGTGCAGGAGACGAAGAGACAATCGGGATTTAGCCCCTGAGTCTTCTCCTTGGCGAATTGGACGATTTTGTCCACACCTACCTGCGCAAGGTCGAAACCATCGGAGATTCCGAGACCAAAGATATTCAGGACCTCCAGTCCTGCCTCCTCGATACTGCGTTTGATGCGCTGATTGAGTTCGTCCACATACGGGGTAAGGATGAGCACCTTCTTTGCGTCCATTGCGGCTAAGGCCTCATTCACGGATTCGATGACACTGACCACGGGGGATCTGGTCACAGCGGATATTCTGGCACACATCTTCTGGTCGTACTCACGCCCTCGCAGGGCCCCAGCGGAAGTGCAGCCAAAGACCACTACATGG
>JABUBP010000468.1_pt1 | contig 11369 bp, 10 predicted proteins | sample 7240331 | NCBI WGS metagenome assembly JABUBP01 (sample SAMN07256347, study PRJNA390944) | subsurface metagenome | isolation source: Methane hydrate marine sediment | place: Pacific Ocean: Eastern North Pacific, ODP site 1244 | collected 2002 | reverse complement strand
CAAACGAGCCAAGTATTCCAGTTAGAACATTTGAATGGAGGTAAACTCTGAAGATACTGGTTGTCGGGGGTGGAGCCAGGGAGCATACCCTGGTCTGGAAGCTAGTCCAGAGCCCCAAGGTTAAAGAGATTTACGCGGCTCCGGGTAATGCCGGCACGGCTCAACTCGCCCATAACCTTGATATTAGCCCCACTGATATAGCATCACTGGTCAGGATAGCCCGGGAGAATAGAATTGACCTTACCGTCGTTGGGCCCGAGGCACCACTGGCGGAGGGCATTGCCGACCAGTTCCTAGTCAGGGGTATGCCAATTTTCGGTTCGACCAGGGCAGCCACCGAGATAGAGTCGAGCAAGGTATTCGCCAAGGAGCTGATGCAAAAATATAATCTCCCCTGCGCCCGAAGCGTCAGCTTCTCTGATTACAGCCAAGCCAAAGAATACCTCCAGCGACAGACACCACCCATTGTAATCAAAGCTGACGGGCTGGCGGCGGGGAAGGGGGTAACCGTCGCCGAGTCAATTCCACAAGCTCTGGATGCTCTTGCCAACCTCATGGAGGCAAAAACACTGGGGACAGCCGGCGAGAAAGTAATCATTGAAGAGCATTTATCGGGAAAGGAGATGAGCGCCTTTGTTTTTACCGATGCCCACACCGTAGTCCCGATGGTGCCTGCCTGTGATTATAAACGGATAGACGATGGCGACCAGGGACCCAACACCGGCGGTATGGGCAGTTATAGTCCACCTTATTTTTTTAATCCGGCACTGTACAAATCGGTAAGGGGAACTATCATGGAACCGGCAGTTAAAGCAATGCACAGTGAAGGAAGACCCTATAAGGGCGTCCTTTACGGTGGTTTAATGATTACCAATAATGGACCGAAAGTGCTAGAATTTAATGCCCGGTTTGGCGACCCTGAGGCACAGGTTACTCTGCCCCGGCTCAAAACCGACCTGATAGAAATTATGCTGGCAGTGGTTGACAACAAACTTGACCAGATAAATGTTGAATGGAGTGAGGATGCCTGTGTCGGGGTGGTAATGTCATCTGCCGGCTATCCCGGCAGCTACAAGACGGGTTTTCCGATTACCGGGTTAGACGAGTTGGACAAGGACATTTTAGTATTTCACGCCGGGACCAAGATGGGGTCAGCGCCGGGGGAGGTGTTGACCAGCGGGGGAAGAGTACTCACTGTGGTTGCTACCGGTAAGACCATCGCCGAGGCAAGACAAAAGGTTTATGCTAACCTACCAAGAATTCACTTTGAGGGGTGTCATTACCGCAAGGACATTGCTGAAATAAAAAACGAGGTAAGATAATATGCCACTAGTAGCGGTAGTTATGGGTTCCAAGTCAGATGCTGAAACGATGCAGTCAACACTGGATATATTAACCCGGCTTGGCATTGATTATGAGGTTAATGTAATCTCAGCACATCGCACCCCGGAAAAAGCCAGACAATACGGACTTGCTGCCCGGGAACGGGGGATTGAGGTCATAATTGCGGCGGCAGGAGGAGCGGCACATCTGCCCGGGGTTCTGGCTAGCTGGACAACTTTGCCAGTCATCGGTGTGCCACTAGCTATCGGTGAATTGGAGGGGGTTGATGCTCTCTACTCTATAGTTCAGATGCCGGCCGGTATTCCTGTAGCCTGTGTGGCAGTAGGTAGTGCCGGAGCTAAGAATGCTGCTTATTTAGCCGCCGAGATCTTAGGCTTGAAGTATGACGGGATTCAAAAAGCTTATAAAAAGTATAGAAGCGAGCTACAAGGAGATAAAAAATGATTGAGCGGTATTCCCGACCCCAAATGAAAAGAGTGTGGTCAGATGAAAATAAGTTCAACAAGTGGCTTGAAGTAGAGATTGCCGCCTGCGATGCCTGGACCGAATTAGGCGCCATTCCTAGAGAAGCCATGCCCAAGATAAAGCTAGCTAAATGCAATATTAAGCGCATGGAGGAAATTCTCAAGGAAACCCACCATGACATGACCGCTTTTCTTGGTTCAGTGGCAGAGAGTCTGGGCGAAGAATCACGCTTTATCCATCTTGGTCTTACCTCTTCTGATGTAATAGATACCGCCCTCAGCCTGCAGTTAGTTGAAGCCGCCGAGATACTAACCCAGGATGCAAAAGACCTCGTCTCAGCACTGGCACAACAGGCAATAGAACACAAAAATACCCTGATGATGGGTCGCACCCACGGCGTTCATGCCGAACCGATTTCCTTCGGCTTAAAACTGGCAATATGGGTTGAGGAGATGAGGCGAAATTTGCAAAGGCTCACCGAAGCCAAGAGAGCCATCGCGGTAGGCAAGATTTCAGGAGCAGTTGGCACCTATGCTACCGTGCCACCAGAGATTGAACATAAAGCATGCCATAAGCTGAGGCTTAATCCAGCCCCGGTATCAAGCCAGGTTTTGCAGCGCGACCGCCATGCCCAGTTTATTACCACTTTAGCTATAATCTCAAGTTCTCTAGAGAAGTTCGCTACTGAGATTAGAGGGTTACAACGAACCGAGGTAAGAGAAGTAGAAGAACCTTTCGGTGTTGGCCAGACCGGCTCCTCAGCGATGCCTCACAAACGAAATCCGGAACTATGTGAACGGATATGCGGCTTAGCCCGATTGGTAAGGGGACACGCTTTGACTTCGATGGAAAATATCGCTCTGTGGCATGAACGTGACATCAGCCACTCTTCTACCGAACGCATCATTTTACCTGACTCCTGCCTGATAGTGGATTACTGCCTGGCTCTGTTCACCGCCGTAATCAAAGGGCTGCAAGTTTATCCGCAAAGGATGAAAAGGAATATAGGACTTACCAAAGGTCTGGTTTTCTCCCAGCGGGTAATGCTGGCTCTTATTGATAAGGGATTGAGTCGGCAAAAAGCCTATGAGCTGGTGCAGCGAAATGCGATGAAAGCATGGAAGGGGAATAAGAATTTTCCCAGCTTGTTGAAGGCTGACCCAGAGGTTGCTGCCGCCCTGTCCCAAGGAGAGCTTGAGCCGCTTTTTGACTATCAATATTATTTGCGTTATGTGGACGAGATTTTTGAGCGACTGGGCTTAACCAGAAGTCAGTGGAAAGGCAGTATAGCTAAATCGACGGACCTAACACCGAGAGCAATATAACTCGAGGAGGTGAGGTAAATAAACAATCTCAATTCATCGGTTTTACTAAATGCAGACTTGCCACTGCCGTTGTTTGGCCGAGGTAAGGTACGTGATACTTATGACCTAGGCAACCAATTACTTCTCATAGCTACTGACCGAATCTCGGCCTTTGATGTAGTTCTCCCCTGCGGCATTCCAAACAAGGGTTCGGTGCTTAATCAGCTCTCCATTTTCTGGTTTAAACAGACGGCAGATTTGATACCCAACCATTTGTTGGAAGCCGTCGATGATGTTCGCTGCCTCGATACCTATATTCCAGCGGAAAAACGCTTCTCTTATCCCTCTTATCTCAGTGGGCGGTCAATGGTCGTTACAAAAGCAAAGCTCATTCCCATTGAATGTGTGGTGCGTGGCTACATCTCGGGCTCAGCATGGGCGGAATATCAGCAATATGGCACCATTTCCGGGCTTCCTATACAGAGAGGCTTGCAGGAAAGCCAGGAACTGCCCGAACCACTGTTTACCCCGACCACCAAGGCAGAAACCGGGCACGACCTGCCCATCACAATGGATGAAATGAAAAAACTGGTAGGCGAGGCTCTAGCTGAAGAGATAAGTGAGAGAAGTCTGGCTATTTATAGCCATGCCCGTGAATACGCCCGGGAGAGGGGCATTATCATTGCTGATACCAAGATGGAGTTCGGGCTGGATAATGGCAAACTCATCCTGATTGACGAGCTATTGACCCCTGACTCATCGCGGATATGGGACACCGACCTGTATAAAATTGGTCAGTCCCAGCCCAGCTATGATAAGCAACCGGTTCGTGATTGGCTTACCGAGTCGGGGTGGAATAAAGAGCCACCAGCTCCAATGCTACCCCCGGAGGTCATTGAGGCTACCACCAGAAGATACGAGCAGGCTTACGAGAGGTTGACCGGGAGGAAGCTAGTTCTCTAAATACCGCCTTAGCCTTCCAACAAATCTTTAGTGCTGGGAAGTTCGCCACCAAGACGTTCATCTATTCTGGTAGCCGTATCTAGTGCTCTACCCAAGGCTTTAAACAGGGCTTCTGCTTTGTGGTGGTCATTGGTGCCATAAATAACCCTGGCATGGAGGTTAAGCCTGGCTTCGATGGCAAAAGATTCGAGGAAATGGCGAATGAGGTCGGTGGGAAATCCAGCCATATCGTTATCAGTAAAAGGCAGCTCTAAAACCGTATATCCCCTACCACTAATGTCCACCGCCACCATAGCCAGAGAATCATCCATAGGCACCGTAGCATCAGCCATGCGGACAATACCTCGCTTCTCCCCCAGGGCTTCGCCAAGAGCCTTGCCCAGGCAAATGGCAACGTCTTCGACAAGGTGGTGCTGGTCATCTCCCCTGGCTGATAACTTTATGTCAAATGCTCCGTGGCGAGCCACCTGGGACAGCAGATGGTCAAACATGCTGATGCCGGTATTTACCTCATATTGACCACTGCCGTCAATATTAAGCTCCAAGCTAATACTTGTTTCTTTAGTGTCCCGTTTAACGATAGATAGTCTGTCAGCCATTTAATTCCTCCTCTAACTCACGGAGTGCTTTGATTAAGGCATCGGTATGTTCTGGCTTACCCACACTGATGCGGATGCAATTCCGCAAAATCGGCTGGTCAAAGTAGCGAACCAGTATTCCCTTCCTCTGCAGTTTCTGCCAGAGTTCTTTTGCCCTGCCATTCAGCACCGAGCACAAAATAAAGTTAGCCTGCGATGGGAAAGGTCTTAACCATTCCAGCTTTTTTAACTCCCCAAACAGTCTTTCCCTCTCGGCAATTATAGCCTTTACCCGGTCCATCAGATAATCAACATCGTTCAGGGATTCCCGCACCGCCACCAGAGCCGCCACATTTACATTATAGGGCAGCTTGATTTTCATCAGGTAACCAGCAACCTCAGGCGGGAAAATACCATAGCCCACCCTCAGACCAGCCAGCCCGGCCCATTTGCTGAAAGTCCGCAGTACCATCAAGTTTTTATACCGACTGACCAAAGGAGCCACCGTTTCCCCGCAAAATTCATAGTAGGCTTCATCAATCAATAGCGGTACCCCGGCAGCCACCAGCTCCAGAATATCTGACTTCGGGGTAACCGTGCCGGTGGGGCTGTTGGGATTAGCCAGAATTATAATCTTGGTCTTTGGGGTTATGGCGGCTTGTACCGCACTTACATTGACGGTAAAATCTTCATCCCTGGGTACATTCACCAGCTTGCCTTTATTTATGAATGTTCTGGTGCGATACATATCAAAGGTGGGGATACAATTTATCACCTCATCGCCCGGCTCCAGGAACAGGCACAGAATATAATCCAAAAGCTCACCGCTGCCGTTAGCCGCCACAATACAGCTGGCATCGATTCCCGTATATTCCTGCAATTGCTGGCGAAGCCTGGTCTGCCCGGCATCGGGATAAGTCTGCCAATAGCTGCATTCAGCTAAAGCCTGCCGTACTCTCGGTGAACAGCCATAGGGGTTTTCATTGGCATCAAGTTTTATAACCCTCTCTACAGGAACTTCGACTGCTCCCTCCAGGGTATCCGGGGACTTGTGGGGAGTATAGCCACCAAGACCAACCAGCTCAGGTCGTATCAATTTGTCTATTCCTTCAGAAGCCACCAATCAACTGCCTCCTCAATCTATCAAAACGCCGGTATATTGAATTACCCACCCATAGGGCAAAGTCGCATGCACTCGGAACATCCACCGGAGGCACTCCGGAAGGAATTGCAGGCAAACTTATTAATGCTATATTGCTCACCAGGTTTTGGCTCTGCCAAAGCTCCAGCAGGACAATTCTTAAGACAAATACCGCAATTATCACACTCGATAGTCATGTCAGCATTTGTTGGCTCAAGTTCCGCTTCAGTAAGACAACAGGAAAGCCTGACTCTCGACCCGAAATCAGGAGTAATCAGCAGGCTATGCCAACCCAATTTGCCCAACCCGGCAGCCTGCCCAGCGTGCTTGTACGAGAATACTGCCTCCAAGAATCTTGCATCCATAGGACAGCCTCTAGCCGGTAACGGTAGCGCCTTCAGCCCAATACTATGAAAAGCCCTAGCTGCATCATAAGCCGCCTTGGTGAGTCGTCCAGAGAGAAACTCTGCGTTACTATCCAGCAAGTCGTTCAGGGAAGCTGCACCTGTTGTTCTTCCCGGAGACACAAGGTCTAAAATTTCCGGGTAAATCTCCCTGGCAAAAACTACAGCCGAGCGCGCCCGGGGCAACAAATTCAACGCACTTTCTTCAAGCTTTGTCCCCTTCCACTCAGACAAGCGAACAACACCCACTTTATTTACATCCAACCCAGGTATCAAATCCCATAATGCAGCATTTTCTGTAGCCGTCTTTTGTTTGTCAGCCACGGCGAATCCTCCTGATATTCGATGAACACACAATTATGACCATTTTGAACAAACCAGGATGCATTGTCAAATAAACTGGCTGAAGATAATATATGTTAATCAGCCTTCAGTCGCTTCTCTACTGCCCGGGCGTGGGCATCAAAACCTTCGGCTTTAGCTATGACTGATGCAGCTTGACCCAGTTGTTTTAAATCAGCCTCGTCCACAGCAATCACGTTTATAAATTTAATAAAATCACTTATGTTAAGCGGTGAGCCAAACCTGGCTGTCCCACCGGTAGGCAAAACATGGCTTGGCCCAGCCACATAATCACCCAGGACCACCGTTGAGTTTTCGCCAACAAATATGCACCCGGCGTTGAAGATTCTATCCACACAGGAGGCAGCATCCTTTATCATCAGGCAGAGGTGCTCCGGAGCATAAAGGTTGGCTAATTCTATAGCTTCATCAATACTGGCAACTACAGCTATAATCCCCCTGCTTAAGGATTCAGCAGCTATGGCTCGACGTGATAGAGCTTCTAACTGTTGTGCTACTTCCCTATTAAACTCATCCGCAAGCCGCTGCGAAGTAGTGATTAAAATAACCGCGGCTAAGGGGTCGTGCTCAGCCTGGGCTAAAAGGTCGGCGGCACAATACTCCGGGATAGCCGTCTCATCAGCGACAATCAACACCTCACTTGGTCCCTGAAGACCGTCAATACCAACCATTCCGTATACCATCTTCTTCGCCAAGACGACAAAGATATTTCCCGGACCACAAATCTTGTCCACCTTAGGGATAGACTCAGTGCCAAAAGCTAAAGCAGCGATAGCCTGAGCACCGCCGACACAGAAAACACGGTCGACCCCGGCAATATCAGCAGCCACCAGCGTCGCTGGGGGAACCGTTCCATTTAAACTCGGTGGTGTCACCATAACAACCTCATTGACGCCGGCGACCCCAGCCGGTATCGCTGTCATCAATACTGTCGATGGATAAGAAGCAGTGCCACCGGGAACATAAATGCCGATGCGCTCCAGGGGGCGTATCAGCTGCCCTGAATCGGCACCAGCCACCTCGTGCCAGATATTCTTCTTCTGCACCTTATGAAAGGAACCTATCCGCTCGGCTGCCAGCTTGAGTGCTGAGACAAGCTCTTTATCTACCTCCCGGCAAGCACTGGCTATCTGTCTTTTGTCTATCTCCAGTGAAGTAAGCTTTATCCCGTCAATCTTCAGGGTCAGGTCAAAGAGTGCCCTATCCCCTCTCTTCTGCACATCGCTGACAATCTGCCTGACCGCCTGCTCAGGGTCATCGGTGCCAAACAGCCTCTTCAACTCGCGCTTTAGCGCTGGTGTAACGGGGTAATACACGGTCGGGATTTGTCGCGATAGAGCCGTTTTTGCTGACGAGAAACCTCTAATGATTTTCAATTTAGATGTCCTCCACTGCAGCGCGCAGAGTCTCAACAATAGACTTTATTCTTTTGCCCTTCCCTGAACTGAACTCAATGCCAGTATTACCGAGCAGGCAGGCCGTTGATTCAAAAAGGGTATCAATAATCCTGAGGTTGTGCTTAGCTATGGTGCGACCGGTCTGGGTATTTTCAATCAGCAGGTCAGCATCATCAGGCAAAAAGGCTTCACTGGCTCCCCAGGTGGGAATCACCCGGTAATGTCCGAGGTGATTATCTCTGGCATACTTATCAGCTATATTCACATACTCCGAAGCCACCCTAAGCGGCACCAGTCGCTCGGTGCCAAGCTGCCTCAGGCCGTAAACATCAGTTGCAGATAGAGTCTGGCTGACCACGGCGACTATTTTCACCCGGCCAAAGCCCAGGTCAAGAAACTCCTTTACCGGGCTAGACGGAAACTGGAAAAGATGCTCCTTAAGCCAGTCCCGGCCGGTAATAGCCAAATCAAAATTACCATTAGCTACCTGCGAGGGCATATCCTGGGGTCGAATCACCTTAGCCACGACCCTGCCCAAATTAACGGTCGGCCGCCGATTGCCTACGACTGAAGGATAATCGTCAACCTGGATACCAGCCTTGTTCAATAGCTGAAGCGTCGGCAGTTGTTGATGCCCATCGGGTAAAGCTATCCTGACCGCATCCTCATCCGTTTCAGAGGCAGGTATTTCAGCGGCACTAATCACATCCGTTGAGGCGGGCTTTTCTTTTTCGGGGGGCAGATTATCACCAATTGAAGCGACAACTTTACCCAAATTCTTTTGCTCCCAGCTACTCTTATTAGCTATCAGAAAGGCATCAAAATCAAGGACTTTGGTGAGCGGCACCATGCCGCAATTATCAAGCTCCGTTTCTGTCTTAGCTCTGATTAATGCCAAGTCAGCATTTTCGGGCGGGTAAACCTCAGCACCTCCCCACACCGGAAAGATGCTAAAGCGGCTCAGTCGGTTTCTCAGCGCAAAGGACTCTGCCAGGTTGGGGTACTCACTGGCAATACGTATAACTTCGGGCATGGCTTTTATCTGTGCCATTTCAGGTACTGTGCCAAGTCGGCCAGCCACCATATATAAGATGCCGTTTCCATACCCCAGATTTTTTATCTTTACCAGGGCACTGCTCGGGTATTTAACCAGAAGCTCCTCAATCCAGTCCAGTCCACAAATCCCCAAATCGTAGTTACCGATAGCGACCTGAACCGGGATGTCCTTCTCGTGGAATACCTTGATTAAGAGAGCGGGAAACTTCCGGGATTTAATTTGATAAAGGCGCGTCGTCTCGTGGTATCCGTCCAGTCCCCAGCCGGCGCTGTGGAGCAGAGCCGCCGTCTTAGCTAAGAGTTGCCCTTTAGGCAAGGCTATCTTTATTGGACTGGTTATCACCCACACCCCCTGTATCCCCCTCTCCCTCAAGGGAGAGGGGGAAGAGATTATACTAGAGGGGCTTCGCCCCTCTAAAACTCCCTGCAAGTATATTTGAGGGCTAACGCCCCTCTTAAACGCCCCGCTAGCTTAATCTCCTTACAAAGGAGAGGGAATCGGCTATGTTAGAGAGGCTTTGCCTCTCTCTGGCTTTCCTTCAATAATGCTAATACTTCTTCAATAGTCTGCGCTTCAAGCCGGGCAGATTTAACCTTATCCGTCAAAACAAATTGGGGCGCTTTACTCTGGACATCAAGGGTCCATCTGAAGTCGGCTGGTTTTTGACCACCAAGGTCAAGTTCAGCTACATAGCCAGCCTCACGGAGACGACTGGCGGCGCTAAAAGCTTCTTTCAATACGTCCCCTCTTTCGCCCCTGACCAGAATTCTCTGCGCCAGAGGCTCAGCCAAGGTTCCCGGCTTCACCAGATCCATCAGACGGTCGAGGTAAAGAGCAAAGCCCGAGGCAGGAATATCGCCACCTCCCATTGCTGGAATAAGGGCATCATACCTGCCGCCGCCACCTATTTTCTCCCCACCCACAAAGAGCTGAAAAATCACGCCGGTATAATATTCAAAGCCTGCACCCGAAGCAACATCAATCCGGTAGTCGCACCCCAGAGCTTCAAGAAGGTCAACGATATTTATGAAATTATCAAGATGAGCCCTGATTTCAGGTAGTCCCTGGACAGACAGGGCTTTCAAGTTTTCCAGAAAACCGGGTGATTGTCCTTTCAGGTTCAGCAAGGGGAACAAGACATTCTCCAGCTCCGGTCTCCTTGATTTTATTTTAGCCAGGGCTTCTCTATTTCCATCCAGAATCTGGTCAAATACACTTGCCTGGTCTTCAGGGCTTAGTCCAAGTTTCAGCAGCAGTGCCTTTATCAGACCGGCATGCGACAGTCTCAGCTTTATACCTTCAACTCTTAACTTTTTCAAAACTTCCAAAGTCAGTGATATCAATTCGGCATCACTTGTGGGAGAATTCACCCCGATAAGTTCTGCCCCACACTGCCACCTTTCTCTCGTCTTCCTTCCCGTTTCTTCAAAAATAAAGATATTAGTTACATAAAAGAGCTTTGCCAACTCTTTCTCTATCATACTGTCAATGTAAAGACGAGCTACCGGGATGGTGCCATCAGGTCGCAAGACTACCCTCTCCCCACTCCAACCATCCCAATCAAGAAAGGAGTACACCTTACCCAGCATGCCGGGAGTAAGCGTGCCCGCGGAGGTGAAGAGGTGGAGATACTCAATGGTTGGCGTCCTAACCTCCCGGTATCCCCACTTAAGACAGCAGTTTCTAAAAACTCCCTCAATCAGGCGAAACTTTACCATTTCCTCAGGAGACAGGTCTCGTGTTCCCTTACATTTCTGGACTCTCATAACTCACCTTTTTACAAACAGTTCGTAAATTTTAGCACTAATCTGCCTAGCTATTCAACTGAGGCGATTAGTGTGGTAACCCCATCCCCCTTTATCCCCCTTCCCCTTGGTAAGGGGAAAGGGGAGGTTTTGTTAGAGGGACTTCGTCCCTCTATAACTCCATGAGCCTGCTTGGGGGCTTCGTTTCCCTAAAACTCCCGTTAATTACATCTGGAGGCTTTGCCTCTCTTTGACTCTCCTTATGATATTTATTCCCTCAAAGGGGAGATTAGGTGACCTCACCCCCTTTGTCCCCCTCTCCTTGATAAGGAGAGGGGGATTTATTTATAAAAGAGGGGCTGACGCCCCTCTTAAACACCCCCAAAAAGGATAGGTAAGAGAGGGGCAAGCTCTGTCTAAAACCTCCACTTGCATTAAAGACGCAGTAAATATATACTGTTTAATTACGGGATATTTCAACGAGGTTGTTTATGTCACGAATAACACGGACACTGGTAATACTTATCGGCTTATTGCTTGTCGCTTCTATCGCGGTGAGAGTTCAAGCGGACAGTTCCCGGATTGATGTGCTTCCTGTTAAGGGCACC
>JABUBP010000467.1_pt1 | contig 11370 bp, 14 predicted proteins | sample 7240331 | NCBI WGS metagenome assembly JABUBP01 (sample SAMN07256347, study PRJNA390944) | subsurface metagenome | isolation source: Methane hydrate marine sediment | place: Pacific Ocean: Eastern North Pacific, ODP site 1244 | collected 2002 | reverse complement strand
AGAGAAACCGCAGGAAGGTGAGGTCGTCGCCGTTGGTCCCGGCAGGCTATCCGATGATGGCAAGCGCATTGCCATGGATGTCAAGGTTGCCGATCTCCTGGTCCTTGGCGGTGATAGTCGCCACCTGAGCAATCTGCTCCTTGTCTTTGACCGGTGTCGAAGACGCCTTTAACTGTTCAATAATGGCACCGGTTGCCTTCTCGACGCCCTTCTTCAACGACAGGGGGTCAGCGCCGGCAGCCACGTTCTTAAAGCCAACGGTGATCATGGCATGCGCCAGAATAGTCGAGGTGGTGGTGCCATCACCACAGTCATCATTGGTCTTGCTGGCCGCTTCCTTGACCAGCTGCACACCCATATTTTCAAACGGGTCGGGAAGCTCAATATCCTTGGCAATGGTCACACCATCATCAATGATGGATGGTGCCCCCCATTTCTTGTCCAGTGCCACCGGGTGACCTTTCGGACCCAGCGTTACCTTGACAGCGTCGGCCAGAACATCTATCCCCTTTTTCAGCGATTGTCTCGCCTCTTGATCAAAAATTATCTGTTTCGCCATTTTTTCCTCCTTACAGTGTTTCGGTACTTACTTGCCTTTCTTGGCCAGAATATCGCCTTCGCGCAGAATCATATACTCTTCGTCGTCTATCTTGATCTCGGTGCCGCCGTATTTGGCATAGACTACGATGTCGCCAACCTTGACATCCATGGCAATGCGCTTGCCATCATCGGATAGCCTGCCGGGACCAACGGCGACGACCTCACCTTCCTGCGGTTTCTCTTTAGCCGTATCGGGCAGGTAAATGCCGGTTTTCGTTTTCCCCTCTGCTTCAATAGGCTTTACCACCAATCGGTCTGCGAGCGGCTGCAACTTGACTGCCATTCCTATCCTCCTTTTTAAAATTTAAGCCACGATTGACCTTCATTATTTAGCACTCTCGGGTCGAGAGTGCTAAATACATAATAGCAGCAATGCTATGCCCTCATCAACCCAATAGAATGCCATATATCGCTTATTAGCACCATTGACAGCCATTTATATATTGTTTTCCGCTCGTTTTCTTCAATAATCTCGGTATTTCTTTATTTTGTTAAGTTTATACACTGCCCACTGATTTCATTCCTTTGACAGGGTACACTGAATCGTGTAAGATGAGCCGGATGAATAAGCAGTATGAAGTTCGCAAAATAAGCTGGGACAGCCACCGCGTCCAAGCTTTGCGTCGACACCTAGAGCTCACCCAGCGCGGGCTTGCGGAGCAACTGGGAACCCGCCAGCAAACCATCAGCGAATGGGAAACCAGCATGTACCAGCCACGTGGCGCCTCAGCCACGCTCCTTTCCATCATCGCCGAGCAGTCTAAATTTAAATATACCGCCTCGCCACGAAAAGAATAGTTCGGCCAATCCTTGACAAAATACACGTTACCGTGTATCATTACCACACGATGTAAATTTTAATCTCTTTTTTGTTTTCCCGTCCCATAAACGTCGCCATATAGTGTATTATGTTTGTCGTGCGGGATGCCAAATTAAACCGCCAGAGGGAAGTCGGCCACAGCATGCAGATGAACAGGGCAACAGCGTCTGGAGCTAGAATCTCGGAACGTTTTCTTATTCAAGTCTGGCAACGGCTCCCGGGCGGGGCTGACCTCGTTACTGAGGGAGGCGAAGTGATGCACCTTATCTACCCGGGAAGAGAAAATGATGACCAGGGGGCTGATTTAAGAGACGCGGTCATTATCTCGAATCAGGAGTTAATGAAGGGTGATATCGAGTTCCACCGGTGGTCAAGTGATTGGAGGAGACACTACCATCACCAGAACCCGGCCTATAATGGCACCATCCTGCACGTGGTGATGTGGCACGATATGGAGGCTACTTATCTACAGAATGGAAAGAAAGTCCCGGTTCTGGTGTTGAGCGAACGTCTGGAAACAGCTGCCCGGCAACGAGTGAGAACCAGCCAGCCAGCAGATGATTTCGCCCTGCCCTGCTATCAAACCGTCAAATCACTGCCGATAAAACGAATTGATGAGATGCTGGATGCTGCCGGGCGGGAGCGTTTTCTGGCCAAAGCGGCCGCCTTCCATGACGAATTAAGCAGAGACACGCCAGGACAGACATTTTACCAGGGAATAATGGGGGCGCTGGGTTATTCGAAAAACAAGCTCCCCTTCAAGGAACTCGCCCGCATAGTGCCCTTAAACCGTCTGGAAGCTATGACCCGGTGTCATCTGCCGGATGACAAATGCCTTGCCCAACAGCAGGCATTGCTCTTGGGTACCGCCGGTTTGCTGCCCTCTCAACGAGGCATCCGTCACCTGCCGGCACCAAATGACCACTGGGCTGAAGCACTGGAAAAATGCTGGGCGGAATATGTCCACCACCATGTAATGCCCTCCGATAGCTGGCACCTGATTAAAGTCAGACCGAACAACTTCCCCGTACGCCGTATTGCCGGCATAAGCCATCTGATGCTTCGTTACCATAGAGAGGGCATACTGGAAGAGGTTATCAATTTAATATCGGAGATAAAAATTGACCAGGCGTACCGCGCACTGGAAGCAGCCATGATGGTAACGGCCAGTGGCTACTGGAAGACACATTATGATTTTGGCAGCTACAGCCGAAACATCGCCCCGGCGCTCATCGGGAGCAGCCGTGCCGCCGCCATTGTCATAAACGTCCTCCTGCCCTTTACTTACGCCTGGAGCAGACTCAACAGACAACCGGAGTTAGCCGCCAGGTGCCTGGCAATATTCACCACCTACCCGAAACCGGGCGCCAATGCCATTGAAAGGCACATGTCAAAACAGCTTGGCCGTAGCGGCGTGCCCATAGATTCGGCACCGCGGCAGCAGGGGTTAATTCATATCTATAAGACGCTCTGCACACAGGGTAAATGCACGGTCTGCCCGTTGGGTATGGCGGCAAAAGGCTAAGCGCCAGCGGCAAATCGGTGCGGTCAGGATAGATATTCTGGTACCTGCATGAGGCTCTGGAGACGGGGGCAATCATTTACCCCGGTGAAATAGTTTATCCGGTCAATTAAAATCCCCTTCATCCCCGTCTGATTGGCCCCGACGACATCGATCTGGTACTGGTCGCCGACGTAGATAGCTTCGTGAGCCTGAATCCCCGCCCTTTTCACTGCCTCCCGAAAAATCTCCGGGCTCGGTTTGGTGAAGCCGGCATCCTGTGAGGTCACCACCACCTGAAAGAGGGTGGTCAGTCCCAGTTTGTCCAGCAGCGAAGTGATATCCGTGTCCACATTGGAGATGAGGCCCAGAATCAGCCCCCGCTTCTTGAGGTCTTTCAGTGTGGGCAAAACGTCGTCGAAAAGCACCTGCTTCAGGCCAAACTGCTTCATTTTGCCCAGCAGTCCCGGGACGAGCCGGTCATCAGCTTCAATGCCGGCTTCTTTGAGCAGTATGCGCTCGTACCGTGTCCAGACCACCATCTGCTCTTCCCTGGAGCGTTGGCCCAGCGAAGCGCGGGAATGCTCCTGATAGATATACTCATCAGCAACCACGATAGGTCGGCGCAGCACCTCGGGATTCACCTCAATGCCAAGTTCCCGCAACGCCTTTGCCTGAAGTTCTTCCCGCGGCGGGTCATAGCCAACCAGCGTATGGTACAGGTCAAAAAAGACCGCTTTAATCATTATCGGCCTTATTGTACTGAAAGCGGCACCATCTGTAAAGGAAATGCCGTAAAAGAGGGTGAACAACCCGACGCTAAAAGTGTATACTAGAAAATAACCTTATCTTAAAGGGGAAAGATGACCACCGTACTGTCCCGTACCGAAATACGCCGGCTGCTGGCAGAAAATCCCCCCCTGGTTGAGGGCTGGGCGGACCTGGAGCAACAGCTTCAGCCCAACGGCATTGACCTCACCCTGCGCGAGGTTTCTCTGCTCCAGTCAGGCGGTACGATAGCCGTGGACAACCGCCAGCGCCAGGTCTCGGAGCTGGCGCCCCTTGTCTTCGATGGATTAGGATATATTGACCTTGTCGCCGGCATATATCTGATTACCTACAATGAGATTGTCCACCTGCCCGAGAACATCACCGCCCTCGCGGCGCCGCGCTCAAGCCTGCTGCGCTGCGGCGTCACCATCGACACAGCAGTATGGGATGCCGGCTACTCCGGGCGTTCGCAGTCACTGATGGTCGTCTATAATCCCCATGGTATCCGACTGCAGCGAAATGCCAGAATTGTGCAGCTTATTTTCTTCAAGCTGACTGGAAAGACCAGGGGCTACCGGGGAAGATACCAGGGAGAAAATATCTAGTTATCCCCTACCTCTTCTCCACACCTATGATGTACCACTGCCCCGGCAGGTCCTGACTGGTATCGACTGTCAGGTGAGCGATATCAAGGTTCGGATACAGGCTCTTCAGGTCATTCAGGTTCACCCGTGACGGCGAATCCGGATAAGTCTTAGGGTCAAGCAGCGCCTGAATCAACTCCGGGAATTGTGCCATGGCTCACTTCATCTCCAACCAGCTTTTTATATCTGCCAGCACTCGGTAATAATCGGTTCGGGTGACTTCAACCAGTCTAACCTGCGGCTGGCGCTTGACCTCGTCAGCCCATGGATGCGGATTGAGCATAATGGTGCCCAGTACCGGCTTGCCGCTGTGAATCGCCTCCAGAACGACTTCCCGGAAGCGCTTTGAAAACAACTCCATTTTACCTATCTCATCGATGACGATGACATCGCGCTGCCTGACTGCTTCCTCCAGCGCGGGAACCCCCACCCGCTCCAGGCCATCAACATCAACGCCGTATTTCCCCACCCGGTATCGACCGCGAAAGTCAACGTGGGCCAGCACCGCCTCCTGGCCATCCAGCGTGATAAGCTTGAAGCCGAGCCTCGTACCTTCGACACGTATCTCCTCAGTATAGAAGCCGCCAGCTTTTCCCTTTAGTTCTGCCGCCGCCTGTTTCACCAGGCTGGTCTTCCCGGTCCCCGGCCTGCCCGTTAACAGGTATACTGTTTTCATGCGCAGCCATAGCCCACTACATTAGTCTTTTCCCCTGGTAACCGCCTCAGCAAACCGGTCGAAGGAGCGGTCAAAGGTCTTCTCCACTTCCGGCGTAAAAACACAGCCGGGGAGCTCGTCATACTTCAGATGATAGGCAATACACTCGCAGCACTTGCCCTTTCTGGAGCAGGGCTCATAGGTGCAGGAGCACCCAGCTTTGTTAACCTCAATATTACATTCCATAGCGTCTCCTTATCAAAAGAGAAAGCTCGGCGAGCAGTTCCAGCACGCGGACGGCGGCCTCTTCGGTGGCCAGTGAGGCCAGTCCACAGCTTGGCGTAATTAATCCCTGCGCTATCAACTGCCGGAAAGGAACTCCTTTTCGGGTGAAGGGTGCCATTGCTTCCTCAAGTCGGTCCTTGAGGCTGGCGGCAGATTCGCGGTTCAGGGCTTCTGCCTCATTGGGGACAACACCCCAGGCAACGGTGCCACCCCGGTCCAGAAATTTTTTTACCTCTTCGGGATACAGGCTCAGTGACTGGGCATAGTTGTAGGCGTCAAAGCTGATGATATCAACATTGCTTTCCAGTATCACCGACCAGTCAGTGTTGCCACAGCAGTGGACACCCTTGAGCCCCTCAATACCGCCGAATACCTCGTTCAGCAGGCTGACCACCTTCTCCCTCGAAAGCATCATGCCCACTGAGCCGAAAGCGGACATATACGGCTCATCGACAAAGATAATGGTACGGCGACACAGCTGCTTCAATTCTCTCTCCTGCCAGGCCGCTTTCAGGCGCAACAGCTTGGGCACGGCGTCGCCCAGAACATCGTCGTAGAGGATGCCTTTGCCCTCCTGGTCGAGCACGGTAAGCCCCCAAGTAACCGGGCCGGTGACATGCCCTTTTACCACCTTCGGCGCCAGGTTATCGAGAGACAAAAAGCGATGAAGCCCGGCGGCGTAATCGGCGCTGATAGCAAAATCATCTGACCTGTCCTCCAGAAAGGCCGAGTAAAGCTGCTCCAGCGGCGAGGTCAGGTCCTGATTGCGATTCACATAGATTTTCTTCTCGGCTTCATCAACTACCACCCCGGGGAAACCCTGGCTGTACTGGACGTACATATTCTCCAGGAAAGAGCGTTTCGGCAGCTGGGGCCAGGCCGGAATATCTCTGAGGTAATGGGCAATCTGCGCGCACGCCATCATGGGGTCTTTATGCGGCATGCTGCCGATAATCGTTGGTGAACAGTTGAATTCTACGCCAGGCATATGCTTAATCCTTTTTCAGATACTTGCCGATGAGCAGGTCAAGCTTTTTCTTCTGCGCCTCGGGCATGACATCGGGTGACGTAATCAACGCCGTGCTCAATGCCGTGGCACAATCGCAATCGCGTTTTTCCGTGACTTTGCCCACCGCCAGCTTGATAATCTGTTTGGCAGTATCAATGTTCTGATGCAGGCGACTTATAATCATCTCGGCGGTAACGGCGTCATGACCCCGATGCCAGCAGTCGTAATCGGTAACACAGGCAACAACAGCGTAGCAGATTTCCGCCTCCCGCGCCAGCTTGGCCTCGGGCAGTGCCGTCATGCCGATGACGTCCGCCCCCCAGGAACGGTAGAGCAGAGACTCCGCCCTGGTGGAGAAGGCCGGCCCCTCCATGACCAGGCAGGTGCCGCCCTGGTGCGCCGTGGCGCCGGCATCTTTAGCCGCCTGATAGACCACGTTGCTCAGCAACGGACAGAACGGCTCGCCGAAGGGAATGTGGGCGACGATGCCCTCACCAAAGAAGGTGTTGGCGCGCAATCGGGTGCGGTCGATGAGCTGGTCGGGAATCAAAAGGGCATTGGGTTGAAATTCCTCTTTTAAACTCCCCACCGAGTTGATGCCGATTATCCTCTCCACCCCCAGCGATTTCAGGGCGTAGATATTGGCCCGGTAGGGAACCTCGGTGGGCAGGAGGCGGTGCCCCCGCCCGTGCCGGGGCAGAAAGGCGACCCCCACTCCCTCCAGCTTCCCCACCACGATTTTATCGCTCGGCTTTCCGAACGGCGTGTTTATGTCAACTTCTTTGATATCTTCCATCCCCTCGATGTCATACAGCCCACTCCCGCCGATAACCGCTATCTTAGCCTGTGGCATGAGAGACCTCCCATAAAATATTAATTACAAACTGCAATTACGATAGAGATAAATCCTAAGATGATTGCGATAATTGCTAGCAAATAGGCAACACTTACTATGTCATCTGGATGATAGCGAATGAAATAACACCAAGCTAATAACCTTGTCTTTTTCTCAATCTTAAAATCAACTTTATCGTCAATTTTAACCTTAAGTTTATTACGCAGTGGTTCATTGATACGGATAAGCCCTGGTTGCCTTTTCCCAACCTCGATTTCTTTTATTCCGTCACCATATAATTTGCAAATTACTGAACTACCTGAAGTTTTGACTCCGATCCTCACATAATCATACCAATTAATATCTTCAGGCTTATCTGCTTCGTTGATTCTTACTTTGAGTTTCTCGCGGTCATTAGGAGGGGCGTATCTAACAACTAACTGCATATACTGCCTCCAATCGCCCTTTTCAAATTCAATTCATACGGCTCTCTGATTATCCCCTTCTCGGTGATGATGGCGGTGATGTAGCGGTGGGGGGTAACGTCAAAGGCGGGATTCAGTACCGCAATGCCTTCCGGCGCGATGCGCACGCCCCTGATATGCGTTATCTCCTCCGGCTTTCTCTGCTCGATGGGGACTTGTTTGCCGGAGGCGAGGGCGTGGTCTATGGTGGAGGTGGGGGCGGCAACGTAAAACGGCACGTTGTTTTCTTTCGCCAGCACTGCCAGCGTATAGGTGCCGATTTTATTGGCCGTGTCCCCGTTGGCGGCAATACGGTCGGCCCCAACGATGACGCAGTTTATTTCGCCCCGCTTCATAAAATATCCCGCCATGGAGTCGGCAATCAGTGTAACCGGAACGCCGGCTTTCTTCAGTTCCCAGGTGGTAATCCGTGCCCCCTGCAGCACAGGGCGCGTCTCGGTGGCAATGACCCTGACTTTTTTTCCCTGCTCTCTGGCAAACAAAATTACGCCCAGCGCCGTACCGTAGCCGGCGGTGGCCAGTGGCCCGGCGTTGCAGTGAACCAGAACGGTATCGCCATCCCGGATAAGCTCAGCTCCAAGCTGGCTAATCTTCCTTGTTGCTTCCACCTCTTCAGCATGTATCTTCACCGCCTCATTAAGAAGCGCCGATTTAATCTTGCTTACGTCATTATTCTTCGACTCGGCAACTTTCTGCATGCGCTGAATCGCCCAGAAGAGGTTGCGGGCGGTGGGACGGGTGGCAGCGATGGTGGCCATCACCGCATCAAGCTTTTTCCGAAATTCGTCCCCTATCACAGATTCGATTTTTAACGCTCCCAATGCAATTCCATAAGCCCCAACTATCCCAATCGCCGGCGCACCCCTTATTTTCAATTCTATGATGGCTGAGGCAACATCACGGTAGTCTTCCAGCTCCAAATAGACCTCTTCTCCAGGCAGTCGACTCTGGTCAAGGATACGCACGCGGTCGCCCAGCCAGTCTATCGGTGAAGTATAAATCGCTTTCAAGGTTTTGCCCCTTTCTTCTGCTCCCTCCCTCTCTGCCAGCGCTCTCTTTTTATCTCCATGAGCAAAAATCGATGCCCGTTCTCCATCATTTGTCCACAGGGCGTAAAGCCGCATTTGAGAAAGCACTGCTGTGCTCGCTCGTTCCAGTCCAGGGTTTTCAGGTGGATTCGTTGCAGACCTGTTTCACGAAAAATATAATCCACGAGTGTGGCCACGGCATCAATGCCGTAACCCCTGTCCCGATAGTCACGTTCACCGATCATGATTCCCAGCTCCGCCTCCCTTTTCTCTCCATCAATATTGTAATACACGCAGTTGCCAATGTGTTTTCTTTTCAAAGTCTCTATGGCCAGGGTACGGCGTTTCGGGGAAGGATTACGCAACATCGCAGCGTAGTCAAGTAAATATCGGGGGAAAGAGACGGTCAGCAGGGGCATGGCGTCAAGTCGGACCAGCTCCGGGTTGGTCTGCCACCGGTAATCGTTGCGGGCGTCGGTTAATTTCTTCTCACGCAGCCTGACTTTGGTGCCCAGCATAACACCTCGACCTCAGATTACTCCTCCTCGTCTTCCTCTTCTTCACCACGCTCCCATATCGGCTCGGTGAAATAGTCAATATACTCACCCATCGCCTGTGAGGCCACCATCTTCATTCTCTGCTTTGTTTCCACCGCTAGTTGCGCCAGTTCATCAAGGTCAATCTCCACACCCAGCATCGTGGTCATCACCTCGAGTACCGCCAGTGCCGCCATCGGGTTCTGAATGCGAGTGGCATATACGGGTACCTCGCCGAGCAGACAGGTGCCATCAATCTCCCGTTCCTTGGCCACCCCCAGCAGCAACCCGTTCAGGCCCGCGATTTGCAGATTGCCGGCATTTAGCAGGTTGTACTTTTTGAAAACAACCGCCGCCAATGGACTGGTCGCCACTCCCAGCACACCGGGCGTTTCGGTGTGATGAATGCGGGTCATCGCCGCGGCACAGGTAAATATCCTCGACACCTTAAACCTCTCCGCAACATCCAGAACACAGTTGGCCAGTTCATAGCCTTTGGCTGCCGGCTGGTCCTCGCCAATGAATATGATGATGTCATTTTCGCCACCTTTGTTCTTCCAGTAGTAGAACTTGCTCTGCGGGAACTTTGGCTCCTCAACCACGTTATCTTTAACCACTATGCCGACAGGGTCGAAGAAGCTTGAGGGCTCAATCTCACCGAGTTCCTTGAATTTCAGCTTTCTCATGAGATACGTGGCCACAATCACGGCGACGTTCCCGACGCCTGGCCAGGCGGCGAGCATATTCGGTGAATTTAACCTGGGACGAACTTTAAGATTGACTAACCCCTTCATTTCACCACACCTCTGTTTATTCTACTAATAGGGATGCAATTTTCGCGGACTAACCGCCAGAAAATACTACCCCTTACTCGCCACTGATATAGCGGGACAATATATATGCGGTGTCTGTAAAAAGCCGCCCACCCATCTGGCCTCGCGGCCAAGGGCAGTGATTTCCTTCAGCACCTGATAGACATTCCCCGAAACCATGGTATCCTTCACCCTGCCCACTATTTTACCATTTTCCACCTTGTAGCCGAGCAGGACATTGCCGCTGAAATCGCCGCCCAGTATGTTTCCCTGCCCCGCACCCATAAGCTGCTCTACCACCAGCCCTTCCTTTATATCCTCGACCATCTCATCCAGCGTGGTGCTGCCCGGAGCAATGACGAAAGCGCTCGGGGAGGGCGCTGGCAATCCGCCATGACCCCGGCTGCCATTCCCGGTGCTGCTGGTTCTGGCCAGAGCGGCGGTCTGAAGGTCGTAGAGAAAGCTGGCCACTCTCCCGGCCTCAATAAGCAGGGTGCGCTGGCTGGGCACACCCTCGTCGTCGCAGGGCCGACTGCTCGGCTGGAAAGCGACCGTCGGGTCATCCCATAGCTGTAATTTTTTATCAAAGACCGCTTCACCGAGCTTTTGCCCAATCGGGGAAGCCCCCTCAAGGACCGTCTTGCCATTGAAGGCCGCCATCAGCGGCATGACGAGGGCACTGGCCACTCCGTGCGGGGTGAAAATCACCGGCAGCGATTTTGTGGGCACTCTTGCCGGCTTTTTTGCCATCTCCAGTTGCCGGAGTACGGTGTCAGTTACCATACCTGGCTCCGATACCGGCTGGCACGAGCTGGCACTATCCCCAACGAAAAGCATATCGGTGTCTTTTATCAGGCTGCCCTCAATGCCAAAACTGAAATAGCTTTTACGGTACTCCGCCTGTCCGCCGCGAGAATTCATCAGCCGTACCGAGACCACACCCTTGGTCACCTCCGCCTCACAGATAATGTCCGGAGTGTGCCGCGTAACCGCGGAAATAAGCCCTTCCCCGAGCGTAACCATTGCTTCCACGGGTACTGACTCAACATCGGCGCTGAAAACCTCAATCTGCGGATATGAGTTCGCCGACGGCAACTCGAACTTGGCTGCCACGCCAAACTGCGCCGTCTCAATGGCGTTGTCAACCAGGTTTGGATAGTCATCAGGATTGGTGGTAACCGCGTAACCGATTCTGCCCTGATGAATGATGCGCAGCGCCACGCTGGTCTGCTGTTTGGTCTGCAGATGTTTCAGCCGGTTGGTCTCGAAATGAACCTGGGTTTCCTCCGAGGAGACGGAAAGAGTGCCCACAAAATCGCTGCCGGTGATTTTCACCCCGCACGGAGTGGCCAGTGCCCTCGTCATGCCGCTGATGGCGGCCTTCAATGG
>JABUBP010000466.1_pt1 | contig 11373 bp, 7 predicted proteins | sample 7240331 | NCBI WGS metagenome assembly JABUBP01 (sample SAMN07256347, study PRJNA390944) | subsurface metagenome | isolation source: Methane hydrate marine sediment | place: Pacific Ocean: Eastern North Pacific, ODP site 1244 | collected 2002 | reverse complement strand
AAGAGAGGATTAATATTGGAGAGTTCATAAACAATCCTAACAATAATATTTTCAGGATAGAAAAAAATTATTTCAGCCAGTTAAAAGAGAAGCCATGGTATAAAATCCATCCGTTTAGTGAGTTTTTTAAAAAGCTATATGTAAATAAGATTTTCACACTTGTTTATGTTTTTATTTTAGGTGTAATTATTATAGAGGTTTTAAGAATAGGCATTTTTTATAGTAATAAAAGAAAAACTATATATTTAATTATTTCTTACATTATTCTAATTTTTATAGATTTTGGAATATACTTGTTTTTAAAAAAAGTAGTTTAAAAAGTACTTTATGGGAATTGAAATAATGAAAATAGCATTTTAATTTAATTTTTCAATCTCTATATATTTAAACATTACAGCGAGTCTTCTAGTATCAGCACCCAATCCCAAATCTATAGGTTTCTTTATATATTTAAACTGTAGTCTAAAACTATTGTATGTATCTAATTTTATGTATTCACAAGGTATTTTAAAGGTGAGGGTCTTAAATTCAGGGCTGACTAAAATTTCTTCTCCTATTAATTTTTCATTAAGATATATTTTAATAGTCTGATTATAATCATTTGAGAATAGTGGTTTTAATTCCATAGATATTTTATAATCTTTTTTTTCATCGAAATCTATAAATAACGAAGATTCTTTAGAGTTAGACCATGTTCCGTATGGTTCTATTTCTGACCAGCCGTATTTTAAATATTTAGAACTTTCAGTACTTGTGAAGTCTAATAATAATTTGTTTTCATTCTGGTTAAAAAATAGTATTTCTTCATCAGCAGGATTGATAGTAGATGTAAAACTAAAAAACCTTTCATCAGTTTCATCTTTAGGAAAATAATATACTTTAACAATATTATCATCTCCAGTATAAACTTTATAATTTTCTTTGCTAAGTATAAATTCTTTTATTTTTGGCTTAATATGATCCCTAAAGTCAATAGATGCATTAGTTATCAGCCATATATTCTTATTTTGGTTTTCATTTAAGAAATTTATTAACTGATAGACATCTCGTATGACGATATTCCCAAAGTATTTGTCATAATATAGTTCATCTTTAATATCATAAGGCTTCCACTCTCTAAGATTACCACTCCATAACCAGTGGTCCAGTTGTTTTGTGTAGGGATAAGAATTAAAAAATTCTGTAGATATTACCAGGTCATCAGGATTTTTATTTTCATAGACATAATTACCGGTACTTTTAAAATCAAAATGTTTTACGGCTGTGGATGAGGGTGAAAAAAAGCTGTTAACCGTATCTCCATTTTTTCTTTCAAGAATTTTAAGACTTTGTATTGGATTTATGTAATTAACACTCAGTAAAAAAATTACTATAGCAGTCAGGAGATAGGTTAAATTTTTAGTGATTTTAGTTTTTATAATATTATTATTTCTAAATTTTAGTTTTTTTACTGGTATAGTAATTAATCTTGCAATATCAAATATTACATAACTGTACCCGATAAATATAAATGGTAAGATATAGTAAACGTATCTTTGCTGATTTTCCATTGGTCCTATACCAAGGAAGTAGATATTTGAAAAAACAATAAAATAAATTAAAAATAGATTGAATGATAATCTAAAATTGATTTTATCTTTAACATATATATTTTTCCAATCTTCTTCATTGTTTCTTATGTGTTTTATAAATATGTATAGCAGAAGGAGTATAATTCCAAAGTTGAATATGTAATACATTCCAGGGAACATCGTTCCAAAAATTTTATAATAGAAAGTATTTGGCCGTATCCCAACTATAAATTTGCTTAATAATCTAATGACTGGATTGCTGCTTTCAACTGTACTTTCAAAAAAGGTGATAGCTACTTTCCAGAATAGAATTCTGTGTATTAGTTGTAAGACTATAAGAGATGTGGTAATTACCAGTGCTGAAACAATACCCTTTTTAAAGAATCGTTTATACCCTTTATATATAAAAAGAGGTATAAAAAGAAAAATTAGAGTAAATCCTTGATTTTGAATTAAACCGGTAAGAAAAATTAGTATTAATGAAGGAATTTTAAATTTGTTTTTATCTTTAAAGAAACCAAGATAGAAGAAGTAAACGCTTAAAAGATAAAAAAATTGAAATTCTGAATAATATCTTGCCTCACAGGAGAATTCTATTTGCCAGAAATTCAAAGAAGTTACTATAGCTGCTAATGTTCCTGTATATTTATTCGATAATTCCTTAGTGAATAAAAATACTAGAGGAATCACTAAAATTCCGAAAATGGCGCTTGTCAGCCTCAAAGAAACTTCATTTAATCCAGTTATAAGTGCTGGAATTACTCTAGAATAGAAAGAGAGTATATTATGGTATGAAATATTTCCAGATTGTAAAAGAGGGTAACCGTATTTTAAAATACCTAATGTTCCTTGATATGTTGCCCCATCATCCCACCAGAAGGACAAAATATGCAGGTTTTGCAGCCTGACATATGCTCCAAAATAGTAACTACTGCTAAGAGTATGATTACTGCGATATTAGATTTATTTTTAAAATAAGACTTAAAAATATTAGATTTTAACATTTATAAAGAAATTTTAATTATAATTTACTTATTATAGTGAAATATTTTTTAAATATGAAGGAATCACGAATTAAGTACAAACATAAAAAACTTAATATTTAAACAGTTTTAGTATAAAATGTGTCAATGATTGGGAAACCACGTTATTTTATAGTATATTTTAGATACTTGGGAAAGATTTTTTTATGGAAGAATTGCTGTATGTTTATAAAAAGATAATAACTAAATTTTGGAGGAATGTGTGTCTAACAAGATAAAAGAATTAATTTTAAATAAAAAAATAGTTATATTTTCAGTTTTTTCTTTTTTTATCCCATTTATTATTTACCTACTAACCTTAGAGCGTAAACTAGTTGGAGGAGATACTAGTTGGTATGCACTTGAAATACCAAAGATGCAGATCTTTGTACCAACAGGATACCCAACTTTTTCATTGCTTGGGAAGCTTATTACGTATTTACCGATTGGTGACCTTGCTTATAGGCTTAATCTTTTTTCAGCAATATTTGGTGCACTTACTATCTTATTTTTATTTCTTTCGATTAATAAACTTATAAAAAATGAGTTAATAAGTATAATAAGCTCACTGATACTTGCTTTTATTTTTCCTTTTTGGAATGTAGCAAACAGGTTGGAATTTGATACATTAAATAGTTTTTTTATAATCTTATTAATTTTTTCAGCAATTCTTTATAATGAAAATAAAGAAAGGAAATACTTATATTTTTTCTTTTTTTGCCTTGGTTTAAGCTTAACCAATCACCCTATTGCCTTTTTTGTAGTGCCGGCAATTATTTTATATGTTATTATTATAAATCCTAAAATCTTTAAAAGTCTAAAGGCAATTTTTATAAGTATATTATTTTTTGTATTACCTCTACTATCCTATTTCTATCTTCTTATAAGATCTCTTCAAGGATATGGAAAAGTAACCAGTTTTCAGAAACTCTTTTATTATGTAACAGGAAGAGGAGTATCAGGAAAATTACATGGGGGGAATTTTGATAACAGGGTTTTTTCGGAAGTTTTTGAAGTTTTTAAAGATTATTTGAATATCATTTATGAAACTTATGGTATTGTTTTATTGATTATAGCGATTGCAGGTTTTGTCTTTTTAATCAAGAGGAATATAAAATTTGGTATTTGTTCATTTTTATTAATAATTTTTAATTTTATTGTAATACCTTTGTATTTAAGTCATGCAAATCCAAATTATTTAATTGATTCAATGATAATAATTACATTTTATATTGCTTATGGATTTTTATTGATATTAGATACATCAGTTTTTCTATTTAACAAATCATTAAAGGGAAAAAAGATATTAAGGATTGATAATTTTTTAAAATATTTTTTAGTGGTAATTTTATTTTTATTTTTTACTTTTTATCCTATTTCTTTTATATATGCAAATTACGGCAGAGCAGACCTTTCAGAGCCTGAAGATGTTTATAAATTCTGGGATGAGGCTTTTAGCAACATAGAAGATGAGTCCAGAATATATGTACATGCGATATCAACTAATATTGGCATGTTTGTCAATAGATATGAATATAGTGAAAAGGAAATAAAATATGTTTATCACAATAGTCCCCAGTATACAGTTGAAAATATTATTGAAGATCTTGACAAAAATATCCTGGTGTATTTTGTTGGGAATAGTGAAGAACTCAAATTAACATTTAAAACTGAGAAAATAGGAAAAACCTACTATTGGGATTGGTATAATGAAACTTTAAAGCTTTATAAGATTATTAATCCTATAGTCAATATTAAAATCAATTATTTAATTAGTGGGTATACTAGAGAATTTGGCGAGAGATTTAAAATTGAATATGTGATTAAAAATAAAAATAAGGAAAGCATTAAAATTACCTCACTTGAACTGGAGCTTCCAGATAGTATTGAATTTATAGAAGTCGATTCTGATGGATTTGTTAGTCAACAACCTGGTATTAGCAGAGGTATATATATGTGGGTTAGTGACTCATATATAATTGAGCCAGAAGGTGAGATTAATTTGATTTTAGGGCTAAAGGGTGTTAGACCCGGAAAATCCCTTATAAGATTTAGAGTAACAGCCAATAAAACTTATGTTGACTGTGATGATATTGAAATAGAGATAAAAGGTTAATATAGCTTTTAATTTACATAATAATGTTATTGGTATGGAGAGGAATTATTACTTGAGAAATAAAGGTTATAAGGAGTTTTGACAGAGGATTTGGTTTTTTCGTTGGAATTCTATTTTAAAATAAATATTTTATCATTTCTGAAATGGTGGAGTATTTTTAGATTTTATAAAGGGCCAGATATTTTTTAAAAAGGTTGCTGATAAAATGCTGAAAAGAACAAATAAAATACAAAAAAAGATTACGACATTTTTTAAAAAAAATACTAAAAAACTAATTTATATACTGATAATAGCTTTTTACATGGTTGGGATTTCTTTACTTCTTGTAAATTGTTCTTTATATACTAAAACTGATGATGGGAGTACAGACAAATTGTATCCTTCGTTTTCAGGTTCTAATATAGAGCTTATAGATTCGAACAGTGGTGACGCATACCCTGGTGAGATTATAGATGTAAATATAAATGTTAAAAATAATGGTGATATAGAAGCAAAAAATGTAAAAGTAGATTTAATTCTATCTAATCTTCTTACATTAAATAATGGAGAAGCCAGCTGGAACATTGATGCTTTAGATATTGGAGAAAAAGTTGTTTTTAATACAAGTTTAAAAGTAATAGATAATGTAACTGAAGATTCCATAGCTTCATGCAAATTGGAAATATCTTCGGATGAGGTAGGGTCTTTTATCAGTTCTGATTACAGTATAGTAGTTTCTGGTGTTAGATTATTTGAAGAAAACTATATTCCAATAATAGGATTACATGCTATAGAAGATCATATAGAAATTCCAATAGAACTCTATACCAGTCATTTTGAGAATTTGTGCAGCACTTTAAAAACTTATGGTTATGAAACTATTACATTTATGGATCTTTTAAGTTATTTAGATTATGGAAAAGCACTTCCTGAAAAACCAGTAATTATTACTTCTGATGATGGATTTCAAGACAATTATACAAATGCTTTCCCTATACTTAAAAAGTATGGATATAAGATGACTGTCTTTTTAGTTACTGGTGCCATTGGAGATTCAGAAGCTGATAGAAAAACGAATGAATATTTCGATAAAAGAACTAATGTATTTAGACCTATTCTTATCTGGCCGGAGATTATAGAAATGAGTGAATATGGGTGTGAATTTTTATCCCATACGGTCAACCATCTAAGACTGGGATTAGCATCAGATGAAGAGGTTTTGTATGAATTAATTCAATCCAAGAAAGATATTGAATCTCATTTGAATAAGCCTGTTTTGTTTTTTGCCTGGCCTTATGACAATCATTCAGATTCAAAGTGGGATTTGTTCCCTCAGGCAGGTTACAGGGGTGCAGTTAGATACTGGGGAGGAATTGAAGATATGAGAACTATTAATCTTTATAATATAAGAAGGGTGGAATTTAATAGCTATATTCCACCCTATCAATATGCGAGTTATCTAAAACTGGATAGGAGCATTATAATTGAATATATAATTGATGAGTATAATAAGAAGATTGATGAAGAATTTATTATTGAATATATTATAAAAAATAATAATAAGGAAAGTATTAAAATTACTTCACTTGAACTGGAACTTCCAGACAATATCGAACTTGTAGAAGTTAGTCCTGATGGATACATTAATCAATACCCTGGCATTGGCGAGGGTATATATATGTGGGTCAGTGACTCATATATAATTGGACCAGAAGATGAGGTTAACTTAGTTGTAAAGCTAAAAGGTGTTAGAACTGAAAAATCTTCTATAAAATTTAGGGCAACTTCTCGTAATAATTATATAGACTGTGATAATATTGAAATAGAGATAAAAGATTAGATAGTGTTGTACATCAAAAAAGTTATGAAGCTACCAGAAGGGTGAATGATAAATGTCTTTTTTACAATATTTTTTTTGGACGGCAGCTGGATCAATATCAAAAGAAATAGTCAGTATTTTTTTATCACTTGCAATTCGGCTGAACAGACCATCATTTGCTCCAATATCCCAGACAATTCCTGGATTTGTCTTATCTAAAAAATCAGCTACAATCTCTTTTTGATATATTTTGCAAAAAATGAGTTTAAGTTTTTTTAATTTATTCAGATAAGAGGGAAATCTTTTTGTAAAAAGATAATTTTCTAAAAATATTTAACTTGTAGATTTAGGTAAAAGAAGTTTGTGTTAGAGCTCTTAAAACTTTTTAGTAAATGGTTTTCTTAATTCTATATTTATGGGTTGTCTAAAATTATTATATACATTTCAAATTTTTTTTATGAAATGGTTGTTTTAAAGAGATTTTAAGTTAATGAAAATTTATTTTAATGATAGTATGTAAATTAATATAGTGATAAAATTTTTAGGAACTAAAAAATTAAAAACTATAAATGTATGAAGAAACTCCTGAACAAAACAGAAATAAATGTATATTATTAACGATATATTATAATAATATAAGTTGTATTACAGAAAGATGAATGCATCATACATGAATAAATTATGAAATTTTAATAAAATGTAAAAAGTCTATTTTTTATTATTTTATTTCAGATTTAGGGAATTAATGAGAAAAGAATTGATTAGCCTATTACGATGTCCTGTATGCTATGAAGAAAACCTGATTTTTTATATAACTAATGAAAACCATATAGAAATAAGAGAGGGTTATATTAAATGCCAAGATTGTGGAAAAAGTTATGAAATCAACAATGGAATTGTAAATTTACTCGTTAACCCCAGCCCTGAGATCATAAATGAGCAGAAAGGATGGACTACTTTAGAGAAAGCAGTTGTCAACACAGATGAACTTATGCTATCTCTCCCTGATGCTTTTGGAGAACATAAGCCTTTATGGAAAAGTCAGGCAGAAAATTTTCATATGATGTTTCCAAGGCTAAACTTAAATGGAACGGAGACAGTTTTGGATCTAGGGTCGGGTCGATGTTGGTCTACCCGCTTTCTTTCTCGGAAAGGCTGCTATGCAGTAGGATTAGATATTCTATTAACAAAGTATGTGGGTTTGTTTACAAGTGATATATATAGACCGTGAAAATATTTATTTCGAAAGAGTTTGTGGTAGTATGAATACTCTTCCATTTCGTGACCAGGTGTTTGATTTAGTTTTTATCTCAGCAACCCTACATCATAGCTCAAATATTTCCATTACTTTAAAAGAGGTTTCTAGAGTGTTAAAATTACAAGGACAGGTATTTATAATCAATGAACCCGTAGCAGGGCTGACCAAGAGTGTTAAGTTAGATTGCACGGAGATAAAGATGGGTATTAACGAACATGTTTATCGTTTATGGAAATACTTAAGAGAACTTCGTAGAGCTGGTCTACGGTATAGAATATATCCCTATATAGGATGTTATTCCCGCATAATTAACTTAATAAATCGTGGATTAATTACCATATTCCCAGAGCAATTGTTTCGTAAGAAGATATGTGGCCTAAAAGTATATGCTCAATTATTGTTTTTGGGTGGTGTGCTTAATTTAATTGCTTACAAGCCAGAGTAAGCTATTTTATTTTTCTGATTTCTTTTAAATTTGATTATTGGTTTGTTATAAATCTACCATATAATATTTTTTAAAAAATTTATAAAAAATGTAATGAAAGCTTTATTTAGAGATAAATTTTTTGTTATAATAAAATACCGTTTTATAAATATTTATAAAAAGACTGAGTGTATGCATGAGTGATGTTAGTAAATTTTTAAAATATAACAAAAGATGGATTTATCTTGCAGCTATAATTATTATTGTAGCTGCTGCAGCATCATATTCTACATATTATTATTTTAAGGTTTACCTGACAAGGCCAAATTTTGATGATGAATTATTTAATTTTGTATCCAGTGATTCAAATGAATATGTAAAACCCGGGGAACAAATAACATATATAATAAATTATAAGAATACGGGAAACAGGGATGTAGATAGTTTAGAAATAAAGTCAAAGGTACCAGAACATGCAATCTTTATATCATCAAACCATGATGAAATCTTAGAAAATATTGATGGAACATTAGCTTTTAAAGTTGGTGATGTTGAAAAGGATAGAAAGGGTACAATAGCTTTTACAGTAGAAGTAAATAAACCGCTGGATAATGATACTTTAATTATATTAAATGAAGTGAAGTTTGATTATAAGATTGGCGAAGATGCTTTTAATGGAGATGTCAGTGCAGATTTAATCAATAAAGTTGGAAGCAGCCCTGATCTAAATAACTTTAATTTAGAAGCTGTTGATATAAATGGTGGAGTCTTAAGATTGGGTGACATAATACAATATAAACTGGTAGTGGAAAATACCGGTGATATGAATGCTGCTGATGTAGAAATCAAAAGTAACTTATCAAAAAATATAACTGTAGTTGAAAATTCTATTACTGATTCAGGTGAATATAAGGATGGTAGTGTATCATGGAATATTGATAATTTAGAAATAAATAAACCTGAAACTTTTTCATTTGAAGTTGAGATAAAAGATGATTTAGCTGCTGAAGAACTTATTACTAATAATAGTGCCTTAAAATATGGGTCAGATGTTATCATTGAAAAATCAGTAGAGAAAGAATTAAGCCTTTTCACTGATTTAACAACATCAGAAGCATTTTTATATGATGTAAACGGAGGGCACCTTTGGGTTGGTGAGACCATAAATGTAAAAGTTATCATTAGAAATACTGGTGAAAAAGTAGAAGAGAGTTATAGACTTATTTGTCCTACACCAGTAGGAGCAACTTATATCAGCAGGTCGGGTACTGCTGAAGGGATTAGCTGGAGTGATGATATAAGGGGACTGATATGGGACTTAAAGAATCTGGGAGTAGGAGAGGAGAAAGAAATAACTTTTAACTTACATGTAAATGAAAGTTTGGTTAATTCAGGTGGAACAATAACTACTAATTTTAAGGTTGAAAGTAGTAATGGTGAAATAGAAATACCGTCCAAAAGTATAAATGTTAGAGGGCGTGTTAATATGACTATTGTGGCAATGGGTGATTCTTTAATAGCTAAGTCTAATTGGGTGCAGACATTTGATGAGCTTCTGGAGGCTAATTATCCATATGCAGATTATAATACAATTGCAAGTGCTAAAGGTGGTGAAATGGCCCGTGATGGATATAGAAGATTTGATAGTACTGTTGCTGTACATAATCCACAGATAGTAATAATAGCTTATGGAACCAATGATACAGGACCTGGTATTTCTGGATTCAGATCTAATCTGGAAGGCATCGTAATTAAGTCAAAGAATTTAGGTGCAAGAGTATTTATCAATCTTATTGGCCCTATTGATTGGCCTGGAAAAGAAGATTATAATGAAAATAATGATATAATCAGGCAGATTGCATCAAAACATGGTGCAGTGGTTATAGATGTATTAACCCCTCTTTCGCAAAACCCGGGAGGATATTTTGTTGATGGAATGCATTACAGTTCTGCAGGTGCTTCAGTTGTAGCACATACAGTATTTAGTTATGTTTCTCAATATCTGGGTGATATTGGTCAGAGGCTGTAATATTTTAAATGTTTGTTTTTTATTATGAATGTAGATGTGGTTATAATATGATGTGGAAGAGATGGATAATTAAAATTTTATATTATTTATTTTTTGGAATTATCTTTTTAATAGCTGTTTTTATTTTCTTAGAAATGATGAATATTGGTTTTTATAAAGAATATTTTAGCGATTTTATTTATGAGGTAATTAGCAGGTTAAATTTTTAGATCTATGGTTTTTTCTTAAATATTCATTAAGATGTGAATTCTTATATATCATGATTTACTGTTAGATAGTTTTTTAGTGGTTGAATGTTTTATATAATGAGGTCTTATACTATATATGATACCCCCAATTATTCCAATAAATATTAACATTAAAAATATTAACAGTGCACATAGGGCAGCTTGCTCACCACCTACTCCTATTGCTGTCATAATAAAGACCAGAGTATTTTCTCTAATTCCTATTCCTCCAATTGAAATAGGGACCATAGCAATGATAGTCACCACTGGAACTGTAAATATAAAGGCGGTTAAATTCAAATTAATTCCTAAAGATTTCGCAGCTAAAAAATAATTTAATATAACTGCAAATTGGAGCAAAAAACTATATATCATTACCCTGACAAGAACCCATTTAAATTTTTTAAAACTTAAAAAAGTAAAATAAACATTGGCTAATTTTTCTTTTACTTTCTTTAAAAATTTTATTTTATTTATTAGTTTATTTAACCGGAGTATAGAAGGATTTAGTATAAAAAATGCAATGATAATACATATTGTAAAAAAAATTATGACAGGAATTATAAAAGACCGATTTCCAATTGCTGTGAATCCTAAAAATAGTGCTATGATAGCATAGGTTGAAGCGCTTATAATACCTGAAAATCTTTCTACTATAATTATTGAGGCGGATGTCTCAATCGGTATATTAGCTTTTTTAGCTGCATCATAAGTTCTAAAAACATCTCCGCCTATACTTGTAGGTAGGAAATTATTAAAGAAGAAACCTATGAGAACTGTGAGAGTTAAGGTAGTGGTACCAAGTTTTACTTTTTGAGTTCCAAGTAAGGTGCTCCACCTGACAGCAGTAATCCATATGCCAAAAATATGTGTGGACAGAGAAAGTATTAGCAAAGGCTTATTTACAGATTTTATAATTTCAAGGGCA
>JABUBP010000465.1_pt1 | contig 11379 bp, 14 predicted proteins | sample 7240331 | NCBI WGS metagenome assembly JABUBP01 (sample SAMN07256347, study PRJNA390944) | subsurface metagenome | isolation source: Methane hydrate marine sediment | place: Pacific Ocean: Eastern North Pacific, ODP site 1244 | collected 2002 | reverse complement strand
GCTGGCTACAACCGGAGGTAACGTATAGAGCTTCCTCTAAAGCCAGCCAAAGCTATTATACCAGCGCCGAGCTAAAACGGCAAGACATGCTCCGCTCATCTCCAAAGCTGTGTGAACGAAAGCCCCGTTTTACGCATTCTCCACCTCTTTTTCGGCTTCGTTGAATACCTTCTCCTCTCGCTTCAGGAACTTTTCTCGGCCATCGGTGTACGAGGGAAGGAGCCACTCCATCTCATTCAGGTTAGCGGGTTCGACTCCCCTCTCGGGCTAAAGGTCTGGTGTGGGGAGGGGTGCCGGAGTGGTTAATCGGAGCAGACTGTAAATCTGCCGCCCTAAGGGCTACGCAGGTTCGAATCCTGCCCCCTCCACTTTAATATAATATGGATTAGATGTTCTACCATAAAAACTGGTATAATGTTTTGGGTGCCCACATAGCTCAGTCGGAAGAGCACGTTCTTGGTAAGAACGGGGTCACCAGTTCGAATCTGGTTGTGGGCTTTAATTAAAGGGGGTTAAAAAATGGCAAAGCAGAAATTCGAACGGACTAAGCCCCATTGCAACGTGGGCACCATCGGTCATGTCGACCATGGTAAGACAATAACCACTTCGGCAATTACTATGGTCCTGTCTAAGGCAGGGGGTACCTCTTTTCGTGCCTTTGAGAGCATCGATAATGCCCCTGAGGAGAAGGCGCGCGGTTTGACCATAGCCATTGCCCATATTGAATATGAGACCGAGAAGCGCCATTATGCCCATATCGATTGCCCGGGGCACGCTGACTTTATCAAGAATATGATAACCGGCGCGGCCCAGATGGACGGCGCCATCCTCGTTGTTAGCGCCCCCGATGGGCCTATGCCCCAGACCAGGGAGCATGTCCTGCTGGCTCGCCAGGTGGAGGTTCCTTGCGTCTTAGTGGCTCTCAACAAGATAGACGCCCTCGATGATGAAGAGCTGCAGGAGCTGGTGGAGGTGGAGACCAGGGAGCTGCTGACCAAGTATAAGTTCCCCGGCGACGAGTTGCCGGTGATAAAGGTAAGCGCCCTCAAGGCTCTGGAGTGCGGCTGCGCCAAGCGTGAGTGCCAGTGGTGCGGCGGCATCTGGAAGCTGATCGATGCCATTGACGAGTATATTCCCACTCCGGTACGGCCTAAAGACAAGCCCTTCTTGATGCCGGTTGAGGATGTCTTCAGCATCAAGGGTCGCGGCACCGTGCCTACGGGCAGGGTGGAGCGGGGAGTGATTAACCCCGGTGACGAGGTTGAGATAGTGGGCTTGCACCACGAGCCGCGAAAGACGGTGGCTACCAGCCTGGAGATGTTCCACAAGATCTTGGACGATGCCGAGCCCGGAGATGCCGTTGGTATTCTGCTTCGGGGCATGGAGCGGGATGACATTGAGCGGGGTATGGTAATAGCCGCCCCCGGCTCGATTAAGCCTCATACCTATGCCGATGCCGAGGTCTATGTTTTGAGCAAGGAAGAAGGGGGCAGACACACCCCGTTCTTTAACGGATATAAGCCCCAGTTCTATATCAGGACTACCGATGTTACCGGCACCATCGAGCTGCCCGAAGGGGTGGAGATGGTTATGCCCGGTGATAATATCAAGATGAAGATTAAGCTTATCTACCCGGTGGCTCTGGAGAAGGGCTTGCGCTTTGCTATCCGGGAGGGGGGTAAAACAGTGGGTGCCGGCACCTTTGGCCGCATCATTGAATAGACATGGCGAGGAAGTCTGAAGCCAGAGTTATTATCCATCTTGCCTGCACCGAGTGCAGCGAGAGGACATATACTTCCACTAAGAACAAGAGGAATGACACCCAGCGCTTAGAGCTTAAGAAGTATTGCCCCCGTTGCCGCAGCCATACCCTGCACAGGGAGACAAAATAAGTGCGGCAGCGTAGAGGCTTTTGAGGCTGTTTGATGACCCATCGTACTGCTACCAAGCGTTCCCGGTTTCGGTTCATTGGCGAGATTATAGCCGAGCTGAGGAAGGTGGTCTGGCTCTCCCGGCGGGAGGCGGCTTACCTGACCTTCCTGGTGCTGGTGGTTACCGTTGCCGTGGGTATAGTGCTGGGTGCCTTTGACTGGGGTTTTGCTCAAATCGTGGATAGATTCTTTTTGGGCGGATAGAGGCCTGGCAGTTTTCCGATTTCAATTATTTGTTTGAGTGAGGGGTTTTTTGGTGACTGAGAAGCAAAATAAGGTGGCGGAAAGTCAAAAAGGGTGGTTTGTGATTCATACCTATTCCGGGTATGAAGAACGGGTTAAGAAGAATCTTGAGCAGCGCATCAAGTTTATGGACAGCGCTGAAGAGATTGGCGAGATAATCATACCCACCGAGGTGGAGATAGAGGTCAAGAACGGGCAGCGGCGGAATGTGGATAAGAAGATATTGCCCGGTTACATCCTGGTCCAGATGAGTATGAGCGACCAGAGCTGGAACATTGTGCGTAACACGCCGGGGGTTACCGGTTTTGTCGGCAGCGGCACTAAGCCGACGCCCCTGCTTGAGGACGAGGTCAACCAGATCTTAAAGCAGATGGCCACCAAAGCCCCCAAGGTTAAGGTCGGCTTCCGTAAGGGGCAGAGCGTGCGGGTGACCAGCGGGCCTTTTATCGATTTTGTCGGGGTGGTGGATGAGATAAGCACCGATAAGGGCAAGGTTAAGGTGCTCCTGTCCCTGTTCGGGCGGGAGACGCCGGTTGAGCTTGACTTCTTACAGGTGGAGAAGCTCTAGGAGATAAAGTGGCTAAGAAAGTTAAAGCCGTAATTAAGTTGCAGATTCCCGCGGGTAAGGCGAACCCGGCACCGCCGGTGGGTCCGGCCCTGGGGCAGCACGGGCTTAATATTATGGCCTTTTGTAAAGAGTATAACGACCGCACCGCCAACCAGGCGGGTTCTATTATTCCGGTGGAGATAACCGTCTTCGAAGACCGTTCTTTCACCTTTATCACCAAGACGCCGCCGGCCACCGATTTACTTAAGAAAGCGCTGGGGCTGGAAAAAGCCTCTGGTGACGCCGGCCACGAGAAGGCGGGCAAGATAACCCGCGCCCAGCTTCGCGAGATAGCCGAGATCAAAGCCAAGGATTTAAACGCTACCACTATTGAAGGGGCGGAGCGCATCATCGAAGGCACCGCCCGCAGTATGGGGATTGAGGTAGAATAAAGTGAGCAAACACGGCAAGAAGTACGCCGAGGCGCTGAAGATGGTGGATAGGGATAAGACCTATGCCCCGGAAGAGGCTATCGGCATCATTAAGAAGGCGGCTTTTACCAAATTCGACGAGACGGTTGAGCTTCACCTCCGCATGGGGGTCGACCCGCGCGATGCTACCCAGCAGGTGCGCGGCGTGGCTCTCCTGCCCCATGGTCTGGGCAAGAAGGTGCGCGTGCTGGTTTTTGCCCAGGGTGAAGCTGCCCGAGCCGCCGAAACCGCTGGTGCCGATGCCGTCGGCGGCGACGACATGGCTAAGAAGATCGAGGACGGCTGGCTGGAATTTGATACCGCTATCGCCACCCCCGATATGATGGGCAGGGTCGGCAAGCTGGGTAAAATCCTGGGGAGGAAGGGGCTGATGCCCAACCCCAAGTCGGGGACAGTGGTGGCGGCGGAGGATATTCCCAGGGCAATCGAGGAAGCCCGCAAGGGACGGGTGGAGTTTAAGCTTGACCGCCAGGCTATCATTCATGTCGTCTTGGGCAAGGTTAGCTTCGAAGAGGACAAGTTGCTGGATAACCTGACAGCGTTGGTGGAGGCGGTGATGAAGGCTAAGCCCAGCGGGGCTAAGGGACAGTATGTTAAGACTGCTTCTTTAACCACTACCATGGGGCCGGGTATAAGGCTCGACCTTAAACCAGCCCTGTCTTTATCTTCCAGTTAATAGTTAATAATCAATCTAGACGGAAAGGGGATATCTGATGGCGGACGTTGCTATTGTCGGTGCTGGCCAGACTGTTTTCAGCCGTAGCTGCGGCGTATCTATCCGGGAGTTGGCTTTTGATGCTTTTCAGGAGGCGTTGGAGGGGCTGGATATTACCACCAGTGATATCGACGCTTCTATTATCTGTTCGGCGCCGGAGTATGATAAGCAGCGCTCACCGGCCGGCTTGATATCGGAATACCTGGAGTTAACCCCCAAGCCGAGCTTCTATGTGGAGACGGTCTGTTCCTCCAGCAGCACGGGATTACGAGTCGCCTGGTCGCTGGTTAAATCGGGCCTGCATAAGGTGGTGGCGGTAATCGGTTTTCAGAAGATGTCCGAGCTTTCCTCCCGCGACGCTGCCGAGAGAATGGGGCGGGGGGCGGATATAATCTGGGAATCGCCCTTCGGGCTGACCATGCCCGCGGGTTATGCCATGTACGCCCGGGCCCATATGGATAAGTACGGCACCACCGAGGAGCACCTGGCCAAGGTGCGGGTTAAGAATTCGCACTACGGGGCGACTAATCCCAAGGCGAACTACCGCAAGGAGTTGAGCCTGGAGGATATCCTCAATTCGGACATGATAACCAGTCCGCTGAAGAAGTTCGATTGCTGCGCTAACGCCGACGGTGCTTCCTGCGTTATCGTCGCCCGCGGCGATGTGGCTAAGGGCATCAGCGAAAAGCCTATCTGGGTGGTGGGGCTGGGGGCGGCTACCGATACCATGACTATGGCGGGCCGGAAGCAGCTCACCGGCTTGCAGTGTGCTCAGGAAGCCGCCCGGCAGGCGTACAAGATGGCCGGCGTCAAGCCGCAGGATATCGATGTCGCCGAGGTCCACGATTGCTTTACCGTCTCCGAGATTTTAGCCTACGAAGACCTGGGCTTCGCTAAGCCCGGGGAGGGAGCGGGCTTAATTGAAGATAAAGAGACCTACGCCGACGGCAAGATACCGGTCAACGTTGACGGCGGCTTGCTGTCCAAGGGGCATCCTATAGGCGCCACCGGTGGTTCCCAGATAAGAACAATTGTTCGGCAGCTCCGGGGCCAGGCTACCGAGGCCCAGGTGAAGGGAGCCGAAATAGGGCTGGTGCATAATATCGGTGGCATCGGGCAATACGGTAATGTAACCATTCTCAGGAGGTAGCTTAATGGGCTTTGAGAATTTCGGTACGGTCAGTTTTACCACGGAAGCCAAGGCGGCTGATTTTATCACCTACCTGGAACAGGGCAAGGTGATGGCCACCCGTTGCCCCAAGTGCGGGGTGAGCTATTTCCCACCCAAGGCCGATTGTCCCAGCTGCCTGTCGGGGGAGGTGGAGTGGTTTGAGGTTAAGGGCAAGGGTAAGCTGGCTACCTATACCATAGTCAACTACGGGCCGTCCGGCTTCGAGAATGACGCCCCCTATATTCTGGCTCTGGGTGAGTTTGAGGGGGGCATCCAGATTATGGCCCGCTTGAGTAAGGATATCGCTCCCGAAGATATCAAGGCGGGCATGAGCCTGGTGGTCGTTCCGCTAAAGCGACCCGAAGGCAGGATTAGCTACGAATTCAAAAAAGGCTAGGCAAGATAAGGAGGTCAAAAATGGCGGATAGGAAGGTTTGTATTCTCGGCGGCGGCATGAGCAAGTGGGGGGTGCGGGAGGCAAGTATCATAGACATGGCTCAGGAAGCGGCTAAGGATTGTTTTGACGATGTTCCCGCACTCAAGAAGGAGGACGTGGACGGTCTGCTGTTTGCCTCTTCTTACTGTGGACGGAGTGCTTTTCAGGTCAACATCGCTCCAGTAATCGCCGAGCGCACCGGTATTAAACCGACCAGTATCTGCACCAGGGTGGACACTCTCTGTGCCGGTGGCAGTTCGGGTATTATCCTGGCTACGGGACTGATAAAGGCGGGTATGGCTGATGTGGTGATGGTATCCGGCGGCGAGAAGCTTTATACGCCGCAGCGGTGGGAGACCTATTACAGCGAGATGGCTTCCATAGACCACGATTGGGAGGGAGCCCAGGGCATAGGTCTGCCGCCTCCTTTCTTCAGCATGACCGCCCAGGAGCATATGAAACGCTACGGCACGACTAAAGAGCAGCTTTCCGCCGTCTCGGTTAAGAACCGCCGGAACGGCTCTACCAACCCCAAGGGGCACTTTCAGAAGGCGGTCACCATGGAAGAGGTGATGGCCGCCAGAGCAGTAGTGCCGCCCCTCGGCCTCTTTGACTGCACTCCTATCACCGACGGCTGTGCCGCCGTGATATTGACCCATGAAGATAAAGCCAAGGAACTCTCCGATAAACCCCTGGTCTATGTCCGGGGTACGGCTCAGGCGACTCTTCACAGCATGTCGATGAACTGGCCGGGTGAAACGCTGGCCGACTGGGTTCACCTGAGGATAGCCGCCAAGAAGGCTTACGAGAGAGCGCGGGTCGGCCCCGAAGACATCGATGTCGCCCAGACCCATGATTGCTTTACCATCTCCGAGATTATCGAGATGGAGGACCTGGGGTTCTGCAAAAAGGGGGAGGGGGGACCCTTTGTCGAGTCGGGACAGAGCGATTTCGGCGGCAAGATCCCGGTAAATACCGACGGCGGCCTGCTCGCCTGCGGGCACCCCTTCGGCGGCACCGGCATCCGCCAGGCATGCGAGATAACCATGCAGCTGCAGGGAAGGGCGATAAGGCAGGTAGAGAGCGCCAAGATCGGGCTGACCCATAACCTGAGCGGCCTCAACGTTGAGCATACCATACTTATCTACGGGAGAGAGCCCTAAGAATTAACACCGTAAGGGGGAAGTTATGCCAGTACCGGGATTACCGATTTTAGAAGGTTTATACCCATCGACTATGGATCTTTATCCCTTTGAGGCTAAGGAGTTCAACCGGATTCACCCGTTTTATGAGAACCTGAGACAAAACCGGTTCACCACCACCAAGTGCAAGAAATGCGGCAATACGCCTTTCCCGCCGCGGGTCGTTTGCCCTAAGTGTAATTCGGACGACCTGGAGTGGGTGGACTTACCCACGCAGGGCAAGGTGCTACGCTTTACCGAAGAGGTGGCCGGAGTGCCTCTGGGTTTTGAAGCGCCCCTGATTCATGCCCTGGTTGACCTGGGCGAGGGACGCAAGTTCATCTCCCGTGTCATCAACTGCAAGGAGGGGCAGCTTAAAGAGGGCGATACCGTTAAGCTGGCTGTCTTTGAGGTGCCGCCGATGATAATAGAGAAGAGGGGTGGTGTGATGGAGGAATCGCCGAGGGTATTTTTTGCTTTCGAGCCGGTAAAGTAGTAAAATAGTCAAACAATAGAATAAAACAGGTTTCCTGAGACAGCGGGTGCCTTTAAGGCTCAAATCAAATGCCTGCCGAGGATAATCAAGGATTTTAGTGTTTAGTCCTTGTGCGGCAGGCGCAAGGACTTACTTTTTATAGGGGGTGATGAATAGTGGCTACAAAGGAAAAGAAGGCGCAGCTTATCGACAGCCTGCAGGAGGTTTTTTCCAATTGCAGCGTCGGCGTCCTGACCGACTATCGGGGGCTGACCGCGGCCGAGATGACCGAACTGCGCCGCCAGTTTAGAGAAGCCGGCGTTGAGTACAGGGTAGTGAAGAATACGCTGGCGCGCTTTGCCGCCGAGAGGGCGGGCAAGGACGAGCTGGTCGGTTTCTTCGAGGGGCCGGTGGCGATTGCTTTCGGCTACGGCGATATAACCGAGCCAGCCAAAGCCTTAGCCGCCTATATTCAAGCTTCCAAGGTAGAGATGACGGTTAAGGGCGGCTTTTTGCCCGACCGGATGCTTACCCCGGAGGAAGTTGAAACCCTGTCTAAACTACCATCAAGGGAGATTTTGCTGGCCAGGGTTGTGGGCGGAATACAGAGCCCCATCTCGGCTTTGGTCAACCGCCTTGCCGCCCCTATGACGGGGCTGGCGGTGGTGTTGCAATCGAGGATTAAACAATTGGAGGGAGAATAAGATGACAGCAGAAGAAGCCAAGGGCAAGAAAGAGGCCGAGAAGCCCGAAGCTGAGGTAAAGGAACCCGAAGCTAAGGCTGAGGCTAAGGAGCCCGAAGTCAAGGAACCCGAAGCCAAGGCTGAGGCTAAAGAGCCTGAAGTCAAGGAACCCGAAGTCAAGGCAGAGGCCAAGGAGCCCGAAGTGAAAGAACCCGAGGCTAAACCAGAAGCCAAGCCTGAAGTGAAAGAGCCGGAGGCTAAGCCCGAACCCAAGCCGGAAGCTAAACCGGAACCCAAACCCGAAGCTAAGCCCGAACCTAAGGCCGAGGCGAAGAAGCCGGCGCCCAAGAAGAAGTTATCCAAGGGCGTCGAGGACATCATGACGACTATCAAGAAGATGACCGTTCTTGAGCTGTCGGAGCTGGTGCAGGCTCTTGAAGGCGAGTTCGGCGTTAGCGCTTCGATGGCGGTAGCGGCACCAGCCGCGGGTGGGGCAGCGGCAGCGGCTCCAGCGTCGGTTGAAGAGCAGACGGAGTTCAGCGTCATCCTCAAGGACATAGGGGCGAACAAGATTAACGTTATCCGTGCCGTCAGGGAGATGACTACCCTGGGGCTAAAGGAAGCCAAGGACTTCGTCGAGAGTGCCCCGCAGACGGTAAAAGAGGGAGTTACCAAGGACGAAGCCGCCACGATGAAGCAGAAGCTGGAAGCGGCCGGCGCTACCGCTGAAGTAAAATAAAGCTGGAGTTTTTCAGTGACTTCTGGCGAGTATTTAATACCTATCGGTATAGGTGGCTTTTTTGCCATCGTGGGCATCATCTTGATTTTTTTGGGCCGGGGAGAAGAACGTAGTTACTATGACTCACTGGCCAGTCGCCCTGACGCCAGGGAGTTCCTGGAGCGATGGCCGGAGCGCCCCCGAGTGGGGGCACTGAAAATAGGCGGCTGGATAGCCCTTGTTGTCGGCGGGCTGCTGATGGTTATGGGCGGCGCCTTCTGGCTCTGGGGCTAAAAGAGCCCGCTTTACCAAGATTGCTTCTTCCTCCAGTATCAGAGTCATTTAACCCGACATGCGGACAGATACCCTATGTTGAAGAGTGTTTTAAGTGAATGTGATTAATGCTAAGGGCGGTGGCAAAGGTTACCGGTTGTATGTGCTCATCCTGGCGGCGCTGACCTTCACCTTTACCGTCGCCATGCAACAGATTTGCATGTCCGTCCTCTTCAAGGAGATAGCCGAAGACATCGGCTTGAACCTGGTGGAGATGGGCATAGTCTGGGGTATGCCGGCCTTTGCCGGTGTGCTTAGTGTCTTCTTTGCCGGCCTGCTCGCTGACCGCTATGGAGCCATTCGCGTCATGGGCATTGCCTGTATCCTGGCTGGAATCCTCGGCGCTTTCAGGGGCACCACCGATGACTTTTTCAGCCTGGCTTTAGTCACCTTCCTCTTCTCGCTTCCCATGTGGGTTATACCCAGCAGCGTCTTTAAGGTCAACGCCACCTGGTTTTCGGGGAGGAAGCTGGTTGTCGCCAACGGCGTGGTATCGGCGGGCATGGGGCTCGGCTTTACCGTTGGTGCTCTGATCAGCGCCACCGTACTGTCGCCATGGCTCGGTGGTTGGGAGAACGTGTTATTCCTCTATGGCGGTATATCGGTCGTAATGGGCCTGCTCTGGCTGCTCACCGTAAGGGAGCATGCCCCGGTACACCTGGGGGCGTCGCCGACCAGGGTGCCGCTGCGCCAGTCAATCGCGCGCGTGTTTCCTATCAAAACCATCTGGCTTGTCGGCTTGACCCTTTTGGGCTACGGAGCCTGCCTTCAGGGAGTGATTGGTTATTTGCCCACCTACCTGCGCGATATCGGCTGGACGGCAGCCAGCGCCGACGGCGCTCTGACCGTTTTTAGTGCCCTGAGCACACTGGGGGTTATCCCGATGGCTTTGTTATCGGCCAAGATTGGCTTGAGGAAGGCGGTCCTCTTCCCGGTGCTGATAATTACCATTATCGGCATCGCCCTGCTGCCCCTGGTGGGCAGCGCCGGGGTTTGGGTGATAATGATAGTGGTGGGGGTTACCCGTGACGGCTTTATGGCCGTGGCCCTCACCATAAGCATCGAGACCAAGGGGGTGGGGGTGGTCTATGCCGGCACCGCTATGGGGTTGACGCAGACCCTCATGAGCGTGGGGCCGATTGTTTCCCCCGCCTTAGGCAACAGCCTGGCCGACCCCGCTAATCCCGCCGCCCCATATCCCTTCTTCCTCTGGGCGGCTTTCGGGCTGCTGGCGCTGGTGGTTTTTTGTTTCGTCAAGGAAACGGGGTGGGAGCGGCAACCTAAATTATGAGGTGAAGGCTCGGCTTCAATCTACCTCGGCTACACCAGACTCCTGGGCCGATACTGGATAGCCTCGGCGATGTGGTGAGCCTTGATGATATCGGTGTTTTCCAGGTCGGAGGAGGTGGAGACCTGATTTAAATCTTGTATTATCCATTCATCGCCCACCTTTATTAGCTCAAACTCGAAATGCACAATATCCTCAGCCGGTAGTTTCATGCCTTCAACTTCCACCCAGATCTCCCATTGTGCATAGACAGTAGCTTCGGTTTCAGTCTGGGAAATTACTCCAACAATTATATTACGGAATTCTAAATCAGGGCCTCGGGGGAAACTTGCCGCTTCTTGACCCAGGTACTTGGCCATCTTGTTATAATCATAGTTCTCCAGAGCCTCGATATAGCCCTTCACTGTGCTTCGGGGAGTCGACATATCAACCCCTTTACAGCCTGAAACCATAACCGAGATACAAAAAATGATAGTCAGAAAGAGTATTAATTTTTGTTTTGCCATTATACGTGTCATTGCTATTCCCCCTACGTGTAATTACACCAAACTCCTGGGGCGATACTGAATAGCCTCGGCGATGTGGTGAGCCTTGATGATATCGGTGTTTTCCAGGTCGGCGAGGGTGCGGCCTATCTTGAGGATGCGGTGGAAGGCGCGGGCAGAGAGGTAAAGCTGCTTCATCGCCGCTTTGAGCAGGCTCTGTGCCGATTCCTCTGTTTTACAGAATTCCCTGACCTCGGTGGGCGTCATCTCGGCGTTGCAGGCCAGGCTCGTCCCTTGAAAGCGCTGGCGCTGGGTTAGGCGCGCCGACTCAACTCTAGCTTTGACCTTCTCTGATTCTTCCCCCAGCCTGTCGTCAGCCAGCTTTTCGTAGTCGATGTGGGGCACCTCGACAAAGATGTCGACGCGGTCGATAAAGGGCCCGCTCATTCGCTTCTGGTAGCGGGCGACCAGGCTCGGCGAACAGGTGCACTGCTTGAACGGGTCGCCGTAGTAGCCGCAGGGGCAGGGGTTCATCGCTCCCACCAGCGTGAAGTTAGCCGGGAAGGTGACGCTACCCTGAGCGCGGCTGATGGTGATTACCCTGTCTTCCAGGGGCTGACGCAATACCTCAAGGACAGAATGGCCGAATTCGGGTAGCTCGTCGAGAAAGAGCACCGAGGTC
>JABUBP010000464.1_pt1 | contig 11392 bp, 11 predicted proteins | sample 7240331 | NCBI WGS metagenome assembly JABUBP01 (sample SAMN07256347, study PRJNA390944) | subsurface metagenome | isolation source: Methane hydrate marine sediment | place: Pacific Ocean: Eastern North Pacific, ODP site 1244 | collected 2002 | reverse complement strand
GATATCAGGATCGCCTATACCAAGGCTTATTACATCTAATCCTTCTTCTTTTTTCCTATTTATAATTTTTTCAATTTCAGCAAATAAATATGAGGGTATGGGAAAGGGGAATAGGTGAGACCCTGGCGTGCGGTACAGGAGCGTGCGCTGCAGCGGTATGCGCAATTAAATTAAAAAAAGTTAAAGGCAATAATATTACTGCCAATTTAATGGGTGGAAAATTAAATATAATATTGGATCCTTCATTTACAAATGTTTTTCTTGAGGGCAGCGTAGATCATAATTTTGATGGCGAATACTTGTTATAAAAAATAATTTTCAAAGAGGTGAAGAGAGGAAAGTAATGCAATTTGAGGAGTCTGAAAGATTAAAAATGTTACCCCCATATTTATTTGCTGAAATTGAAAAAATTATAAATAGGAAAAAAGAAGAAGGATTAGATGTAATAAGCCTTGGTATAGGCGATCCTGATATCCCAACATCAAATGATATTATTGAAGTTCTTTGCAGGGAAGCCAATAATCCTGAAAATCACAGATATCCTTCAAGTTATGGTTTAAAGATTTTCAATGAAGCTGTATCCAGATTTTATTATGAAAGGTTTAATGTAACCCTTAATCCAGATAGGGAAGTTATACCCCTTATAGGTTCAAAAGAAGGTATAGCAAGCGTAGCATACACTTTTATAAACCCTGGTGATTATACAATAGTAACCAGCCCTTCTTATTTAGTATATAAAATCAGTACAATATTTGCCGGTGGCATACCCTATACGATACCTCTGGAAGAAAAAAATAATTTCTTATTCAACATAAATGACATTGATCCGGAGATAGCAAAGAAAGCAAAAATTTTGTATATTAACTATCCCAACAATCCAACATCGGCAATATGTGATATAAACTTTTTCGAAAAAATAGTAGATTTTGCAGAAAAAAATGAAATAATTATCTGCCATGATAATGCTTATTCAGATACTTACTGGGGTAATAATAAGCCAATAAGTTTCTTAAATGCCGGTGGTGCAAAGAATGTAGGAATAGAGTTAAATTCACTTTCGAAGACATTCAATATGACAGGATGGAGAATTGGATATGCGGTCGGTAATGAGGAAATAATTGAAAGTCTGGGTAAATATAAGACTAATGTGGATTCCGGTGTTTTTAATGCTATTCAATATGCTGCGGCAGGAGCCCTGGAAAATTACAGGAAACATACTGAACATAATAATAAAATTTATAATAAGAGAAGGGAAATGGTTAAAAAAGCGCTGGATGAAATTGGGATTGATTATTATAATTCCAATGCTACTATATATGTATGGGCAAAAGTTCCTCAAGGATTTACTTCTGAATCATTTTCCAAAATGATACTTGACAGGGCAAATGTAGTAATAACTCCGGGCAGTGCTTTTGGAGAATATGGGGAAGGATATATCAGGATTTCACTGACTATAGCTGACAATAGATTGGAGGAAGCATTAAACAGGATAAGAAATGTATTATAAAGTAGTAATAGCGACAATATAATTTATGATAAGAGAAAAAGTTCTTTTAGTTTTTATTAATTTTGAAAACTTTAGAAATAATACTACAAAAAAGCAGCGACATCTCAAAACCGTAAATGAAAATATAGAAGAACTAAAAAATTTAACTATCAGTGCCGGTGCTGATGTTGAAGAAATATTATGCCATAAACAAAATAAGCCAAATCCTAAATATTTCATAAGTACCGGTAAATTAGAGGAAATTAAAAATATTGTAGATAATAAGGAAATAGAACTAGTTATTTTTGATAATGAAATTACCCCCACCCAGCAGAGAAATCTCCAATTAAAACTTGATACCAAAGTCCTGGATAGAACTGCTCTGATTCTGGATATTTTTGCACAGAGAGCGCATAGCAGGGAAGGCAAGCTACAGGTGGAACTGGCGCAGTTGAACTATCTTCTTCCAAGACTGACTGGTAAAGGAATTGAACTTTCAAGATTGGGTGGTGGAATTGGAACCAGGGGTCCCGGAGAGACTAAACTAGAAGTAGATAGAAGAAAAATAAGAAAGAGAATCAGTTTCCTTGAAAAGAAAATATATCAAATAGGCGTACAGAGAGATACACAGAGAAAAAAGAGAGAAGAAAGAAATATATTCAAGATAGCATTAGTAGGGTATACCAATAGCGGTAAATCTACGTTACTTAATGCTGCCACTGATTCAGATGCTTATGTTGAAGACAGGCTTTTTTCTACCCTTGACTCAACTACGCGAAAATTAAAAATATATCCCAATTCTGAAGTCTTGATTTCAGATACAGTCGGATTTATTGAAAAATTACCGCATCAGTTAATAGCATCTTTCAAATCCACTTTAGAAGAAGTTAAAAGATCAGATCTATTACTGCTTATTGTTGATGTATGCAATACTGATTTTGAGAATAATATTTACAGTGTAAAAGAAGTTCTAAAAGAAATTGGCGTATGGCAAAAGCCGGTGTTATTGGTTTTTAACAAAATTGATAAATTAAGCAGGGAGGAGTTTAATAGTTTAAAAATAAAATATAAAAATTCAGTGTTTATATCTGCTTTAAAAAGAAGTGGGCTGCCTGAACTGTACTTAAGAATAAAAAAAATGATTGAAAGACATTATTTAAATATAATTGTAAAGATTCCCTATAATGAAAATAAAATTATGTCTTTTATTTACAACAACTGTCAGGTTTTAAGGCGTAGAGATTTAGGGGACAGTACTATATTAGATTTAAATGTGAATTCAAAATATTACTCTATATTATCCAGATATATATGCAGGGGAAGAGAGAGCAGAGAAGCTAATATTGGCTAAAAATATTTTCTAATTACCCCTATTACTTTTCCAAGTATTTTAACCTCGTCTACAACTACCGGTTTCATATAATCATTTTCGGGCATTAATTTTATATTTTTATCAGTTTTAAAAAATCTTTTAACTGTAGCTTCATCTTCCAGTAAAGCTACGATTATTTCACCATTTATGGCATTATCCTGTTTCCTTACAACAATATAATCCCTGTCCAGTATCCCCGCATTTACCATACTGTCTCCTCTTACATGAAGAATAAACACTTCTTTTTTTCCCTTCACAAAATCCGATGTAAGCGGGAAATAATCTTCAATGTTTTCATCTGCTAAAATTGGCCTACCTGCTGCTATATTTCCAACTACAGGAATATAGACAAGATTATTAAAACCACGGTCAATTGTTTCATCTTCCTGCCTGGATAGTAGGGAAATAGCGCGTGGTTTGGATTGATCTCTTTTTATGTATCCTTTCTCTTCAAGCTTTTTTAAATGGGAATGAACTGTTGCTGAGGAACTTAAACCCACTGCCCTGGCTATTTCTCTTATAGATGGGGGGTATCCAGATTTTTTAATTTTTTTACTGATAAACTTTAATATTTTTTCCTGCCTGGAGCTGATATTACTGGTCATAATTCATTTAAAAATATGATAAAAATAAATAAATATTTTCTTAATCTTCTTCCTTTTTAATCCAGGTCATCATTTTTCTCAGCTCTTTTCCCACTTTTTCTATAAGATGATTTTCTTCCTTTTTCTTTATTGCATTATAAACTGGTCTGCCGGCTTTATTTTCAAGTATCCATTCTCTGGCAAAAGCACCGCTTTGAATATCTTTCAGTATCTTTTTCATATTTTTCCTGGTCTCACTTGTAATAACCTTTTTTCCTTTTACCATGTCGCCATATTCTGCAGTATCACTAATAGAATACCTCATCCAGGATATTCCACCCTCATATATTAAATCTACTATTAATTTTAACTCACTTAGCACCTCAAAATATGCTATCTCCGGTTGATATCCAGCCTCTACCAGAGTATCAAATCCGGCTCTGATAAGTTCTGTCGTTCCTCCACAAAGTACGGCTTGTTCTCCAAATAGATCTGTTTCTGTTTCTTCTTTAAATGTAGTAGTGATTATTCCAACTCTTCCAGCTCCCAGGGCTTTTGCATACGCCAGGCAATAGGCCCTGGCTTTTTTTGAATAATCTTGATAAATTGCAATAATTGCTGGAACTCCGCTGTTTTCTTTATACATCCTTCTTACAATATGACCGGGCCCCTTGGGGGCTATCATAATAACATCAATATCTTCTCCAGGAATAATTTGATTAAAATGAATATTAAAACCATGGGCAAAACAGAGTATATTTCCTTTATCAAGGTTTGGTTCTATATATTTGTAATAGATATCCTTCTGTAAAGTATCTGGCGCCAAAAACATTATAACATCAGCCATTTTTGAGGCATTGTCAGTAGTGTAGACTTCAAATCCTTTTTCCTTTGCCATATTCCAGGGTTTGCTGCCCTCCAGTTCTCCTACAATTACATTCATTCCACTGTCCCTTAAATTTTGTGCGTGTGCGTGCCCCTGACTTCCATATCCAATTATAGCGATCTTCTTTCCCTTCAAGATATTAATATTAATATCCTTATCATAATGAATTTCTGCCATTATTCCTCCTCCAATTTTATTAAATATTTATTCCATAAAAATAGTTATATCCAGATAGGGGACTACATAAATGATTTGATTTCTATTCTAGCAAATAACTAAAAAAAGTTATATAAAATTTAAATGGTATTTAAAAAAAATTAGTAAATTTTTAATTTTTTATTGACACTTATTCAAGGATACTTTTGATTTTAAAACAACAAAGCTTTATTATTATACTTATTTAAAAGATCATTTTAAAATTGTTTAGAAGATAATTAATTGAAAACAATAAAAATAAAAATACTTGACAGGTCAATTCCAGTACCCAAATATGCCCATACTGGAGATGCAGGGCTGGATTTATGTAGTTCCATAAATTGTGAATTAAGACCATTTGAAAGGAAAAAGATACCTACAGGCATTAAAATTTCCATACCACAAGGTTATGCCGGTTTTATTCAACCTAGATCAGGACTTGCGGCCAAAAATGGCATAAGTATTGTAAATACTCCGGGTCTTATTGATTCCGGATATAGAGGAGAGGTTTGCGCTATCCTTATAAATCTTGATCCAAAAAGTGTTTTTAAAGTTAAAAAAGGTGATAAAATCTGTCAGCTTGTAATCCAGAAAGTTGAGAAAATTAAGTTAGGGATAACTGAGGATTTGGGCGATACCAGTAGGGGAGAAGTCGGGTTCGGAAGTACCGGTAAATAGAATTTATTGATATGTCAATCTCATAAATTCTATAAATACTTAAACATATCATTAACATTATCTAATAAAAATTTACAATACTTTAAATACTGCTAATATAATTCATATACAGGCCCATCTTATATAGTGTTAAAAAGATAAATTTTTTAATTATAATATTATATTTTAATTTAAGAGTTGTAATATTCTAGTTATATAAATTAGTTACATAATTGGCTTGACTAACTAATATTTTCATTCTATAATAGGCTGTAAATAATATTAATAAGTTTTTAAAAAAGCTTTAACATCATGACATCTGTAAGAAAACAAAAAACGCTCAAGCAAATAAATAGAAAAGTCATATTAAATGTTCTCCGCAATTCAGGGAAATTAGAAATATCCGAACTTTCAAAAAAAGTAAATCTGAGTAAGCCTACATTAATGAAAATAATGAATCATTATATAAAAAAAGGACTTGTTATAATTGCAGGCAAGGGAAGTTCTACGGAAGAAGGTGGCAAGAAACCAAATATTTATAAGTTTAATGAAGATGGTGGTTACGCTATTGGTATAATTATATCAGCTAATAGGCTATTTGCTGTGATTACTAATTTAAAAAGTAGGATTCTGGATAAAATATCAATAGCACTGGAAACAGATGAAGAATTTGATAGTGTTTTAAAGAAAATAATTGATTCATATAATTGTCTTATAAAAAATACAGAAATTAACACAAAAAGAATCACCGGCCTTGCAGTCGGAGCCTACGGTATAACTGATTTCGCCAAAGGGAAAGTTATCTTTTCCCCACATTTTCCATCATGGGGTAAAAATCTAATGCTGAAAGAAAAAATACTGGAACAGATTCCTGATGAAATACCAATCATTGTTGATAACCATTCAAGGTTCCAGGTTTTTGCTGAAAAAATTTCAGGCCTGGCTAAAGAGAAAAATAATGTTGTTGCCATCCAGGCAGGCAAAGGGTTAGTAGCAGGAGTAATAATAGAGAATGAAATCAAAAGGGGCAATCATTCTTTGATTGGTGAGATAGGACATATGATAGTGGATCCCGAAGCAAGAGAAATCTGTGCATGTGGCGGAAGAGGTTGCTTTGAAGTAATGGTATCAACCGATAGGGTACTGAGGTTGGCTAAAGAAAAATATAAAGAATATCCGGATTCTATTATTTTTAATAAAAGTTCTCCTGATGAAGTGGATATTTATAGTATATTTGATGCGTCGAATAAAGGGGATAGGCTTGCATTAATTATTATGGATGAAGTAATTAACTGGTTTGGAATTGGCATATCTAACATTATTCTTATGTATGATCCACAGATTGTGATTATTCAGGGTATATTTACAAAAGCAGGAAAATATTTTCTGGAAAATTTAAAAGAAAAGATTAATAAAATCTCCTTATTTTCCATAAAAAGAGAAACTGAAATTAAATATTCCGAGCTCGGTGATAAGGCAGGAGTACTGGGAGCAGCGTCTTATGTTCTTTCTAAGTATTTTGAGTAAGTTTTTTAATATTAATAACGTTATGCTTTTACATAGCATTAACAAGATTAACACGAAAGGGGGGCGAGACATTATATAAAAATAAAATATATAAGGAGGTCCCTATGAGAAAAAAATAGGAGATTTGTCTAAGGCCCTTTGGAGGTTTTATCTTAAACAAATCTCGGATACATTTTATCAAAAAAAAAATTATTTAAAAGGAGATGAGAAAAGTGAAAAAAATGCTGTTATGGTTACTAATTATATCAATGATTGCAGCATTTTCTTTAGCAGGTTGCAAAGCAGCAGTAGTGGAGGAAGTAGTAGCTGAAGAGGAAGCACCAGCAGAGGAAGCAGTAGCTGAAGAGGAAGAGGTGGTTGCTGGAGCTGGAAAACCTGGTGAAGGAATGTATTTTAGATTGATTACTCATGGTGGAGATGACCCATTCTGGGCTGTAGTTGCTCAAGGTATGAGAGATGCTGCTGATGAATTAGGATGTAAAGCTGAGATCGATCTTTCTGGAGGAGACTTGGCTAAACAACTAAAGGCTATGGATGAAGCAGTAGCCTCAAAACCAGATGGTATAGCACTGGTAATTAATGATGATACAGCCTGGGATAAACCAGTAGAGGATGCAATTGCTGCAGGTATACCGGTTATTGGAATAAATAATGACGACATCGAAGGTTCAGTAGGAAATGCAAGACTTTGCTATATTGGGCAGAGTGAAAGAAGAGCTGGATATGTTATTGCGACTAGATTATTCCAGGAAGGCGAAGCAGCAGGAGTTGACTTTGCAACAGCTCACGTTGGAATGGCAGCAGAAGTTCCAGGAGCTATGTATGCTACAGTAAGGTCACAAGGTGTTCATGATGCAATGGCTGACTTTGGCATAACTTCATTTGAAATGATAGATGCAGGAGGATTAGAAGCTACTACTGTTGAAGAACGTCAAACAGCTTATCTTATTGCTCATCCTGAAACTACATTCTTCATGGGAGCAGGTGGTATCTGTACTGATAGAGTTACGAGTTCTTTAAAAGCAGCTGGATTAGAGCCTGGAGAAGTTATTGCAGGAGGTTTTGATTGTGCACCCGGAACTGTAGAGGGACTAAAGGAAGGTTATATAACTGCAACCATTGACCAGCAACAGTACTTGCAGGGATATTTTGCAGTGTATACTCTTTACCTGTATAATAAATATGGTCTCACACCCAATATTGACACAGGTGGGTATTTAATTGATACTCCAGAAATATTAGGAATCATAGAAGAACTTTCAGGAACTTACAGGTAAGAAATTTACTATAATTGATGGTTTATTAAAATTGATTATATAGTAAGTTTAATTCTTGGGGGGTAGAGTAAAAATATACTCCCCAAGAATTTTTTGAAGAACTGTTATAATTAAGGAGATAAATGAAGAAGTCTGGCTTAAGTCGTATCTTAAATTATAATATAAATACGCCAATTGCATTTGTAGCGATAGTTTTATTCTTTATTATTTTTACACCAAATCACCTTTTTATAGATCTTAGAAATTTAGCCTCTATGGGTAAACTAATACCGGATTTAGGGATAGTAGCTTTGGGGGTGGGAATGCTGATGATTTGCGGTGAATTCGATCTCTCGATTACTTCACTTATACCATTATGCTCTTATGTTTTTGTTACACTTTTAATGAAAGGAATAAATCCAGCTTTAGCATTAATTATTATACTGCCAGTAGGAGCTGCTCTAGGATTCATTAACGGTGTAATTGTGGTTAAAACAGGATTACCCTCTTTTATTATTACCCTAAGCACTATGCTGTTTTGGCGGGGTGTCGTTTATGGCCTGTCTCGTATGTCTCCAATTGCTCTCACCAAATATATTAATCCTTATCCTTCTTTTGAAAAAATTTTAACTGGCACTATTGGCAGGTTCCCTGTACAGGTAATATGGTTTGTAGGGATTGCAATTATTCTTGGGCTTTTACTTCATTTTAATAAATTTGGTAATTGGATATTTGCTACAGGCAGTAGCAAAGAGACTGCAAGGGCCATGGGAATAAACACTAATATGGTAAAAACTACCTGTTATATAATAATAGGAGTTTTATGTGCGGTTGTATGTACACTGCAGGCTGTGAGATTGGGTTCTTTTAATGCTACACAAGGTATCGGATTTGAACTAAAAACCATTGCTGCTGCAGTTGTAGGAGGCACTTCTCTAAGAGGAGGAGTAGGAAACATGTTAAATATTTTTTTAGGTATTCTAATTATAAAGATTATTGAAAATGGTTTAATTTTAATGAGAGTCCCAGTTTTTGGGGTAGAAGCTTTTATTGGTTTAGCGATAATACTTTTTGTAATTATAAATAATTTTATTCAAAGGCGAATGACTTAGAAAAATTAAAATAAAATAGAATATAATCGTTAATATATATATATGAAATAAGAAGTGTGAGGTGTTTTAGAAATGTCATCCAACAAATCAAATTTTAATTCTAAAGAATTACTAAAGATGATCGGTATTAATAAATATTTTGGTAAAGTTCATGCTCTAAAAGATATTGATTTTAAGCTAAATGAAGCAGAAAATGTTGGTCTTGTTGGTGATAATGGAGCCGGAAAGTCCACATTAATTAAAATTATATCAGGATATCATAGAGCAGAAAAAGGACAGATATATTTTGAAGGAAAAAAAGTCAGGATTTCTTCACCCAAAGATTCAAGGGCTTTAGGGATAGAAACTGTTTATCAGGAACAGGCATTGGCTCCGGATCTAAGCATATCAAGGAATATCTTTATGGGCAGGGAGCCTGCGACGGCACTTGGATTTCTTAAAAAAAGGGTCATGGATGAAGAAAGCATGGACGCATTAAAAAGTATGGGATTACATCTAAGGTCGCCAAATATAAATATATCCACACTTTCGGGTGGGGAAAGACAAGGAGTAGCTATAGCGCGGGCATTTTATTTTGAAGCAAAATTAGTCATACTTGACGAACCTACTATGGCTTTATCAGTTAAAGAAGTTCGTGAAGTATTTAACTTTGTAAATCAGTTAAAAAGAAAAGGGATATCTGTTATTTTCATAACACATAATCTTCATCAAGTATTTACAATTTCCGATAGGATTGTAGTATTATCCCATGGAAAAAAGTTAGTAGATATAAAAAAGAAAGATACTAATGTTGATGAACTGTCCGAAATTATAGTAAGAGGAACAATAGGGTAATTTTTTATTTGGTGGGAGGTAAGTAATTGAATAAACTGGAAAAGAAAAACAGTAAATTTTTGGAATATTTTTTCAATATTAGTTCTTTGGGCACAATTGGAATGTTTTTAGTTTTAATAATTTTACTTACATTTTTTACCGCTGAGCGTAATTTTCTACGGCTAGATAATATTAGAAACCTATTATTTTTTGGGTCTGAATTTACGATTATAGTAATAGGTGCTGGAATGTTAATGATTGTTGGTGAGTTCGACTTATCTGTTGGTTCAGTATTAGCATTTTGTTCTTTTGTTTTTGTTAGGCTTTTTGCAATGGACCTAAATCCTTTTTTAGTAACCATTATTACCTTAATTTGTGGTGGTGTGATAGGAATGATAAATGGTCTAATTACTACTAAAGGAAAAATTCTGTCATTTATTGCTACATTGGGTACCATGATGTTTTGGCGAGGTATAACTTTATTAGTCTCAGGTGGAATAATAATGCCATTAGACACTTCGGGATTCAAGTTTTTTACTTCTTCTTTTATTGGGGAAATAGGGAACTTTTTTCCATTACAAGCGATTTGGCTAACATTATTTGTTGTTATTCTCGGCTTAATACTTCATAGACATAGATTTGGTAACTGGGTATTTTCTACAGGAGATAATGAAAAAGCAGCCAGATCAATGGCTATAAATACTGATAAGGTTAAGATAATATGTTTTATTATTGTAGGATTTTTAGTTGCATTTACAGCAGTTATTCAGACACTCCGGTTAGGTGCATTTTCTTCCAGAGTAGGTACAGGATGGGAGTTTAAGGTTATTGCAGCTGCTGTTGTTGGCGGAACTTCACTTCGTGGGGGAAGAGGAAATATGCTGGGTATTTTCATTGGTGCATTTATTATTGTAATTATTGAAAATGCATTAGTCATAGCCAGGCTTCCATATGAATGGACCTATGTGGTTTTTGGGGTTATTATATTGTTTTCAGTTATGCTTGATTTATTCATAGAAAGAAGCAGAAAAAAAGTTATTTAAAACAAATATTATTCTGAATTTATTAGGTATGTAAGCTATCTCAGCTAAAAAAGCTTCACTGCCATGTAAAGCGGTAAGATAAGTTGATAATTTAAATTAGAGGATCGATAAAACAAATGAACTCCAGAGAAAGAGTAAGAAGAACACTTATTCATAAAGAACCTGACAGGGCACCGATTGATAATAACGGGTTCGTAAGTGGTATGCATGAAGTTGCATATAAGAATTTATTGAAATATTTAGACATCGAAGATGAAATAATTATATACGATCCCGTGCAAAGATTAGCTGTGGTTAAAGATGAAGTAAAAGATATTTTAGGCGTGGATACAATATATATTTATCCTAATACCCCCTCTAATTACAAATTCATTGAAAACCCGGATGAAACATTTAAAGATGAATATGGCGTAGTGTATAAGAAAGTGGGTTATTATGCTGATTGTTTAATCCCACCCTTG
>JABUBP010000463.1_pt1 | contig 11400 bp, 4 predicted proteins | sample 7240331 | NCBI WGS metagenome assembly JABUBP01 (sample SAMN07256347, study PRJNA390944) | subsurface metagenome | isolation source: Methane hydrate marine sediment | place: Pacific Ocean: Eastern North Pacific, ODP site 1244 | collected 2002 | reverse complement strand
TTCTACCCTAAGATTCAACAGAGAATTCCAAGGAGACATCACGGCACAATGGTCTTTGGCCAATCAAGTGTTGATGCCAGAATTTGGCTAGGAGACAGTAAAAGAAAAACCTTAGCGGTAGATATCATAAAAGTTATTGGTAATACAATAGAAATTATTTATTCCTCTTCGGCAGTAAACATACCCTACTATAAACCAGAAGAAATATATAATAGACAGATATTGGCACTTACCAAAGAAGGTCAATCTTTAATACGGAAGACCTCGGTAGGGATCGTTGGACTAGGAGGTGTAGGTTCACAGGTCTTCCAACAATTAGTTCATCTTGGGGTAGAATCTTTTATTTTGGTGGACAATGATACTGTCGAAGAAAGTAATCTTTCAAGAATGGTTGGAACAACAGCGAAAGACGCAAAATTGAAAATTCCCAAGGTTAAAATAATGGCAGAGCTAGGAGAGGAAATAAACCGACGAATCAAGGTGGTAGAAGTGTCAGATACCGTTTATCATAATTCAGCAGCTTTAAAATTAAGAAATGCCGACATTATTTTTTGCTGTACTGACACAATGGTAAGTAGAATGGTGTTAAGTCGAGTGGCTGAACAATATCTCATTCCTGTAATTGACATGGGCATAGATATCCAATCTGGTACAGATGGCAATATCGAAAGAATTGGCGGTAGGGTAATGATTGTTTATCCAGATGGCCCCTGCCTTGAATGTATGGGCATCATAAATCATGATATGCTTTCCAAAGAGACTATGTCCCCTTCCATTGGAACTCAGCGTAACCCTTATATTCAAGGTATTAATGCACCTGCTCCTTCTGTTATTTCTCTCAACGGTGTGATTGCTTCTCTTGCTGTAACCGAATTTATTAATTTATTAACGGGTTGCCTTGAAAGAACAAATGGCAAAGTATACCATGTTTACGATGGTAAAAAAGGAGTCGTTCGTGCAGTCCAAATGACTCCTTTACAGAAATGTAAGATATGCCGAGAAGTAAGAGCTCTAGGAGATAATGTAGAACTCCCTTGTATCTTAAACAAATAGGTGAGGTATTAAAATAAAACGATGAGTTTCGGTTCAAAAATTAGGAATGCGCGAAAAAGGCTCATGCTTAAACAAAAAGAGCTTGCAGGGTTAGTTGGAATAACCCCCGGCGCCCTCTCATTAATCGAAGAAGATAAACGTTCACCGTCTAAGGAAGTTTTGAAAAAAATAGCAAAATCTCTTAGTTGTCCACCCAGCTTTCTTTTGCAGCCTGAGGAACAGTTGCAACCTTATGAGCTCGCAATCACGCAGAATATAGAAATGATTTTTAAAAAAATTCCAGTTTTAAACCAAGATAAAGAATTAATAACTAAGCATTTACTGGAATTCGAGGATCCAGAAGACTATGCGCGAGAATTGAGGAAAATGATAGGAGACGAGGAACAAATCATTGATCCGTTCCAGGTAGCTGAGGATTTAGGAATAAAAGTAAGAGAGGATAATTTTCAAGGATTTGATGGAGCTCTTATTAGAAGTGGGAAAAAAACCCTAATTCTTCTCTCTGTGACGATGTCTAGGAATAGAAAGATTTTTACCTTAGCACATGAATTGGGTCATTGGTATATGCTAGAACATAATAAAGGCAAAGAATATATATGTGGCACCGAAGATGTCGGGAAATATAGTCCTACTAATATTACCGAGCATGAAGCAGATCGTTTTGCAACAGAATTTTTAATGCCTCGGAAGATTTTCCAAAAAGTTATGAAAAATAAACTGCTTTCATTGGCTTCTATTAAAGATATTGCAGATTATTTTAACATTTCTATGCAAGCTGCAGCCCTAAGATATGCGCAATTAGCAAAATTTCCTTGTGCAGTGATTGTAACTGATCGTGGCATTATTAAATGGTTTTTCAAATCCGCTTCTTTCAGATATTTCATCAATATCAAAGTACCTCCTTCAGACAAGACGTTAGACAATCAACTTTGTATTAGTTCCATAGACAGAAAGATTTTAAGGGGGCGCGTTCCTATTAGCGCGTGGGTCAAGACGATTGAAATTGGGGGAAAATTTTTTTTTGAAGAATCTATTTACTTCTTGCAATATGATACAGTTCTCACGCTATTAGTCGAAGAAAAATAGCTTATAGTCAATAATGTAGCCCTACGGTTTATAGAAGAGACAAAGAGTTTCTTAGGTAGATGAGCAAAAACAGGATTCTTTAGTAAGTGGTGACTGCAAGCAAGCGAATACTTAGACCCACAGAGTTCTCCTTTTTGGGGGACGTTCCCAAAGGAACTCCCCGTAAAACGGGGCAGGTCTCCGAGAGGACATAAAGATTCTTTTTTTCAGGGGAAGCAGGCTCGGAACACAGGCAATGCAAGGCTACCGAAGGTAGCTGAAGTCCAAGCACCGAGACTGCGGGGCGGGGAGAAGATTTGGCTCCCCTTAGTGGACACATTTCGAACTTTTTATTTTAATGAATTCACTGATCTAAAAGATGAATTAGAGACAATTAAAACTAATTTTATATTTGCATAATGAATTGTTTGTACCGTCTGGCTCCCCGGACTGGTCGATGTTGATAACACTATATTTAAATTAGAGCAAAAGTTTTTCTCATTAAATTGCAACTTCTGTATTTATAGAGTGCTCAGCTATAAGTACCTTAAAGATTATTTATGTATTTATTTTCTTTACAATCAGGACATCTTTTAGGTTGGTTATATCTTTGCTTTTGATACCATTTTTGTTCACCAGAAGTAAACACAAATGTTTTACCACAAAGTAATTGCATATTTTCGAGACTCAACAATTCCCAACTCATCTTTACGGCCAAGCAAGCAACTCTTTTTGAATGATGTATATAGAATATCAATGGGTGCTGTTAGAAATATCTTCTCATCATATTCAAACCCAGAATGTATCCTTAAGTGAGGTGGTTTACCACACCCCGTAGCAAAACAATCAATTTATTAAAAAAACTCATCAGTAGAGACTTAATATCTTCTACCACCTGGTTTTACTTTAATTGTTACCTTGCATCCTTCACCTAAACGTAAAAGCATATTTCCAATCTGTTCCATACTGTATAATTTACCATCTACATTTACACATGTATCTAACCATCCCCAGGATACTGTACCTGTAAGACCAGTGCCGGTTAACAACTTCTCTTCTGTCTGGGTATCATCTTCAAGAGCATAAAGAAGCCTCTATTTAGTATCACAATATATTAAGTTAAATGATGATGAAGCCCAAGCAATTGCTTATCACGATGGCCAATATATTTTTGATAATAAAGTAGTCGCACATAAAGAAAGGCCACTTACACTTCTCCTTCATTATGCTGATTATTGGACCGCACATATGTATGAAAATGAAACTAGAAGAAAAGAATTAATGAAAAAAGGGAAGAATTATTAAAAATCATTAGTAACTTATTAATGACTGATATGGAAATCAATAAAACCAAACACACATAATAAGAGTACTTTTATGACCAATGATATAACTTCAGTAGATAAAAAAATGCTTGCCATACTTAAAGCAATATAAAAAGGGAAAAATACTCCCATACCTTTTGGCAAAGAAATCCTGCTACTTAAAACATATATTGCTGGAACTAATTATTCAGATGCAAAAAAAGTTTCAGATAAAATTAAAAAAGGAAATTATCTTATCTTTCAGAGAGAGGCTGACAATAAATATTATAATTTAGCTATTAAAATAATGGATCTGGATAATAATAAATTAGGCTATATTCCCAAAGAAAAAAATTAAATTATCTCTAAATTAATGGATACAGGAAAGGTAATTTATGAAGTTATTGACTACAAATAATGGAAAGGAAATTACTTAAATTTAGAGATAAAGTTTTTTTAAAAGAATACTAACCGATATCTTAAAGATTTAAAGATAGCCTTATATTTTAATTCCTTTTTTATTTTCAATTAGAAATTTTTTCACCTTTGGAGTTGAATTTACCATCATTTTTAGAATCATAAAGTCTATACCTACCTTTATCAATTAAATAGCATAAGTCTTGACCACCTGAATAATACTTTCTGGAAGAGTGATTCACACAATTGGAAATTACCTGGCATCTTACAGTATTTTTATTAATATCTGGATATTTTTTAATAACATTATCAATAACTTCTTTTGGTGTAAAAACTATGGATTTATCATTATTTATTACTTCTTTAATAGCATCAACTATAACATCTTTTACTCTTATAGTGTGATTCCATCTGGATAGACTCATCAAGTTAGATTTCTTAGGACACATTCCATCATATCCAACAATCTTTTCGGTACTAATTACATATTCACCATCTTTAGATTTTGAAACCTTGTATTCCATGCAGGATATATCCACTTTATATGTTATTCTAATATAATTCGCAATTTGCCGCACTACTGGCGAAACCTCTTCTGCTACAATAAATAATCTTTGACTTTTATTAAAAACAATATCAAATTCATTCTCATCATCTGGATAGAATACTTCTTTAAAAACTTCTAATAAATCTTTACCAGTATCATCATTTCTATATTTAAAATATTCTTTAGCCATCTCGTTTAAATCTTCATATGTTAAATAAGAGCCCCACGCAGCATACTCTAATAACTGGGCTATTACTTCTCTGGGGGTTCTACCTTTTTTAAGTTCAACAATTACAAGATCTCCAGATGAATCAATACCAATTAAATCAGGATATTTACTCGTATTCCCAACTATCGCACTCGCTTGCCTACCAATCCAGAGTATTGTATCTTCATCATCCAATAAAACACAAGGACTATTCTCAAGCCAGTTTTCAAAATCTTTTTCATAATCAATTTTATCAGACTTAATCTTTTCTAATATACCAGACCTGCTGTCATTATTTTGAATATTTAATTTATATAATTTCATTTATGCTCTTTCCTAAAGTAAAATTTTTTAATCTTTTAAATATACATCTTACTTGTTCATCTTTTAAACCATATTTTTTAACATTAAAACAATTTATGCAATAAATTGAGTTACCTTTTCTTTCCCGTACATTTGCTCCTTTGTTAACATTTCTACAAACCATTTCTGCATACTATGTATTGTTGTACCCAACTCTTATATTCACTTTCTTATATTCTTTATCCATTTTCCATAGCTCATCTCTAATTCGTTGTCTTAGTTCAATCGCTGGTTGAATACAATACTTTACAAACTCTTTCTTACTTATTTTAAGATCAGGGGAAAGTAATTTTAGATAAGCTGTAGTAGTTCTAGTAATAGCCTTTTTGTCACGTAAATCGTCACAGCCCATGAGATGCATATTTACATTTACATAGTCTGTGTATTTCAGATCCTTTCTCAAATCGTGCATTACTTCAGCAAATAAGTCTCCTTTGAATCCTGAATATACAGATGGAGTATCTTGAGTCACACGGGGTAGGTGCCAACCAGGAATTATACCATGTATTCGGTCAATAAATGCAGTTTCTTGGAGAAAATTAGGAAATTCTCCAAAAATTCCTTTTTCAAGATTAATAGGGATATATTTTTCATCTAAGGTTATATTTGCCAACATAACAAACCCTGCTTCAGCTGTTGCTTCTGTTTTCCCACGACTAAATTTTCCAGATTCCAGATAAACCTTAAGCATAGCAATAAGTTCGCCAGTACTATCACCATGAACACTCTGAGCCTCATCTAACACTACAGTATCGTATCTAGTTACAAGCCCAGGTTCATGAGTCTGATTATTATGAAATAATGCTGCTGGTGAAACTTTACCTCCTCCAATAACCCTAGCATATCTGGAAAGGTGATCAAAAACAAATGACTTTCCTGTACCTTTTGGAGCTAGCTCAACTAAATTAACCCTAGGCTCAATAATAGGGAGCACTCGGGTTAAAAGTAAAATCTTTTGCCGTTCATTATTAATAGTAGGACTGAATCCCATGCTCGATACTATTAAATCAATCCATTCAGTAGTGTTAAAATATTGTCGGCAGTTAATAAAGTATTCTAAATCTACTTTTGCAATTTGAAATGGCTTGAAGTCTCTCATCCAAACTTGTCCTTTACCCTTGTCTGTATCAGGGGGGACGTAAAAGAGCTCCCCAACTCCCCAAACGCCACTAGTAAGAAGAAGTTCATTCTCTTCCACAATATGTTCTGAAATATAGGCATCTTTCATATCAAAAAATGGAATATTCAAATGTCTTTGCCCTGTCTTAAGATTAACAGAGACTGTATAATGATCGAGAAGATTTACAGGTTCTTGATTTAACAAACGATTTTTCCATTCTTCCTTCTGTCCTTTACTGGGGAGGTATTTTGCTATGAAGTTAGCTATATTAGTACGGATCTCATCAGTTAACTCTTCTTGGTCTTGCATATAATGAGAAATTATCCACTCACCTACATAGGCTGGAATTGCTCTTCCACTAAACCCTGCTTGGCGGAATAGTCCTTTATTAATAACAATTTCTCCATAATAATCCTTTGCTTTTTGCTCAAAAGAGAGCATAGTTTTCCCTCCTAATTAAAAAATATCTTCTAAATCTACTTTTCCTTGAACCATTGATTTGATAACAATAGCAGGTTCGATGTTCTGGATATAATCCTTTCCAAGAAATTGATAACGAATTCGCGTCATAATACAGTTGGTTTCCTTTTTGTTAAGTATTTTCTTGAATCGAGCTTCCATCTTTATTTGTGTTCTACTTTTAGGTTCTATCCGTTTAATTTTAGCAGTTTTACATTCTACATTACTATTTCGTATATTTATCTCTACATTAACTACTTCATAATCATTGATATTCCCGATATCAAATCTGATAGTAGATTTCACAGAGTAACGAAAGACATTTTGACTTAAATGAACCACAAGCTCTCTAGGCTCTGCCATTACCTTGCGGAAAACAGTAAAGGGGACAATCACTTCTTCAGGGCTCAAGCCTCCATGAACATAAAATTTCCCAGTAGTCCTCACAAATCTACTATAGCCTTTCGCTATAAGAAAATTTTCCAATAATCCATATTCTTCTTTCCGAATCACATAACAATTGCTCTCTACATGAGAAGGTAAGTTTTGTATCTGTGTGTCAGAAACAGTAACAAATCTATGATGTTTATTTTCACTCTTAGCATCATAATATTTTCTGTCGATGGGATTTGGTATCTGGGCTTGGATTTTAGTAGAACCGTGATCTGAGCAAATATAAATTGAAAGTTTTTGTTCAATTCCTAGTCGCTTAGCAAAACTATTTACCGAATCCACAAGAGTTTCAAGTCTATGGTATATCTCTTCACGATGAGGTTTTCCCAATTCATCTTCATCTTCATGTAATAACTCATCAATACTACGATAATTAAGGAAATAAACATCGTGCTCAGGCTTTCTGATTTCATTTAACACTCCAAGATTAGGTAAATATATAAATTTCTTACCACCTATAAATCCAGCCCAATCTTCTTCTATAATTCGTTTATAAGTTTTATTCCCAAGAGATTTCCTTTCAGGTTCACCAGATAAAAGACTCTTTTTACAAACTTCAGTCTCATTTGGTATCATAGAGAAGTACCCCTGAGGTTTTTCACAAAAAAATCCTCTTTGATTAAGTAAAGTTCGAAAGTCCTCCATGTATTTAAAATTGAAATTATCTATTACAAGAAAGAGGCTTATCCCTTCATTATTTCGGATTTCATGACAAATGTTTGGTACCAATTTATGTAGAATTCTGGGGAATGAAGTTTTTAGTTCTATAAAATTTTTATAGAACCAATCAGCAAACTTTTCCGAGAAAGAAGCAATTTCTTCATCATACTGATTCTGTTCTTCAAGCCAGAATTGATAAGGTAAATATTTATTAATTGCCCATTTGATCCATTGTTCTGCATTCCAAGAACTTTGAGGCTCATAGGGGCGCGCAGGTGGAATAAGAAAATCAAGTTCCTTTAGATCATTAGATATTTGATCAGAAATTACAACAAATTTATCCTTAACCTTCTCAATTAATTCTTTTGTTATAATGTTGCCAAGATTATGAATTTCCTTATCAACCACATCAAATTCAACTGATAATTCTCCGCTTATGTTTTCCAGAAGTGTTTCAAAATCTTTCAATGTTTTAATCTCTAATTCATCATGAAGAAAAAATTCGATTTCATTAATTGCTTTGTCTACTTTTGATCTTTCTACTACAATATCTTCTAAATCTAAATTTAACCTTCGTAAAGTATAATAATTTTCACCTAAAACCTGCCCACCAACCTTGCTTGGATAGTTTCTTACTAATTTGTAGTTCATTAATTCCTGTTGAAGATGCCGGGGATTATTCCTAAGAATTTCTATTAACTTTTCTATTTCATTACCTTTTACTTTTTCTTTCCACTCGTTTAATCGTTTTTCATATTGTTGAGAAATGAGAGGTATCTCTCGATTATCATAGCATCGCTCAGATGTCAAATCCTTTAAAAGTTCTACAAGCTTACCAATAGGTAATTCTGGATATGTCAAGAAATTGCTGTAGAAGTTTTCTAAAATAATATTCTGGAAACTTTCTCCCTTCTTGGGAGCTATTTTCAAATCAAGTAGCTTTGCCTCAAGTATTTTCCTATTTGTTATTTCTTTGGGCAGGACTTGAAGATTCCATTTTTGCTTAAGGACATTCCGGGGAGTATTTTCCTGAATCTTAACATACTCAACCCCGTACTGATCTTTAAGACGAGAAAGCCACTTGAAGCAGGTTGAATTTCTAACTAAAACATTCAAGGTAATATTATTATGAATGGCATTTACAATTCGGATATAAGCATCTACATAATTTGATATATGTTGTACCACCATCCCATCTTGAATATTACCAAGTTTGAAGTTATCATTTATAATGAATACTATCGCCATGTTATTACTCCAAAATTTCGTTAAGTATACGTTCTATTTCTCGACGCAGTTTACTCTTATCAATTATTTTCTTTTCAAGAGCTCGCTTTAGTAAAGACTTAAGGGTTACAGACAAACCTTTCAAGGATTCTGGGAAACAGAATGTTACATGTGTTTCTCCAATTGTCAGTTGTTCTGGAAGTATGATTTGATATTTTTTAGCCTCATTAATTATAGGTAAAGTAGCAACTCGACTAAAATTACCTTCTTTATCCTGACTGACAGACTTTAATATGATATTATCTTGAACTTTTAACTCAAATTGACCAATAGCTTCTTCTCGATGGGATGAAGCAGACTTAGGATCAGAGCCATCGGTAGTGATGAAAATTTTTGTTCTGGATTCCTTATGCTTTAAACACACTATAAGTTCACCTGTATATAATACAGAGCCATCTTTATCTTTTTTATAATCTCCATCAAAACTTATCTCTGCATTGTCAACTCTAAGTTCATTTTCTTCGATAATTCTCTTTCCGATACGGATTTTCTCTATATATTCATTTGATTTATCAACACCCCAATCTTTTACTCTGCCGAGCCCAAGTCCAGCAGAGTCTGGTAAATCCTCAAAAAAGTTCTTTTCTATATTAGTCATAGATCCCATATGTAGTATCAAAGGCTTACTTTCGTTTGTGTGATAATCCGCCATTGAATCACGTTGATAGCTATCTAACGTATTGAACCATCTAATAATCCCTGCCTGTATGTCATCATACGTAGAACCTTCTATGTTAAAAACCTCACAAATGCCCTTTAGGATTTTATTTTTTATTTTACGCTCACAAGATTCTATTGTATCCTTGTCTTTACTTATCCATTCTATTATTTGAGTTGCTTTTTCATCTGTAATTAACTCATCTGGTTCAAATCCATAAATAGTTTGAAGATCTCCGAGAATAAATCTATGTTCATCTCTACTCTCAATTTTTTCAAATATATCAAGAACTTTTTCTATATTTGCAACTTTAGGTTCATAAGTATTTTTGGCTTTTACCAAAGGAGGTAATCCTATCCACCATTCTTTAATTAATCTGTAAAGCTGAACAACCGAAGCCTCCTCATTAGCTGCTAATTTTTTCTTAGAAAAAATATTATATAGTTTGTTGATAAAATCGCGTTCAGATTTGGCAATTTCCTTATGCTCCAAGTAAGCATTTGGATACTGTCCAACTATTAAGTCATAGAGGTCTTCAAATTGGATAAGTGGCATATCACCAATAGCCGTTTCATCACGTCTTATTCGCAGATTATCTCCAAAATAACGACGTACAAAAGCGAACATCAGTGATAAAGCAAGGAGACCTTGACCATACTTTTGGGCATAATTTTCCACAAAGGTACTTATATTTATACGCTTTCCTTCTTCAAGATTTTGGATCTCTTCAATCATATCTGCTAAAGTGGGAAGGTTCTGGCGGAATTTTGATATATTCCTCTCTGGCTCACAATATAACTTGGAACCTTTTTTATCAATCTGATTCAGTGCTCCTGGGTTAAGAAGGCATCGCCTAAGATAACGAATCTCTCCTCGATTATGTGCATACTCTGTATCAATAATTACTGTCTCATATCGGTTAAGAAGTTTTTCAACTGCCTCATTCAACGCTTGATTTCTAGTTCGATCGAACTTTATATCATGAATTTTATTAAACTCGTCGTGTTGAAGCTTATTGGAGTATTGATAATAAGGTGGTTCGATCACTTTATTGGCTATATCGTAATCTCTCTTATGATCCGCTTGAATTATTTTCCCAGCTTTACCGTACCATTCAATGTGTTCCGCTGATAAGTATCTATCTCTGGCTTTAACAAGTTCCTCTTTATATAAACGTTCTTTCTCATTTAATGCAGCTTTATCTTGAGTAGAAAAATCGTCGAATGTCTCTGAGTGTTTAATATGCTCAATTGCCATGAGATTAAAGATAATTTCAGTTACAGGAATAGGTTCTTTTGGAATTGTAACTACGATTCGTTTATACGGATTTTTGGAAACCAAATCACGTGCCTTGTCAATACTCTCTCGATCTTCACAAATTACATAAAGTGCCACTCCTTCATAACTCTTCTTAAAGTTAGTTTCGGCTTGTCTTTCTCGCTCTATGTATTCAAAGAATGAAAATTCATTACCTTCGATTTTTTTGGTTGAAGACAGATCGTTTGGTAAACAAAACATACGAAGAAGTCTTTTATCTTCATTATGGTTTTGGTTATAATTTTTCGCCTCTATGTAAATAGAATCTCGTGTCAAAGGGATAAACTGATTTAAATTATCTACTATATCTTTAGGATAGTTCTCCTCATCAGATTTGAAATCGTCTATCATTCGGTCAATATCTATTATGTCGCTTCGTTTAAATTCATAGATATCGTTTATATGATTGTAATAGAGTACTTTAGCCTTGGTAAGTAATTTAAGACGAGCCTCGAGTTGTTTTCTCTGTTCATTGGTACTAAAATTCAG
>JABUBP010000462.1_pt1 | contig 11404 bp, 10 predicted proteins | sample 7240331 | NCBI WGS metagenome assembly JABUBP01 (sample SAMN07256347, study PRJNA390944) | subsurface metagenome | isolation source: Methane hydrate marine sediment | place: Pacific Ocean: Eastern North Pacific, ODP site 1244 | collected 2002 | reverse complement strand
TAGTTCCCTGTTTGATAATGACAATCACCTGGGTAGCAGCCTGAAACCAGCACACCATCAAAGCCCAAGCGCAGCGCCTTAAGGATGAAAAGAGGGTCTACTCTTCCTGAGCATGGAACCTTTATTATCCTTATGTTGGCTGGATACTTCTTGCGGCTAGTCCCAGCTAAATCAGCACCAGCATAACTGCACCATCGGCACAGAAAACCAAGCAGTTTAGGTTCCCATTCTGATTCTTGCTCCACTTTAACCTCTGCAAAATCTGGTATATCGTGATACAAAAACAGCAAGGTAGATAGAGATTTCAATTCTATCATGTTGGTTGCGGTAACTACAACACTAAAAGTCTTCTCTTACACAACCGATTCCCTAAATCATATGAACGAGTACACATTGTAGACTTCATGCTAATAAATAATTATAATTGCAGTAGTTAGTTCTAAATCGGTCTAGCGGCACTTATAGTGAGGAAAGGAGAAACGGCTATGGCTGACTTAAGTGAGATTGTGGAGAGCCTGGCGGAGAGGGATATTGCCAAGACCGAGGAGCTGACCAAGGCTGCAATCGATGCTAACATACCAGCTCAGGAAATATTGAATAAGGATGTGGTTGCTGCGATGGAAGTTGTTGGTGAGCGGTTCGAGGATTATTACAGGGTTCCGAGATGGAGCTTGACGACCAGGTGCCATGGATATATTATTGGTGACAAGAACAATGAGGGACCAGGATACCTTATCGCGAGTTGAAATGGGAAATGCAAATGCATGTTTTTCCCGGCGATAATCACGTGGTTCTCCACTCTGCTGTTCGGCTAGAGGAAGGTCTTAAGTGAAAGTTAAAAATATTCTTTAAGAAACCAAAGCCAGGGAAATCTATTTTCAGCAAGGAGAGTAACATGACTGTTTTTAGTGAAATAAATAGGGGTTTAATAGAAGGAAATGACGATGTAGTTGTTGAGCTAATTAAGAAAGCTCTAGATGATAATACGCCAGCTAAGGGAATCCTTGATAAGGGTATTATCCCCGGACTTAGACAGGTAGGTGACTTATTCGAAAAAGGTGAGTATTTTTTACCTGAGTTAATAGTATCGGGAGAGGCTGCGATGAAAGCACTCGAGCTGTTGCAGCCGATTTTGGAAAAGAGTGGCACCACTTCAAAGGGTAAATTCGCGATAGGAACGGTACAAGGCGATATACACGATATAGGAAAGAACATTGTCATTATGATGTTAAAGGGAAGTGGATGGGAGGTAACGGACCTAGGCGTTGATGTGTCTCCGGAGGATTTTTGCTCAGCAGTAGCTGAAGGCGACTTCCAGATCCTCGGGCTTTCATCTCTATTAACTATGACAATGCCGACTACAGTTAGGACAATCGAGGCCTTAAAGGCTGCTGGGCTGAGAAGTAAAGTTAAGATAATGGTCGGCGGTGCACCTACAACAAAACAATGGGCTGATGGGATTGGAGCCGATGGTTGGGCTGATGAGGCGCCCAACGCTGTTAATACAGCAGCAGCCCTAATAGGGGAATCGTGAAGGGGGAAAGCAATGGGAAAACTTACAGGTCTGGAACGAATACTTACAGCAGTTAAACATCAGGAGCCAGATGTGGTTCCTCACTTCGACAATGTGGCTCCAAATGTAAGGGAGGCTATACTGCCTGGTAGTTCTTACGAGGACTTTATTGAATACATGGATATAGATGCGATCATGGTTAGCGATAGGAGACAGACCTGGAGTTATAAGGACTTAGGTACTAGTAAATCTGGAAGGCCGCTAAAGCAGTGTCAGTGGGGGGCAACTATCCAGTTCACTGGGGACGACATTGGCATTCCTATGGAGCCAGCTATTAAGTCGGAGAAGGAACTTGATAGCTATGTACCTCCTGACCCTGATTTGTCTTGGAGATATGAGCCGCTGAGAAAATTGGTGAAGAGATTCAAAGGGCAGAGAGCGATCATCGCTGGTTGTACCGACCCCTTTGCTCTAGCTAGGGAAAATTTATTTGGTGTGGCCTATTTCGCAGCAATGATAAAAAGGCCTGACATCGTAGACCGTATAAACGAAATTGCGGTCAACTACCAGTTGCGGTATGCCAAGAATAGTTTGGAGGCAGGCGCTGATATGGTCTGGGTCAATGGGGACTGGGCAATGACAAAAGGGCCAATGGTATCTCGTGAATTCATCAAAAAGTTTATCGCTCCTCATTTCCAAAGGATTGCTGAATTAACTCATAGCTACGGTAAAATCTGCTTTAAGCATACTGATGGTAACATCTGGCCTATCTACGATGTCATTATTGATGCTGGCGCTGACGGGATACACCCAATAGACCCAATGGCTGGCATGGACATCGGTGAAGCCAAAGCAAAGTTTGGTGATAAGGTATGTTTGATGGGCAATGTTAGCTGTGCTTTTGTCTTGGTTATCGGAAGTGTTGAGGAGGTACGGCAGGAAGTGAAAGAAGTCATTAGGAAGGCTGGCAAGGGAGGAGGGCTTATCTGTATGTCCAGCAATTCGATTCATTCTGGAGTCAAGCCGGAGAATTATGTGGCCATGGTTAAGGCTATTAGAGAGTATGGTAAGTATCCTATCTTAATCTAGCCCCTAAGCACATTGGTGCCCTCTACACTCGGTGAGTGCACAATTTATCATCCCTGAAAACGCTGACTTGGTCGATTTTGTTGGGCGTGTGCTATCAGGTTTGGGGCTCTTAATCAGCTAGTTGGAGGTTCGAGTACACTCGCGCATGACAGAAACCAGTGTATGTGCATATAACATATAATACAAGGCCTTCATGACTTAGTACCTAGTTCCAAAGAACTGTAAGTATTGAAATTAATTTAGAGTAGGAGGAGAAAAATGCCGGAGCTTAAATATGTACCTAGAGAGAAGAATGTAGGTCAATTGAGAAACTATGTATTTAACAAGAACACACCACCAATTCTTGAGGTTGAGCCAGGCGAGAAGTTTGTCGCTGAGACTGAAGATGCTATTAATGGTATTCTTAGGAAAGACCCGAGCAAACTACACCCTAGAGATACGGCACCTTATTCAACACATGTACCCCGCTGGGGAAACCCCCTCTGCGGCCCGATATTCGTCAAGGGTGTCGAACCGGGAGATGTTCTAGTAGTGAACGTAGAGAAAATAGACAAAATTTTGACGGGGGTGACCACGATGCCCCCTGCTCACCATTTCACTGGTTTACGTGGTTGGGAGGAGTGCGATGAGCAGTATACGGGAATTATAAAGAATGTTGGGGGTAAAGGTACTTGGACGTATGGGAAGCACACGTATACGTGGGACCTAAAACCCTTTATTGGCACGATTTCTACCGCACCAGAATTTGAGGTTCTATCCAGTGGACCCACCAGTTTCGGTTCTGCCCCTGCTTGCGGTGGAAATATGGACTGCCAGGATATTAAGGAAGGGACAAAGGTTTACTTACAATCCTTTAACGAAGGAGGTCTGTTATTCTTCGGTGATGTGCACGCTTCTCAAGGAGATGGTGAGGTTACTGGAATAGCCAATGAAGTAGCGGCAGAGGTGACACTCAGCTGTGATGTCGTAAAGAACAAACACTTAAGTAACGTCCGTTTGGAAACCCCGGAATCGCTCATTTCGGTATACTGCTACAGACCGATGGAGGAGGCAGTTAGGCAAGCCGTAAAGGACCTAATTCTGTGGCTTGAAGAGGACTATGGAATGAGCAAGAGAGAGGCGTATATACTGGCTAGCATTTGTCCTGAGTTTAGAATCAGGGTTTATCAAGATTGTACAGGACTTGGGCGGATAATGATAACGGTGGGTGCTGAGTTAGCCAAAAGGATGCTGCCCAAGTAGAAGCTGAGATATAGAAGAAGGTAAAACCCCTCGCCACAAACTAGGTTATACTTGTTCAGGTGATAAGGATGACTGAGACTACGCTCCACTTTGCCTCCATTAGGAATCATCCTAGTTACCTGTTAGAGGAAGAAGCATCTTTCACCTCTCCACCCTTACCCATAGTCTCTCCCCATCAGTGATGAATTCTATTGTTCCCTGCTCGTCGGTGCGGTATATCTTTTCTGAGCCTATTCTATCCTCAAGCCTCTCCATAACCTCAGAGGTGGGGTGACCGAATCTATTATCGTCCCCCACTGAGATGACGGCTACCTCTGGATTGACCACTGCCAGGAACTCAGGAGTGGCGGAGGTGTTAGAGCCATGATGAGCCACTTTGAGCACGGTGCTGGTCAGGTTGGCTCGGTGGGTAATAAGCTCAAATTCTGCTTCCCACATTATATCGGCGGTGAGCAGGAAGCTCACCTCGCCCATACTTATATGTAAGACCACGCCATTATTGTCTATATCGGACTCGGTATCAGTTAAATGAGGTGTTTGGGGGTTAAGCACCTTTATTACTGCTTCGCCTAAATCAATTTGCTGTCCAGCCTGGGCTATGGTGCATTTAATATCTTTTTCCTCAACTAACCTGAGCCATTCATCATATATATCTGACTCAAAGTCTAAATCGGGATGGAGTACCTGCTTAACCTTGTATCTGTTTAGAACCTCTACCAGTCCGGTAACATGGTCAGCACTGGGGTGGGTCAATACTACCACCTCAATAGTCCTATCCCAGAAGGGCATTTTTTTGCCCGATCCCAGGACTATTGCCTGTGGGCTGGGGCCACCGTCAACCAGAACCTGCAGATTTCCTTGCTGAATGAGGATGGCATCGCCCTGACCGACATCGAGGATGCTCACATGAAGCTTATCATCGGGCATAGTGGTCGCAGCCACTGATACCAGAATAGCTACTACCAGTAGTGGTGGGATAACCCATTTCTTAGGCAGTTTTGAAACAAAATTGGTAATTTTATCTATGTCTGGTTTTACTGAGGTTAGGGATTTGGTAGTCAAGGTGCTTGCCTGCCGGCGATGGCTATTGAGCCAGAGGGCTAGGACTAACACCAGGTAATAAGTCCAGATTAGGTTGGTGTTTATGGTATCTACCCTGAGGAAGGATAAGGGGATAGCGGCAAAAACATTAACCACCAGTAGCATATATGACAGAAAGAGCCAGGCTAACCAAGCTAGAGCCTGGGTAGCAGGTGGGGCAATGAGTCCCAAGCTGCCAGTTAAAGCTCCGGTGATAATAATGCCGGGTAGAGCTAGCAAGACAAGGAATGTGGCTGGGAGACCAACAAATGAAATAATACCAAAGTAATAGGCAACAAGCGGCCAGACAGCTAGGATTGCCCCTAGGGTTACACTGAAGCTATCGGTAATCAGGTTAGCTACAGATGCTGCTGCCCCGTCTTCACCCAGGGTAGCCTTGACCGCTCTTCTTCCCAAAGCCTGGAGAGGAGGGAAGATGAAGATTAAACCAGCCATAGCCAGAAAGCTCATCTGGAAGGCGGCGTCCCACAGGATGTGAGGGCTGATGCCTACCATTACAGCGGCAGCGAAGGCTAGGGCGGTGATGGCGGTGCGCTGCCTGCCCAGAAGCTCGGCAGTAAGAAACAGGCTAGCCATAATGGCACCTCTAATCACTGGTGGATGCATGCCGGTGAGCAAGGCATAAAGCCAGATTGTCCCCAGTGCCAGCCAGATGTAGAGGTAGTGCCTCCTGCCCAAGAGCCAGATACTAGCGCTGAGTATCATGCCAGCTACGATAGCGAGGTGGAGACCTGAAATAGCTAATAGGTGAGCGGTACCAGTGTGGGAGAAATCGGCTTTGATTGATGAGGGGATATTGCCCCGAATGCCTAAGATAATACCCTGGGCAAGTGATGCCTGTGGCTCAGGTAAAACCTCAGTCAGAGTTTGGGATAGGCGGTTTCTGAGTGAGTAAACCCACTCTAGCGGCTTAAAGCCTTTGCCTGTCTCCACAATTTCTATCTTGGGGTAGAGCATGGTAGAGTAGATTTCCTGATGGGCTAGATAACCTTTATAATCAAAGTCATTAAGCTGAGGCGGTGTTTCCAGCTTCCCGGTTACTAAGAGCACATCTCCGTAGCTATATATGGGGTATCTGGGCACAAATAGCAGAGCCGTTCCTGATACCTCATGCCATTCTTCATTCAGCCTTATTTCTGTAGTTGATAGGCGGATATGAGTGGATTTCTCTTTAATTTCCGGGTCACTGTTTACTATTCCTTTGATTTCTACTGTCTGGTCATTGTAGAACTGGAGGCAATTCTCGTTGACAGTGGGCAGGCTTGACTGAAAGTGGAAGGCGCCACTGAAGAGGGCAATGAGACATAGGCTGGTTAAGATTATTAGTTTCCGGTGTTGACGGAAGAAAAGCAGGGGGAGGGGGATAAGCCCGGTAAGGATAAGAAATAGGGGTAGATTAAATTTTGACCCCAAAAAGATACCAGCCACCCAGGCACAACTAAGATAGATAAGTGGCACTATTCTACATCCTTAGGTGTTAGTCGGCTACAGTGATTAGGTGTTTAATCCTCTCGTAGGTAGCAGTTCCTATGCCTTCTACCTTGATTAGTTCCTTTATATTGTTAAACGGTTCGTTTTGCTGGCGATAATCTATGATGGCTTGAGCCCTGGTTTCGCCAATTCCAGGTAGAGCCTCAAGTAGCCATACTTCAGCCCGATTAAGGTCGATTTTTTGCGATTGCTCCTTCTCTTCTGTCTGGAGGATGTAAAGTTTAAGCCGGCTGAGGTCGGCACTGGTAGTTCCGCCAGCAGCTTGAATAAGAGCGTCTATAGTGTCACCGGCTTGTAACGAATAGAAGCCAGGGTTACTGACTGCGCCCCCAATGTAAATCCTGCCAGCTAACTCTTGACCTGATGATATAGAAACCTCTATAGGCTGGCTTGGGCTATATCGTGACCAGGCTACTATGCTGCCAATAGCAATAATAGTTACCAGGAGAATAATAATCAGCGTCCAATACTTGCTAAACTTGCTTGTTGTCATGGAAGACCTCCTAGCCTTAGCCCTACCTTATATAGTGCTACTTTAAATAGTAATAGGCAATGAACTACTATATTCGCCATTTGGCTAACTGAGGCTCACAATATAATAAAAAATATGCTTGCGTCAAACGCTTAACAGGAAGCGGTGGGGGTAAGCTGGAGCAGGATGATGGAATAGGGGGTTATTTTAAGTGCCTCTCAGTGCAGCGCGCAGTGTCTCTTCTAACTCAGGGGTGGTAACAGCTATTATTTGGTCTTCAGCCTGAAGGATGGTATTAGCTTTAGGGATAATAGGCTTATGTTCCTTACGAATGATTAGAGACAGGGTACTTCCTAGCGGGAGTGAAAGCTCCTTTACTGGTTTGCCTACCGCATTTGATTCAGGTGGAATTTTTACCTGTACAATCTCCAGCCCCTTGTCTCTAATAGTTAATAGGTGCGTCAATGGGTGTGTTGGCACCTCTTCCTCTATGCGTTCAAGGATGATATTAGTGCTACTTACAGTAACATCAATCCCCAGTTTCTTGAAAATAGTTTCATTTTTCGGGTTTCTGATGCGAGCTATAGTCCGTGGAACATTAAATTTGTGCCTAGCTACTTGGCAGGCGACCAGATTATCTTCATCGTCACCGGTTACAGCGACGAGCATATCAGCTCGGCCGGTTCCTACTTCAGCCAGGGTAGATGCCTCACAGCCATCACCACGGATACAGACACTACCCATTTCCCCCACAATGTTTTCGCATATGGTGGCGTTCTTCTCTATTATGAGTACCTCATGACCTTCGTCCAACAGGGCTTTAGTTAGATAGTAGCCTAGCTCACCACCACCGACAACTACGATGTACATGTTGCTACCTCAGCTCTCCACTTTTTCTTTTAATATCTGGGCGAATATTGTAGTGGGACTGAAGGTTTCCAGTCCTAGGGTGCTGTATAATTCCTGGCGTAGTGGGTCATAGATACGACAGATTACCTTAGGCACATTGAAGATATGCTTAGCGATTTGAGTTGCCATGACATTGCGATTGTCTCCCTGGGTTACAGCTACAAAAGCATCTGCGTCCTCTATACCTGCCTTTTTAAGTGCTTCCTCATTGATGCCATTACCAATTAATGCTGTGCCACCGAATTTAGGTGATAGTCTTCGGAAGCTATAAGCGTCGGTGTCCAAAATGGTAACCGAGTGTCCGTCAGCATCTAATAATCCAGCTAGCTGGGCACCTACTCGTCCACAGCCCATAATAACTACTTTCATATAACAAACTCAACTATGGGGTATGTTGGTGATATAGTATAACACGGCAGGGAGCATTTTTTAGCACATAAGGCACCACATCACCCAGGCTAAACTCACCAAAGCGTCTCTTGTAGGTAACACCTATTACGATTAGGTCGACCTCTCGCTCTATTGCTTCATCAACAATAGCTGGAGCTACTTCGCGAGCTTGGAGAAGCTCAGTCTCTATCTTACAGCCTTGTCCCTCAGCGATGCTCTCTATGTGGTTTAGTATATCTTCAGCCTTTCTAATTTCAGACTCAATTTCGGCATCTAGTGGCAGGGCACGTTCTATAGAAATAACATAAACGGCACAGATTTTACCGTTGTTCTTCTTAGCTAGCAACCCATTGGCTAACTCCACTGCCCCTTCATCAGCCTCAGTGCCAGCTACGGGCACCAGGATTTTATGGAATTCCATTGCTTTCCTCTTTCCACTTGTTATCAAACAACGGGTATTATAATCTTCTTATTAAAAATCCACAATAGCCTTTTTGTAAAAAGATTGATTAGCGCCACTTCCAAAACGAAGGAGCAAAGAGCACCAATACTGTGAAAAGCTCGAGGCGGCCAACTAGCATGCATATTATCAGAACAACCTTACCGAGGGCAGGGATACAGAGATAGTTAGCCGTTGGTCCGACTAAACCTAAGCCAGGGCCGACATTTCCCAGAGTGGCAGCAACTGAAGATAAGGCAGTCACATGGTCTAGCCCAAGAGCACTCATTACCAGAAAACCTGCTATAAGGGTGGCAAAGTATAGAATACTCATGCCAATAATTCCAGATACGACTCTCTCTGAGAGTGTATTTCCTCCAACTTTCAAAGGAATGACTGCTCGAGGATTAAAAAAGAGTAAAATCCGGCGGTAGGCATACTTAGACAACACCAAAAGCCTAGTAACCTTTAATGCCCCTCCGGTTGAGCCAGCTGAGGCTCCGATTACCATCAAGATAAGTAAAGTCGCCCTGGCGAAGGCTGGCCAAGCACCGAAATTAGCGGTGACAAAGCCAGTTGTCGTCATAATGGAAACAGCTTGGAAGCTACTATATCTGAAGGCTTCGCCAATAGACAGCCCTATACTATTTATTAGGTTCAGAGCAATGAAAAGGCAAGCACCGATGAGGAGGGCAATATAGAGCCGAAACTCAGAGTTGCTGAAGAGGCGTCCAGGTTGGCGTTTCCACAGGAGAAAATAATATAGCCCAAAGTTTACTCCCGCTACCATCATGAAGAAAATGATGATGCCTTCAACGAATGGGCTATTATAAGCACCGATGCTCAGAGTGGTAGGGGTAAAGCCTCCGGTTGGCATGGTGCTGAAGGTAACAGTTAACGCCTCAAATGCGGGCATCCTAGCCAGGCAGAGTGAGATAAACTCCAAAACTGAGAAACCGAGATACAATAACCATAATGCTTTAGCTGTATCTCGAAAACGGGCTGTTAGCCTTTCGGCTTGAGGTCCTGGCATCTCGGCTTCGACCAGGTGGGCTGCTCCAATGCCGAAGATAGGAAATAAAGCGACGAAGAGTGTTATTATCCCCATTCCCCCGAGCCACTGGGTGAGAGAGCGCCATAAAAGAATGCCATGAGGCTGGCTTTCGATAGAGGCAAGCACAGTCGCCCCGGTGGTAGTAAAGCCTGACATTGCCTCAAAGAAGGCGTCAAGGTAACTTGAGAAGGTTCCCGCCAGTGCGTACGGCAGAGTACCAAAGGCTGAGGCTAATATCCATCCCCCAGCAACTAGCATTATTGCTTCCCGCCGGCTCAACCTTCCCTCGCCAACCGGTGTTAAGCGCCAGAGTAGCAAGCCTAAACCTATGCTGATAGCTATTGAGATGGCAAAAGCTAGGGAATCGGACTCCCTATAATAAAGGCTCCAAGCCAAGGGGAGAAGCATAGAAAACCCCAGGATTGCTATTAGCAGTCCCAAGTAATGGAGAACAATCTTTATTCTCATTATCTATTTTTACTTGAAAAGCTTTTCCACAGAAGGGGTAACTGAGAGGGGAGATATTATAATAACATGGTCGCCTGGTTGTACAACGCTATCATCGGGGGGAATGATGACTCTGTCGTTATGAGTAATAGCGCCTACTATTGCCTCTTTTGGTAAGCCTGCCTCTGTAATCTTTCGTTGCGCAATATGAGCCGTTGGGCTAGTAACAAATTCAACGGCCTGTAGCTGCTTGCCCCCGAGCAAGGCTGCAGAGATTGCTCCGCCATGGAGGACAAAGTGAGCGATTTTACGAGCGGTAAGCAAGGAGGGTGACGCAGCTACATCAACCCCAACTGCCTCAGCTAGAGGGATATATCCCAGCTTATTAACTAGTATTAAGCTTCGGGACACCCCCAGATTTTTAGCCAATAATCCGCAGAGGATGTTAAGTTCATCACTTTCAGTAGTGGCTACAAAGGCATCTGCTGATGGGACTCCCTGCTCGATGAGAAAATCGCGGTCAGTGCCATCACCTTGCACTACTGCTACTCCTTCCAGCTTGGCTGCAACCTCCTGACACCGACTTATATTTTCCTCAATGACTTTAACCAAGACCCCATGCTCTTGCAGTCCTTCAGCGACGAGGAAGCCAACACGTCCCCCTCCCTGGATTACTACACTCTTGGCTGGGCGTTGTGGCTGAGCAAACCTCTCCCCTAATTCATCCATGAACTCTCGGGAGGCAACTAGGTAAATACGGTCATCTTGTTTTATTAGTTCGCTGGCGCTTGGCATAATGACCCCCTCAGCACGGACAATTGCGGCAACGACACACGGCTTAGGAAAAGTAATGTCCCGCAAGGGTTTATTCACTATTGTTTCCTTTTCCGCCTTAAATTCCCTTATCTGAACGAGGTCATTGGCGAAGCTCTCTACTGGGGTAGAGTAAAAGCTAGAGAGGATGCTCATTATTTCCTTAGCTGCTTCAGCCTCAGGGTTGATGAAGACATCTATTCCAAGGCTTTTTGGTCTAATTACCTTCCGTGGGGCGGAAGGCGACTTGCCAGCAGTAACAAAGTAGCCTGAATATTCAGGGTTGCGGATTCTGGCTGCTGTGGTGCTTGCACCTAACTCCTTGGCTATGAAGCAAGTGAGCATATTGGTTTCGTCACTACCAGTGACGGCAATAATTAAATCGGCACGATGGACTTCTGCCTCCCGTAGAACTTTAGGTGTTGCCGCATTTCCGAGGATGGT
>JABUBP010000461.1_pt1 | contig 11412 bp, 11 predicted proteins | sample 7240331 | NCBI WGS metagenome assembly JABUBP01 (sample SAMN07256347, study PRJNA390944) | subsurface metagenome | isolation source: Methane hydrate marine sediment | place: Pacific Ocean: Eastern North Pacific, ODP site 1244 | collected 2002 | reverse complement strand
GTATTACGGTGACCCTTGAGGCAAACTTGGCTAGATGGAGGGCTTCGGTAATAGCGGCGTCGCCACCACCGACTACAGCTACTGGCTGTTCTCTAAAGAAGGCACCGTCACAGGTAGCACAGTAAGAGACTCCTTTACCAGTAAATTCCTCTTCACCAGGAACATCTAATTTGTATCGCTCCGAGCCGCCGGCTATAATCACTGCCTTAGCCATAAAGTCGCCTTCAGTGGTTCTTATCACCTTCTGCCCCTCTTGGAGTTCAATGCCAGCAACCTCAGCCAGTAAAGTTTTTAGCCCATATTTTGTTGCCTGCTGATGCATTAATTGCCCCAGTTCGAAGCCGTTAATGCCTTCAGGAAAACCGGGGTAGTTCTCCACCCGCTCGGCATTGGCTATCTGACCACCGACCAGCCCCCTTTCTATAAGCAGGCTATTGAGCCTGGCTCTTGAAGCGTATAGCCCGGCGGTAAGACCGGCCGGACCGCCACCGATAATAACTACATCATATTTTTCATTCATGATTTAATTCTAGCTCGGCATTGATAGCATCTAGCAGCAGGCGAATATCAAATTGCCCTGAAATTCTAGGCTTACCATTAATGAGTAATAGTGGTAACGATAAGTCCTTATTCTTGATTCCTTGGATTAATTCTGAGGCGTGACGATTAGCTATAGGTTTAGACAGGTCAAGGTATTCTAATTGTATTTTGTCGCCAAACCTGTCTTTAATTCGCTGGCTAGCTAAGGTAATGGCTTCTACCGAAGACCAATCTACCCCGCAGTGGGCATTACACTTTTCACCCTTACTATCATCTACAATGGTAACTTGAATAGTATGCTTAATCACGGGCAGCATCTAAGCTCCACCCCTCGATGTATCACACGATTTGGTTAGATTTATTGTCATCTATGCAGACCGACTTGCTCATACTTTTCCTCTTTGATTCTCTGGCAGATGCCTCGTTCTACAGTCTGTTTGGCTAAACCAATGGCATTTTTAATCGCCTTAGATTGACTACGCCCATGAGCTATGATGACATTGCCATTCACCCCGAGGAGACACGCCCCACCATACTCTCTATAGTCCAATCTTTGTGCCCAGGAATCCATACCGATGTCACGATGCAATGCTCGTAATGGAAGACGATAGGCCTTAGCAAAGACTTGCCCGGCTTGACTGAGCGAATATAACCAGTTATCACTCACACCCTCAATGGTCTTGAGCACTATATTGCCGGTGAAGCCATCGGTAACAATGACCTCCGCCACTCTTCTCAGGATATCCTGACCTTCTATATTGCCTATGAAATTCAGGGCAGAACTTTTGAGAAGCTTATGACTTTCTTTAATCAGTTTGTTTCCTTTGGTCTCCTCTTCGCCATTACTGAGTAAGCCTATACGCGGTGAGCTGATACCAAGAATCTGGCTAACATAGAGATTGCCTAGATTAGCAAACCAAACCAAGTGTTCCGGTCGGCAATCAACATTAGCTCCGGCATCGATGAGAAAGATAGGGGTGAGTGGGGTAATATTAATAAAGCTACCTATAGCCGGGCGGGGAACGCCTTTTATCTTGCCCAGGTTTAGCAGCGCCGCAGTGAATACGGCACCGCTATTTCCGGCGGAAACAAAGGCCGAAGCCCTGCCGTCTCTTACCAGGTTAATGCCCACCACTATTGAGGAGTCTGGCTTACTGCGGATTGCCTCAAGAGGCGACTCGTTAGGTCCAATAGCCTGGCTGGCATCAATGATAGTCATACCCAGTTTTCCCAGATGGCGGCCGGCCAGCACATAGAGTATGTCTCTCCTGCCCACCAGAGCAATTTCCACTTTATACTCTTGAGCCGCTTTTATAGCCCCCTTGACTATTTCGTGGGGAGCATACTCCCCACCTGTGGCATCAATGGCAATAATCATTTACTTCCTCGGTTAGGATTCTTAGCTGCTTGGGCTTCTTTCCCACCGTTCACAGCGCCCCCCCCATCGGGCAAGAACTTGACCATTAAGGGAAAGCTGAGCTATCTCACATTGGTTAGGACAGGCTTTGCATTCAAATGAGGAGGTGTGATACTTTACTTCGCTTATGCCGAACCCCTTAAACTTGCTTCCATTGTTATTAATTGCCATCTCTTCATGTACCAGCAAAGCAACGCCTATTGCCCCCATGACCTCATGGTGGGGTAGGACAATGATTTCAGCATCAAGCTCTTCTTGAAGAGCCTTCACTATACCCTGGTTAAAGGCAACCCCACCCTGAAATACTATTGGGGGTTTAATATCCTTTCCCAGACCAACATTGTTAAGGTAATTACGAACCAGCGCCTGGCACAGACCATAGACAATATCCTCAGTCCGATGTCCCATTTGTTGTTTGTGTATCATATCTGATTCAGCAAAGACTGTGCATCGCCCGGCAATACGCACTGATGTGTTACTATCCAGTGCCCGCTGGCTGAATTCCTCAATGCTCATATCAAGGCGCAAGGCCTGGTGGTCAAGGAAGCTACCGGTGCCAGCAGCACATATAGTGTTCATCCCGAAGTCAATTACTATCCCGTCCCTGATGATGATAATCTTACTATCTTGCCCCCCAATCTCAATGATGGTTTGCACTTGAGGGATATATTGGAGGGTAGCTACTGCATGGCTGGTAATCTCATTCTTGACTAAATCAGCGCCAACGATAACTCCAGCCAGATAGCGAGCGCTGCCAGTGGTAGCCACACCACAAATGTCAACATCTTCAGGCAGTTGCTGTTTGATTTGTTTCAGCCCCAGCTGTGTCATCTCAATGGGCTTGCCCTGTGTCGGCAGGTAGATGTGGGTAACAAGCTCATCGTCTTCATCTAGCCCGGCAACCTTGGTAGTTACTGAGCCAACATCAATACCTAAATAGACTTTCACGAACTCTCCTTAGACTGCTATTCAATGCTGATTACTATGGCGTGCTCGTCGCTTTCGTTCCAACAGGTCGACAAAAGCCTCTAGCCTGGTTAGCATACCTGTTTTGGTTATTTGCTCGTCACAAAGGATGGTTAGCACCGGGATGTTCTCCTTGGTTGACGGCATGATATTTTGAGCTACTATCTCAGGCATACAGGTGAAGGGGGCTAGGTGAATTAAACCATCATACTCTTTAGCGTGGAGCACCTTTTCCCCTACTGATTCCCAGCCGTCACCACCAACATCCCGCTTGAGGTAGGGTAGAGCTGCCTTATGAATCTTGGCCATCTCATTTATACCCAGGGAGTTGAGGAACAGGCTGAATTTAGTCCATCCTGAAATGAAAAGTCTTCGCCTTACTTCTACCCCCAGCTTGCCCAACTCACTCTCCACATCTAAATTGGAGAAGGGCTCCAACAACACATAAAATTCTCCCACAATACCTACTATTAATGGTTGAGTCTGAGGGTCTTTAGCCACCTGATTGAGTTGGTTAATGTAATCTACCTGCACCTTCTTCAAGGTATTATTATCATCTGCCTCATCAATAGCTTTAATTGCTTTGGCGTATAGTTTATTGGCTGTCCCCTTTACTAGCTCTACAGCCCGAATCTTTTGCACTCCCCTCTCTATTTTATCCAAGGCGTTTAGCTTGGCCAGACCAATACGAAAGGCTGATATGATTCTAGTCCAGGGGGCATTGTTTGACAACCGCTTAATTATTTTGAGTAGGCCGAAAAGCTTACGTTCAGAAAAGCCTACCCCGATTACTTCGACGTTATTGTATCCCAGGTCATGGAGAATTTGTTCCTGTGTCGTAGCGTAATAGCCTAAGCGACAGATACCATAGCCGCCAGGCATAAGTAAAGTATCTGCCCCCAATTCGGCAGCTTCAATCAGGTTGCCCAGAGTCAATTTAAATGGGATGCACAATCCCTCAGGGGAGTGCCTGACACCCAGAGATAGGGTGCGCTGGTTATTAACTGGTGGTAACACAAAGTCAACATTAAGCCTTTGAAATAGGGCTTTAAAGGGTATATATGTATTGCCCATGTGGGGCATGCCTATACGCATACTGCTACCTGCCTCCTTTTCTTTCTGCGGAGCATATCTACGAAGGCTTCAAGACGAGTTATCATTCCTGCCTTCCCGGTGTGTTCATCGTAAATAATATTAAGCACCGGGGGCCCTTCTTTTATTGATGGCATGATATTGCGGGCCATTACTTCGGGCAGGCAACCAAATGGTTCCAGGTGAACAATTCCATCCCAATCTCTAGCGTGTAATATCTTTTCGCCTACTGATTGCCAGCCGTCCCCACCGACGTGGTGGGAAAGATACGGCATAGCTGCCTTGTGGCTCTTATCCTTTTCTCGTAAACCAAGGGCGTAGACAAAGGGGTTGAGCCTGACCCATTCACTGATGGATATGTGGCACCTGACCTCAACCCCTAGCTTGCCCAGTTCAATGTCTATGTCCATGTTAGTAAAGGGGTCAATCACGACAAAGAATTCACCAGTAATACCAACTTTTAAGGGAGCAGGTGAAGTAATTGTGGGTAAGCTCATGAGCCTTTGTAGGCACTCTCGCTTGGCTTGCCTGAGGGACCGATAGTCTGAGGCATTATCTATAGCCTTAATACCCTCTCTATAGATTCGGGTAGCTTCACCCTTATCCTGCTCTACGGCTCGTATTTTGTGTACCACTCGTTCAAGTTCCTCCAGTGTCTTCAGTTTAGCTAGGCCGAAACGGAAGCTGGCTATTATTTTCCCCAGAGAAGCTCCATTGGTGAGATATTTCACCATATGTATTATACCACGAGTCTGGGTTACCATAGTAAATTTGTAACCTAGCTCGCGCAGAATTTGCTCGAGAACCTTGTGATAGTAGCCCATACGGCAAGGACCAAGTTCGCCTGGCATCACTAAAGTGTCTGCCCCCAACTCCAGAGCCTCAATCATATTGCCGAGTTGGAGTTTGAAAGGGAGGCAGGCCGTCTCTGGTGAGTATTTAACACCCAGGGATAGGGTGCGCTGACTTGTGGCTAGTGACATAACCAGGTCAATGCCCAGCTTGCTAGCTAGTGCTTTTACGGCTACATCAATATTACCCATATGGGTCATGCCTAGACGCATATCCGTTTCCTTTTCTTTCTATATATCATGTCAAGGAAGGCTTCAAGGCGGGTAACTATACCGGCTTCAGCCGTATGTTCATCCAGGGTAAGACTCATGAAGGGAGTGGTCATAGTCCGGGCCTGCCGTTGCACTATATCCATCATCAGTGAATCAGGTCCGCAGCCAAATGCCGTTATTCCTATTACACCATCGGTACCGCTTCTCAAATAGTGCCCTCCAGCCCCTACCACTTCCTCTTCGCATGTCCACTTGGCTCTGCCCACCAATCTAGCTGTAGCCGATTCGAGCTCCTCAGCGGTGAGCATCTCTGGGGTTAACACCTTATTCTGAGCTTGCTCAAGCCGGTGGATAAGGCGGTAATTTATGTGTTCATCATAGAGGAGATACGGGTGACCAATGATGGCAATGGTGGCTTGCGTTGGAATTGGGTAATCAGAATGTGTTTTTGGCTCTACCCCAGGTGTATCTAATATTCTTTCTATTGCCTGTGGTGGTGTTAAGCTATGGTTACACATTAACTGTTGATAATTCAGGTTAGCTTGCCAGGCAGCTATACTGGCTCGCCTGACCCTGAACGGATTCCAGGTAAAATGCCGTCCCAGCTTATAAATAGCTTGATACAGGTCATGCTTCCCCTTGTTAACATCAATATCTATATCCAGGATAGGCGGCGATTCGGGGATAACTGCTTTGGTCATATCAGGTAAGCCAAGAAACTTGGAACAGCTATAAGTTTTGCTTTTCACACTACGGATGGCAGGGATAAAAATATAGTCGCACTTTTTTACCAGAGAAAGAACATGACCCAAAAAAATCTTTGTTGGCAAGCAGGTCTCAGCTACCACCCGGGATGAGCCTTCCGATAACACAGTCTGAGTGGTGGGTGGTGAAACCACCACCTCTGCCCCCAGTTCTTCAAAGAAGGTCTTCCACATAGGGTAGTATTGGTAGTAGAGTAGAGCCCTGGGAATGCCTATCTTAATCATTTACTTTGCTTAAACTCCTCTTTGACCTTGACAGCTATTTCAGGATTGGCAACCAAGTCAACAGCAGTCATGGCTAGAGCCTTGGCGGCATCAACGAGGCCACGGATACCAGCCTCTGAGGCGGCTGCCTCAGCAAACTGGGGAGAATGACCTAGTACATCCTTCGGGGCTATGGCTACGATAGGGTGGATGCCGGGAACTAGTTGACTGACATTACCCATATCAGTGCTACCAAAAGCACTACTAAGGTTGAAGAGTTGCATCCTGCGCCCCAAGGATTGCATATTTTGCCGGAATAGCCGGGCTAGGGTGAGGTTATTACGCATGGGGGCATAGCGTGTCTTTCCCCACCTATATTCCAGTCGAGCGCCACTAGCAGTGGCAGCTCCAATAAAGCAATTTAGGACCCTCTCTTTTAACTCGTCGAGGTAGGTATTATCCTCAGCCCGCACTAGGAAGCTCCCAGCACTATGGGCCGGGACAATATTAGCTGCTTGCCCACCATCAGTAATTATGCCGTGGATACGGGCTTTATCCTTAATGTGTTGCCTTAGTGAATTAATAGCGGCGAAGGAGTTTAGCATTGCCTCTAGAGCATTGATGCCTGCCTCAGGTCGAGCGGCAGCATGAGCTGCCTTGCCAAAGAATTCAACCTCTAGAGACTGGTTGGCGAGGGCTCGAGTGGTAGCGACATTATACACCCCTGGATGCACCATCATGGCCATGTCCACGTTATTAAAGACACCTTCGCCGCTATTAATTATCTTGCCTCCACCCCCCTCCTCAGCCGGCGTGCCGATAACCAAGATACTACCTCCGAGCTGGTCAATGGCTAGCTTGGAAGCTACAGCAGCACCAACGGCACAGGCAGCTATCAGATTATGACCGCAGGCGTGACCAAGACCAGGTAGGGCATCATACTCAGCTAGAATGGCGATAGTGGGTTTTCTTTGTCCGTAGCTTCCCCTGAAGGCAGTCGGCAGCTCACAGATGCCCCGTTCTATAGAGAAACCATTTTCCTCCAGGTACCGGGTTAACCAGGCAGTTGCCTTGACCTCATGGAAACCTAGCTCAGGGTTGGCGTGAATTTTTAGGCTCAGCTCACTAAGCTGATGGCGCTGAGCGTCTATTTCACCGGTAACAGCAGCCCTTAATTTTTCTATGTTCAAGTTCTCACCCATTCTGAAGACGGCATTCTAGTTATTACCTTTAGTGCTTATTATAGCTTAATACAACTAATATTTCTAGACTTTGACATTGCCCGGGGGCTTGCATCTTAAACTTGATTATGCTATACTTTTTACTAGACAAAGGTTGAGTAGTTGAGTGGGTTTTATTCCCACTTTTTTATTGTGTGGGAAACAATAGAATCGGAGGTTTTAATCTGCGATGAAGAGCGACTTTCTGCTTGCTATCACCCAACTCTCGGCAGAGAAGAAACTGCCTAAGGAGGTGGTTATTGCTGCGGTAGAGTCAGCCCTGGTATCAGCTTATAGAAAGGATAATTTTGCTGCTACCCAGAATATTGCGGTTAAGATTAATCCTACTACCGGCAAGGTTGAAGTGTGGGCTGAGAAAACTGTAGCTGAGCTACCTTCAGATGGGAGCTGTGAAATACAATTAGATGAGGCACGCCGAGTCAAGCCAGATGTGCAGATTGGCGAGGCTATCATGGTAGAAGCTACCCCGCGTAATGCTGGGCGCATCGCTGCTCAAACAGCAAAACAGGTCATCTTGCAGCGTCTTCATGAGGCAGAGCATAGCGCTATATTTGAGGAATATGCTGATAAGGAAGGTGATATTGTCACTGGGCTGGTGCAGCGTATTGAGCCCAGGCAGATATTTCTTGATTTGGGTAGAACAGAGGCGGTGCTGCCTGGAGCTGAACAGATGCGCAATGAGAGGTATCGGGTAGGTCAAAGGCTTAAGGTTTGCCTCTTAGAAGTAGTTCAAACCAGCCGGGGACCTCAGCTGGTAGTGTCACGTTCTCACCCAAATTTGCTTCGTCGGCTCTTTGAGTTGGAGGTTCCTGAGGTCTTTAACGAGATTGTGGAGTTAAAATCAATTGCTCGTGAAGCTGGCTATCGAAGTAAGGTAGCTGTAGCGGCACGTCAGGATGGTATTGACCCGGTTGGCTGCTGCGTTGGATTACGTGGTATCAGGATACAAAATATTGTGAATGAGTTAAGTGGTGAAAAAATTGATGTTGTTATGTGGAATCCGTCTGCCTCTGTCTTTATTGCTAGTGCTCTTAGCCCAGCCCAGGTATTAAGTGTCGAGCTGAATGATGAAGAGAAGGTAGCTACCGTAGTTATCCCTGATAAGCAACTTTCATTAGCTATTGGCAAAGAAGGGCAGAATGTTAGGCTAGCCGCTAAACTCACCGGGTGGCGAATTGATATTAAGAGTGCCGCAAGCGCCGAGGCAGAAAGGATGGCAAAGGCTGAGCTTTTAACCGAGACGGCGGAAGAGGCTATAGTTGGGGAGGAGTCTCCGGCTGGAACCCCGGATGTTATGGAGCCAGCTTTGGTATCAGCAAAGCCGCCAGAAGAAGCGGCTGAACCTTTACCAGCTACTGATGGTACATTTATTCCTCCACAGATTCCCTTTGAACCGCAAGCAGCCGTGGAAAAACCTCAGGTTCGCTTTGCTGAGGATATTCTGGTACCGGGACCGACTAAGCCTGAAACCAAGTCAAAGAAGAGAAAAAAGAAGGGCACTAAAGGCGAGGGGAGAGCTGAGGATGGCATCAGGCTTAAAAAACAACGCCACGAGCCAGAAATTCGTATAGACGAGGATGAGGAGGAGTATTAGGCAGCATACACCGCAGCGGACTTGCGTGGCTTGCCGTAAGGTAAAAGCTAAGCAGGAGCTAATCCGTTTAGTGCGTGTTTCTGATGGGAGTGTAGAGATTGATACCGGTGGCAAGAAAGCAGGGCGTGGTGCTTATTTGTGTCGGTCACAAGGATGTTGGGAGGTTGGGTTGAGGGGTAGTCAGCTAGAGCATGTTCTACGGACTACCCTTACCCAGGATAATCGAGAACAGCTTATTAGATATGGGAAAAACCTTCTGTAAGGAGTTAACCAGTGGCCAAGGTAGGTGAACAGGGCAAAGTTTCGAAGTCCAAGGTTAGTGACAGTTCTTCATCACCGAAGGCACTCTTGATTGAGATTCCCCACGCCTTAGGTGTGAGGCAATTGGCTGAGCTTTTGCCGATTAGTGCCATCGACATCATCAAACGACTGATGAAAAACGGCATTATGGCTAATATTAACCAGGTCATTGACTATGAGACAGCAGCGGCAATAGCTACAGACATTGGTTATGAAGTACGCCTTAAGCCTCAGACGACTCGGAAATCAGCTAATGTTATTGGCGAGATTAAGAGGCAGCAGCTCCAGAGTGAGGAAATTAGTGGTCTGCAGCCACGACCGCCTGTAGTTACTATTATGGGGCATGTTGACCACGGTAAGACTAGGCTTTTGGATGCTATCAGGCAGACTAATGTGATGGCTACTGAAGTCGGCGGTATTACTCAGCATATTGGTGCTTATCAAGTAGAGGTCAATGGGCAAAAGATTACCTTTTTGGATACCCCAGGTCATGAAGCCTTTACTGCCATGCGAGCTCGCGGTGCCCAGGTAACCGATATCACTATTTTGGTAGTAGCCGCTGATGATGGGGTAATGCCACAGACTTTAGAAGCTATAGACCATGCCCGAGCGGCTGGGGTGCCCATCATGGTGGCTATTAATAAAATTGATAAGCCTGAGGCTAATCCAGAGCTTGTCAAGCAACAGCTAGCTGATGCTGGTCTACTTATTGAGGAGTGGGGAGGCGATACAGTCTGTGTTCTAACCTCGGCCAAAGAAAAGAAGGGCATCTCTGAGTTGTTGGAAAACCTCCTAGTTGTAGCCGAGATGGAGAACCTTAGAGCAAACCCTTCTCAACCGGCAGTAGGGGTAGCTATTGAAGCTAATCTAGACAAGACTAAGGGGCCTTTAGCTACAGTGCTAGTTCACGACGGAACCTTAAGGCTTGGTGACACTGTAGTAATTAGTACTACATGGGGTAGGGTAAAAGCTATGTTTAATGACATGGGTAAGCGGGTGAGGAAAGCTGGACCAGCTACCCCTGTTGAACTCCTTGGCTTAAATAGTGTGCCTCAAGTGGGGGATACTCTAACTACTGTAGCTGGCGAACACCAAGCACAGGCTTTAATACAAAAACGTCAACTGGAAGCACAGCGAGAGTCTTCACTAACGCCAAAATCAGTGAGTCTTGATAATCTCTTTGACCAAATAAGTGCTGGCCAAGTAAAAGAGCTTAATGTTATTCTTAAGGCTGATGTTCAAGGCAGTATTGAACCGATAAGAAGTTCTTTGGAACAGTTGGGAGCAGAAGCAGTCAAGGTCAGAGTTATCCATAGTGGCAGTGGCAATATTACTAAGAGTGATGTTATGTTGGCTATTGCCTCTAAGGGGCTCATCATTGGTTTTAATGTTGACTCTGAGCCCGGGGCTCGGCGATTAGCTGAAGTGGAGGGTGTGGGCATCCGCCACTATAATATAATCTACAATTTAGTAGATGATGTGGACAAGGCTCTCAAAGGTATGTTGGAGCCGTCTTACGTTGAGGTTATCGATGGGCGCGCTGAGGTACGGGATATCTTCCCTGCGGGAAGGAAAGAAAAGGCAGCCGGTGTCCATGTTACCGAAGGTAAAGCAACTCGGGGTGTCTCAACCAGGCTACGGCGTGGGGAGCAAGTGGTGGTTGAATCCGTTGTTAGCAGCTTGAGGCGCTTTAAGGATAATGTTAAGGAGGTGTCCGCTGGCTATGAGTGCGGTGTGGTCATCGAGGATTTTAATGAGTTTCAGGTTGGTGATATATTAGAATTTTTCAGGAGGGAGAAAGCCAGCTAAGGGGGCAATAATTATGGCACATCGTATTGAGCGAGTGAATAGTCTCATTCGCCAGGAAATTAGTGAATTACTTCGGCGCCAGGTGAAAGACCCACGACTTGGCAATTTGGTTGCTGTAACTGATGTTTCTACTTCTCCTGACCTAAGACATGCTAAGATATTCGTCAGTCGTATAGGCAGCGAGGAAGAAAAGCAAGAAACACTAAGCGTATTAGTTGCTGCTTCGGGTTTCTTCCGTAACGAGCTGGCTAAGCGTCTGAGGCTTCGACATATTCCTGAACTAAGCTTTCAGCGGGATGATTCTATTGAGCGGGGAGACTACCTCTTACAGCTAATTGATGAGGTTAGTAGTGATAACAGCACTGAGCAGCATAGGGCTTGACAGTTTGCGTATAATAGGAATATAGTTCAAACAATTCTA
>JABUBP010000460.1_pt1 | contig 11438 bp, 3 predicted proteins | sample 7240331 | NCBI WGS metagenome assembly JABUBP01 (sample SAMN07256347, study PRJNA390944) | subsurface metagenome | isolation source: Methane hydrate marine sediment | place: Pacific Ocean: Eastern North Pacific, ODP site 1244 | collected 2002 | reverse complement strand
CTGCTTTTAGCTCGGAAACAAGCGTATTGTAACCTTTCTCGATAGCTTCAATTAATAAGGCAACATCGACTATTATCATAGATGGTTCAATACGGGAAACGCCATTTTCCCGCTCGATTATACTGAATGGGCGATATGGGTCAACATTACCGGCACCAATAAATATAAAACCTACTTGTTTTACTTTTGGTAGATATTGGTGCGTCAAACCGCACCGCAATGACCACATGGTATTATCATCGACTGCTGCTATTTCAGGAAGGGACAATTCGGTTCCGTCTGTAGTAAATTGCACAAGGCGAACGCCAATGTTGTCGCCTAGCAAGCGGACTCCCTCTTTGAAACGGGATTCCGATTTGCCCTTCATTCCCAATTCCCCATTTCGTAAGCCACCTAGAAACTCAATGGTGTTCATACATCCGATTGCAACCAAAAAGTTTGCTTTCGCAAGTTCCAAACTACGCCGTAAGTCGTTTATCTGGAAACCTACAACACGGTTTAGATATTCAAAGAAATCCATCTTAGATAGTATTCTGCTGAAAATGTCCATTTTCATCCTTTGCTATTGGATAACTGATAGTGTTTGACATTGTTCCAAATGGTTACTCAGGCAAAGGAGTGGCATAATAAGCCCCCATAAGCTTTTCGAAGAATTTTCTCATTGTATCGCATACTGTTACATTGAAGTCTTCATTTAACTGAATCTCAGGTCGGCTTTCTTTTTCGTTAAGGATACCCTTTTCAATTACATATTTCCGGAGGGTACTTGAACCCCTCGCTTTCTCAACAAGGCCACTGTCATGGACTATGCAATTACGAACCCTGTAGTAGCACCTAAGCTCATTCCAGATTGTGCTTATTACAGTCCTGTTTTCGTCATACACAGCAGTCGGTTTGAAGTCTGGCGGCGGCAATTCAATTCTGGGCGGATCATCTTTCAGTACCACCCCAGCTAAATTCAGGTAACTTTTGGTTTTTACCGGCGTAGGGCCTTCCATCTCGTCCCAAGATACAGGCATCTTATGCTCTTCCTGTATGATGGCACAGAGCTTTTTAGCCTCGTGCTCGAACTGGGAGCAGGCAACAGTCAGGAAGGAATTGTGGAAATATCTTGGCCAAACCTCTGCAAATACTCTCTCGAATTGTTCCTGCCCTTGCTTATCGAATTCCCTACCTTTCTCTTTATACTCATCCTCTCTTTCCCTGCCCGATGCTTTGATTCCATCGGCATAATATTTCAATTGGGTTACTACATGCCTGTAGTACTGGCTCAAATCCGAGAAGCTGTATGCTGCCCTGAAAAACAGTCTGTTGACAACTTTATATTTCATTTAGCCGCTTGTAAATCCCCTGTTTCACGAAATAATAATACTGTGGGGAAGGGAAAGCAAGAAAATTGTATCAAGAGAAAGTGAGAGTCAAACTAGTTCCCCGTGTAGGACTCGAACCTAAAATCTAGCAGTTAACGGCCACTCGTTTTAATGTAACCTAAATTATGTTATTTATATTACACTTTCGTCTCTTTATACTTGGCTCAACAAAATACTATTTTATGACACGATGCGCTCAGCGTAGGCTTGACGCTGTAACTTATTGTCGTCACGCCAGATAGTGCGTTCAATTTTTACTATCTGCTTTAAGACACCATATTGCGTTTCAATGAGGTTCCAAGCGGATTGGGAAGCGACTACAATCCAACCTTCACCCACCTCATTATTGAGATGAGGTGGAGATTGCTCAACCTGACCATCTAGCCACCATAGAGACTCAACCATCGTATTTCCATCTGCATCTACCCACCTGAAGAAGCCCTCCTTAGACAGTTGCCAGCCAAGTCGACGGCCAATAAATGGATTCAAAGCCAGCCAATCTGAGCCAGATGAATCGAATCCGTAAGTGACGTTCTGTATTATTAATGCATCTATTTTATCATCAACCTTCAGCTCGGCATATTCACTCATGAGTTTATTCGTTACTCTCCCAGCTAGGTGGCTGAGGTCGGAGATATTGGATGTCGTGAATGGTGATACAATGCTCTGTCGTGCTTCGGTAGGCTTCTCCCAGTCGAGTTGCCGTAACATCGTCCGTTCGGCTAGTATCACAGTATCGCCTAATTTGAAAAACAAAGTACTCAGCTGGTTGTCGGTCTCGTCTAGCCATTCTTCGCTTTTTCGAGTTGTCTGCGTACCGACGGCTATCGAGTGCACATTAGAAGGACGGGGAGAAGGCTCGACTAGGACACACTCAGGGTCGTAAAACCTGAGGAGTGGCTCAAGCTTATGGAGACCTTGCACATTTAGGGCTTTAGCTGCGACTAATTCAGTGACTATGTGGAACATTGACCGGCGGGCTAACACCGCGCGAGGTCTGTGATATGGCAGGCGTAACCCAACGGAGTCTAGGTTTGACCTTAGTCTCCTCTCCCCCTCTGCCGACCAGGTATGTACTGGTTCCAATTGCCGCATAATTTGAACCGCGCGGTAGAACACATTTATCTTAGCGAGTCCTGTTTCTTCGGCTATGGCTTCTAATTGGAAGTCAAAAGGCCTAACGACTAAGGCAGGATCTTCGGAATCCGGTAAAGGTTCGACTTCCGAGATACTCTCCGACCCACCAGTGGTGCGTGCCTGTGGCAGCAATAGTCGATAAATAGCTGGCAAGGGAGCCGCTAATCCTGTTGACCCATATGGCCTGCCATTAATACGATGGAGAATTTTTTGAGAAATGTGTCTTACTGCGTAATTCGGGGATGAACTAAGTTTTGCCAAGACCTCTTGAACATTCGCGGCTAATTTCGACTCCTGTGAACTGACGGCATCTAGCACAATCAATACCGACTCTTGATAATTTTCGTTCCTAGAAAGAAGGTCACATAAAACATTCTGGATGTCTTCGTTGCCTAGCAGTAAGAGTTTTGCAGATGCACGTTGAGCTGTCAGCGAAACAAGACTTACGGGATTATTTATATGCAATGACAGTAAATCAGCTATTGCTCTAGAGGTAGTATCTTCAATTACTGCTCCTTTTATCTCAGTTGGTTCATCCATTGAGAGTGGCGAAGTTTCGAACATTTGTCGTATATATCTATCTATCTCAATCCATATATCGTGAAGAGGCAAATCGTGAGTAATCAATGGTAGGATTGCATAGAGATTCAGCACTGTTTCTCCAGGATATCGAATCTCTGTAGTCAGATCCCGTACCAATGTTTCGTAAATAAGTGGACGTGCTCGCTTGGGGTCTGCTCGGTTTAACGCTCCAAAGGCGGCTATTCTACTGCCCCCATCATACCAGCGACTCCACCCATAGGGGCTTGAGACATTCAAGGCTTCCAGCCCCAACGACCATGCGGCTTCAGGCTTCCCGAGTTCACTGAGCCTTTCGCTCGCTAGAGAAATAATTTGCGCCGAGTGATGCTTACTACGAAATAGGGCGGCAATTTGATTCGTCTCGTTTTCATCAGAACTCCGTAACAGTTGGGTGACGACCTTTTCCCAGTTAAAATAGGACTCATGCGACTCTCTGGTAATCAATGTCGCCAGATCCGATACGGTATGAACGGCAATATCCACTTCATTTGTGGTGAGTATAGATCCATCATCAAGTTTCAGTGTGGAACTTACCCGATTTTGCTCGCCTTCTATCTGAATGTCCACAGGTTTAAGGCCGACATCGTTAAGGTCATATCCCAATTTGCGAATTCCCCGAAAAATACCGTATCGCCATTGTGCTCTCGTTGTTGGAAGAGCATAAACGTTTATTTTAGATAGAAAATAACGACCTTCTTCAATAGCCTTTTCACCGCCACATTTGGTCGCAATCTTTTCTATGACAAGTTCTGCCAGCTCATCGTCAACTGTGGTAGATATGGGCAACAGGAAGTCAACAAGAGTGTGTAGAACTAGTTCGGTAGGAGGATCTGAAGTTTCCAGGGCTTTGTGTAAAAGAAGGCGAGCTGTTTCTTCATGCGAGACTACTCCTCGCTCTAAGAACCAGTAAAATAGGGATAGAGCTTTTCGGGGGCTCCAGTCGAAAGTAATATCTAGAAGTTTATTCGCAGCAGATGTTGATGCTGCGCCCTCGGTATCTTCCTTCATTGATATTACAGCCTTGGCAAACCAGGAAATACGCTCGGCAATGAGTTCAGGTTCGACCCGATTCACGCGACCTAACCACTCTATCCAAGTATCAATCTGATAGTCCTTCCGATATCCTATTCCGAAGGAAACCTGTAGAGCTTGTTTGAGAGTTTGTCGAGCCGACTCCCTTTCATCCAGAGCAACCCATGCCTCGGCCTGCTTTATGCATTCTTCAACGCGTCCAGATACATCTGTCTCGTTAAGCATGGCTTTTTGAATAGACTGCAGCCAGCTGATACACCAAGTGCGGTCTATGCCAGCTTGGTGGAGCGCTAGTACGATTTCTCTTCGAACTCCCAGAGGCCAAAACGAACTTGTATCATGGTCATTCCATTCTTTTTCAAATGTTGTACTTAGCATATCAACTGCTTCTAAACCGTGTTGGGCGATGGTGTCCACAAGTAACTTATAGAACTCGCTCCGGGAACCTTCGGCTACATGCCAAGATGTCCATTCTCTTGTCTCTCTCCAGTTCCTGTTGAATAGTCGAAGAAGTGGGGAGATTTCCAACATGATGGAAGTACTGCTCATGGGGCAGCCTCGCCACGACTCAGCCCATATACGGGCTAGAGTGCAAAGTGCTCGTTCAAGATAGACTAGCCCAATATGCCGAGGATTCGCTGGATCAGGAATAATAGCCGATGGAGATTGCTGTTCCCCAAAAGTATAGAGAAGCCTGGAATATCGGAATCTGTGTAAGAACGGTTGAAGACCCCTCCCCGAATAAAATACTTCCGTTTGCAGAGTTGGTTGCGCGATGGTTCGAAACTTTTTTTCAGCTTCTTTTTTATCTAAAATCCTATATAAGCACTCCGCAAGACCTACTTGCGCCTCAGGACCAAGGGCACGGGTGTCGGCTCCGTCCAAAACGTTCTTGAGAAATTGCTGAGCTCGCGGTGTGTCCCCTCTTGTAGAGCAATATCTCGAAGCAGCGATTTGCAGCCAAAACCACCAATCTAAAGTGTCCTCATCATCAACTTTAAAGGTATTTATCACCTTGGATAGGTCTTCCCACCTCTCTAAATCGATAAGTTCATGCCCAGCATAAAAGAGCATCCGGTTCTGGAGAGCTAACGATAACTTCCTAGGGTCTATTGTCTTATCACGTCCGGCGGTTTTACGGACTGCCAAGATTGTCTTGATAATCCTATCCAAGTCCGTGAAATGGACTCCCGTCGTCGCCCACTCTTGGAGTATGTCTCCTTTTTCATCCTGAGGGTCGTCTTCAATGGGCGTTGTCAGCAAATCTAAAGGCTCAGCGAGTTCGAATACACGCCGGGATTCCTCAACCATACCGGCGTCCTTCATCTCGCGACTGAAACGAAGGGCGCCTGTAGAAGTGATACGCAGCCGGTTGCCATCGCGGATATTTTGTGCTGCAATTTGGTTTTCACCAATCTTAAACAGCAATTGTATGATCGAAGTACTTTCAAGATAAGAACTGCGTTGGCTGATCTCGGTACCGATAAGCATAATGCGAGTGAGAGCTACCGGATCTTGAACGGCAGAAACTGAATTCAATACGAGTCGGATATCGGCTTGTATAGCTTCAACTGGCCTACACTCAAGCCACTGCGCGTAAAACCATTCTCGGGTGGCAAGCTTCAACACAGCATCATGTTCTCCAGCTAACACGCGATGGTACAGTTGTTCCCATGACCAAGGAGAGTTGCTTGGAGCTTTAGCACAGATTTCGGCTAACTCGTGATGGTGCTGACGGTCGATTCTCTCATCTGGCACTCCAGGTGCAGATTCGGCTGTTTTTTGCACAACCTCAAGGCGAAAGCTGTTATGGAAAAAATACCAGTGGTCCCCATCTTCTCTACGAAAATATTGGAATAAGGTATGGCGCAGTGTATTCACCACTTCATGGTTAGCCCAAGTGTCCACCCATGATAGAGCAATGACTCCACGTATGCGTGCGAGTAATCCTAGTAAACGAACCAGTTCAGCGTTCGTCTCTATCTGTTTCCAGTAGCTGTGATACTGGTATTCGATGTTACCTTCGTAGCGGACTATACCCTTTAGGGCAGCAGTGAGTTTCTCCTTGTCTGTTATATTCCGAATTATGTTTAGAATATAAGCCAAGGCAAGTGGATGTCCACCGGAAAGAACATAGATTGACTCCTTATCCTCGGCCGCCAGTAAGCTAGGTTTTGCTCGTTCAACGATTCGAACTACAGCCTCTCGACTGAGTAGTGCCATCTCAACCCTTCGTTGGGGCTTACGCACAACAGCCTGAATCTGACCCGGCAAGTAAGTATCAGTCTGGGAGCCAAGTACAAAATAGACTCCGTTCGGCACTTGCTCCGGCAGTGGCAGATCATGAAGCAATGATTTTGCAGGGTGTTGCTCTCGTTCAATGTGATCAAGTCCGTCAATGAGGATTACTGTCTTTTGTCCATTTACTCGCCAGTCATCGTTTAACAGTTGGATTTGCTTGTAGAATCTTTCTAGTAATTGACCACGATCAAATCGACTCGGACTTTCGCCCACATGAAATCCTTGCTCCTCCAATGAAAGAACAACGTCATGAAGGAAATTGATTGATTCCCCTCTAAGACTCATAGGACCTTGAGCATCGGGGACGTATCCATAGTATCTAATGACACGCTCCTGTCGAAGTCGAAAGGTCTGGGTCAGCAGTGTGGACTTGCCCGAACCGGGAGTTCCCAGCAAGATAATGTATCCGCCGGGTAGTCTGTCCAATGCATTTTCAAGCTGATGTATGGTATCTTCGATAGGTTCGTAGGTCAGCTCGTCAACTGGAAACTCGTGACGACTCCTGAATTTGAAGCGATCCGTCCAACCTAAGCGAGATAGGAGTTGTGCGCGATCGATTTGAATCACTCTAGAGGGATGGGCCACAGCAGAGAATAGCATTTCTGTCAAATGCTCGATATCTTCGTGTACTATTTCTTGATCCGGGGTTAAAATGTCTTCCTCGTCATCGTAAGGCAGTCTCCATCCGAACTCTAGTTCGCAGTCTCTCGCGAAGTCTTCGAAGTCTGTTTGGGACAAACCACTAGCTCTGCGAAACTCTTCTAATGCAGGCAGCCATGGCTCAGGGATGGCGACTATTGATTGGCCTCTTTTCAGCTTCCATGCCTGTTCAAGAAAGGCAGCGAAATGCTTCGGTGTAGGAGTCTTATCCCCAACGGGTACAGACACAGAGATTGATGGCATCTTATTGGTTATCAGATGTACAACAACTCGATGTTTTGGGTAAGCGTCCTTGAGCTTGTCCCACCCATCAGCTAGTTGTCGTATCAGACAAGGGGAGCTATCTGAAGCGGTTATCATATCATTGAAAGTGAGGGTGCCGCCATATCGGCTCCACTTCACCTGAAATGCGTCTATACGCGCTTGAGTCCCAATCTGCAAGTCGTCAACGCGGCCAGCTTCTGGGTCTGCGACTCGTATCCACTGTAGACTGCCATCGCGGAGAGCAATTAAGATCAAATATGCGGAAACGCGATACTGTGGATAATACCCACCTATCGCTCGTCTTTCACCCTCTCCCGGTGTGACCAAATACTCTATATCATCGCCATTAGTTTCCATTGGATTAACCAGACTTGTGCATCAGCCATTTATTACCCAACTAGAGTATACTAGCCGTTCTGTTGAAGTTCAACGTGGAGTTGGTTGGAGATTGCCGGTAAATCGCCCTTTTCTGAGGTTCTTAGGGGCTCACGAAATGACTTAAGTCACCCAACAGCTTACCCATCGTTGCCACATTATATATTCTAAGCTCCATGTTGTTCGGCAATTTCGAGTAGAGTATCATTAGTCCCGTCGCAGTCTGATTTGTCCACCATGGCTGTCCGAGCAATTAGATCATCAAAAACAATCTGTAGTTGTAAGTTAGAATCATGCCAAAGTGTGAATCTGTTCGCTCTCAATTTAGCCATCTCTTCAACTTGCTGATAATCTTTTTCGTTTGCTTAGCACTTTCAACTGCGCCGATATCCTTGAATATGCTCAGCGCCGAATGGTAATGTTCCAGCGCTTTATCATATTGACCCTTCATTCCGTATGCATTCCCTAGGTTACCTAAGTCATTTGCCTCACTCTCCCGATTACCAATCTCTCTGTTAATGCTTAAAGCTAATTCCTCGTATTCAATCGCACGGTCTAAGTCACCTTCCAATCGATATACGTTCCCTATGTTGCCCAGGCTGATAGCTTCTCCCTCACGATTACCAATCTCTCTATGTACCATTAAAGCTAATTGTAGATAATACATTGCCTTGTCTGATTGGTCTTTTTCGGCATAAACTATTCCGATACTTCCTAAGTTGTTTGCTTCTCCCTCACGATTGCCTACCTCCTCGTGTATCTTAAGAGCTATCTCGTAATGCTCCAGCGCTTTCTCAAGGTCACCGTTTACCCGATATACATTCCCCATGTTGCCAAGAACGCTGGCTTCTCCCTTCCTATCATCTATCTCTCTGTGTATTTTCAGCGATAGCTGGAAACGTTCCATTGCCTTATCCAATTGGCCTCTTATGCGATGGATAATTCCCATATTATCTAATACTCCGGCCTCACCCTCCCGATTACCTAGCTCCTTAAGTATATTGAGGCTTAGTTGGGAATATTCCAGCGCTTTATCAAGTTCGCCTTTTATTCGAAACACGATAGCCATGTTCCCCAAGATAGCTGATAACATTTCTTTGTCGTTTAGTTCCTCAGCTATCACATTTGCATCTTTGAAGCTTTCCTCGGCTTCTTTAAGGCGACCCGCAGATAAACAGCAATTACCAATAAGTGTAAGCAAAGTCACCTGATTGTTCTGTTTTGTCTCGCTTCCGAGGCAAGAACGGAAAGAATCAATAGCATTACCATAGCGATGCTCTTGCATTAGGTTGAGCCCGGAGTCGAACAGGGCACGCCGGTCACTTTTCATCGCCGTTAAAAGACCGCCGACACGAGCCCTTGAGCTGCCAGATTTCTTGCCTGTTTTCCCCAGCATAGCTTCGAGTTGAGAGCTTGGTTTCGTATTTGTTCTCCGGTGCACTAGCGCCTTGCCTGTTCTCAACTTCTCAAAGAAATCATCATCATCAAGAACTGGGATTGGATCAGGATGTGAGTAAACCCAAATCATAGTGTGATTGACTACGATGACACCTATTAGGCCCACTTTCTGATCTGGTCCAAGACCATATTCTTTACGAAGCTCTGTTACATGAGATCTGAACCAGTTCTTTTTGGCACGCAACTTTCCGAGAAAACAATTAGCATCTTTCTTGTTTTTACCGACAAATTCCTCTTTTTGGTTCCTGAGTTCCTTTGGAGTTATCCGAAAACTAACATCTTTGCACTCTACCAAGATAAATCGTTTGCGATGTCTTTCGAATATAAAGACATCTACTGGCCCAATTCCCTGCGGTAATTTAGTTCCATTTGCGGCAGCTTTTTCACACACCGCTTCCAATCCCATCTTTCTACAGCTTTCCAAAACCTCGTCTCTAAAAACGTCACCAGATTTCTCATGTATAGAACCTAGCACATGGACTATGGGTCCATCTGGATCGCAATGGGCTACTTGCCATCGTCCTTCAGTAAGCAACTGAAAGTATATCTTCGAGCATTGCTGCGTGGTTTCTATACCGAACACCACTGTTGGAACGTTGCTCTGATTTATCTCGATGATTGGTCTGTTAGCAATACGCAAATCTCTCCAAAAATTCTCGGAAGGTAGCATTTGACTCTTAGTTAATCCTGCCATCTCCCGCCTTGATAGGATTCTGTCGTCTAGGAATCGGTCAATAACGTTGGCATCAAGGTTAGTGGCTTCTCTTAGGTATCTTATGAGGTCTGCTTTGGGCTGGACCTTTAGCCGTTCATAGTTATCGAAAGCTGCTATCAAAGCATGAAACAAATGAAGCCATTCGGTTAGACTGTATCCCTTTTCAGACTTCATCGGCATGTCCAGTTTTTTCCACACATTATCTTGAGTTAACTGAGCTTCATTTATCGGTTCCGTTGTAATTCTTTGAAGTCCCCCCAATTCTTCGAGGCTAGCCTGAAAAATCCGGTCCTTCCTTGCATCTTGCCACGATTTCATAGACTGGACCTCATGCTTAGATAGTTGAAATTGCGCTATTTGCTCTTTTGTGATTATCAACTCATATGGAAGGATCCCACAAGAAACGTGTTCAAGGAACGCGTCCATTTCTCCGATGCGAGTGCTCAATGCCATAAGTTCTGATAACACGTCTTCGCCAATTGGATGACCTAGTTTGCCTTCGATCTTGACCGTCAACTCAATTAGATACCTGAGACCAAGTAGTTGCGGCGATCTGACTCTCCATTCAATGTCAGCAGCTACTGGAATTCGCCTGTCACCTGTAAGGGCTGTGGCCCCTATAGCCTCAAGCCTTCGTTTTTCTAGGGTTCCGTACATTATTTCCAATTGATCATAAAGTTGGATAACCAGAGAATTTCCGTCCAGTTCATTAATTCTGATTTCAAGTTCTTCGATCAATTTATCATGAATGGGGAAAAGGATTCTTTTCACTTCTTTCCATTCAACATACTTACCTGGTTGGATATTATTTGCCTTATAGAAGGATTTTTCGAGGGAAAGAACCATCTCGATATCTTTTTGTTCTAGCCACAAGGGATCAGGGAGCACCGAAGTGCTATTGGGAACAGGAATTGGCACGCCAACTATTACGGGTCTCCTTCTTTGTCGACTAAGCTTGGCATTACCTGCGCGCTTGACAGAGCCTTTTCTCGGCTTGTCTTCCTTAGATCTCCTATTCATAAATTCTCTCCTTCGCGCTTTTATCCGTGTGTTAGGAGTCCCCCGTTCCTCTTGTTTCCGTTACTTTCCACTGGTTGTGGTGATGATCAAACCTGGGTCAACAATCCATCCCTCAAGTAGGTCACAGTCGTCGGGAACGCCGAATCTAGCTTGACGTTTCGACAGAGACCAAGCAGCTTGTATCACACAAAGCACAGCGTCCAACTTGTCGCCTTTTGGGTCGTCCAAACAGTCTGATACTACAGACTCGGCTATTCCAACGCCGGTTCCGTATACACGTTGCGCGGCTGGGCTCTGTATCCATTTCAAAATCGAATTCCGGAATTCCTGATGGTGAGCATTTTTAGGGGCGGGAAGATCGCTTTTATAACCTTGCCTCCCTATAGCCTTCACGGCGACAAGCTTGGGGTATCCCTCGACAATGATGCCTGCCCCACCGCAACCAACTCGAAATGGTATGACCGTGCACGGTGATCTTAGAAGCAAAGGTGCCCCTATAAAGAACATCTTACCCACTGGTTGTG
>JABUBP010000458.1_pt1 | contig 11458 bp, 10 predicted proteins | sample 7240331 | NCBI WGS metagenome assembly JABUBP01 (sample SAMN07256347, study PRJNA390944) | subsurface metagenome | isolation source: Methane hydrate marine sediment | place: Pacific Ocean: Eastern North Pacific, ODP site 1244 | collected 2002 | reverse complement strand
ATCGGCGTAGCTAATGATTTCATCAGCCGGCTTGCCGGAGACAACTACCGGGCTGACCCTTTCGATGCGGCCTTTCATCCTGTCCGACACCTCTTTAACGTAGAGCTCGTGCATATGCCGGTAACGGCTCTCGGCCGGCTCACTGACGTGCAGCAGGATAATCTCGGACTTGAAGGCGTTTGCCAGCTCTTCGGCATAGGGCAGAGCCAGCTCGGCCAGGTCGGATCCGTCCAGCGGGACCAGAATCTTCTCCCACATTTTCCACCTCCCTTAAGCATATCTTATTAATAAATACAACCAGCATAAGGCGACGACCATAATCATGGCCGGGATGGTATATTTGCAGAACCTGCCCCAGCTGATGGGATGCCCCTCTTTTTCGGCGATGGCGGTGCCGACCACGTTGGCCGAAGCGCCGATGGGGGTGGCATTGCCGCCGATATCCGTCCCCAGAGCCAGCGTCCAGGCCAGGGTGGGCAATTTAATGCCGGTCGTCTTGGAGAGATTGACAATCACCGGAACCATGGTGGCGGCAAAGGGAATATTATCTACTATCGCCGAGGCGAAGGCGGATATCCAGAGGATGAGGGGTATCACCAGCACTATATTGCCCCCGGAGACCTGGCCGATATACTGAGCCAGCATTTCCAGCACGCCGGTTTCCTCCAGGCCGCCGACGCAGACGAATAACCCGATAAAGAAGAGCAGGGTGCGCCAGTCCACCCGGGAAATAACGTGCATGGCTTTGCGGCTTGCCGCCAGCAGGGTAAGAAAGGCGGCGATAACCCCTATCAGCGCCATGGAGATGCCGGTTTCGGCGTGGGTGACTATCAAAGCAATTACCGCGACAAAGATGCCGGCATTGATGCGGAAGTGGAGGGGGTCGGTGATGGCTTCGCTGGGCTGGGGATAATGGGCGGTGGGGGTAGCGGCATCGCCCTGGTGGACGGTCAGAATCTTGCGGAAGATGAAGTAGAAGAAGACTAAAGCGAACAGCATCCCTATCCAGGCGATAGGGCCGGTGTTGGCAGCAAAGTCGGTGAAGGTGTAGCCGAGGCTGGTGCCGATGATGATATTGGGAGGGTCGCCGGACATGGTGGCCGCCCCGCCGGTATTGGCGGCGAAGATTTCGGCGATTATCACCGGCACCGGGTCAAACTTGAGCAGGCGGGACAGCTCGATTGTGACCACGGCTAAGAACAAAATCACGGTGATGCTGTCGATGAACATGGAGAGGAAGCCGGAGAGCAGCATGAAGACAATCAGTATGGGAACGACCTTGTAGTTGACCATCTTGGCCAGCAGCAGGCACATCCAGCGGAAAAACCCGACTTCCCCCAGTCCCTCCACCATGACCATCATGCCGCCGATAAAGACAATGGTCTGCCAGTTGACGCCGTAGGATTCTATGTGCTCCTGCCCCGGTATCCAGAAGCCAAATTGCCCCAGCTGTTCCAGGTTTAAGACGTTGGTAATCGATTCAGGGCTTCTCATCACCAGCAGGAAGACGACCCCCAGGGTGAGGGCGGCGCCAATGAGGGCGGGAATATAGCGGTGTACCTTGCCGTAGATGATGGCGACAAACATGAGAACGAAAATAGTGATGGCAAGAATTTGACTTAGTATCAGCATTTGTTCCGAAGTCTCTTTCCTAGCGCAGAAAATGAGGCTAAAACTATGCTATTATAGCAGAAGTTGGCCGGTAACGAAAAGAGCCGGTATTGACTTTTGCGCACCACGCCAATAAAGCGGCTTAAGTTTAAGAGGAGTTAGCCTTGCTCTGGTTGGTCTGGTTAAAGTTTGTCTTTTGCGTCCTGGTGATATTTTTCTCAGGGAGGGCGGTAGCCAAGTACGGTGACATTATCGCCATCAGGACCGGACTGGGCAGGGTCTGGATAGGGGTTGTCCTCCTCGCCCTGGTCACCTCGCTACCAGAGCTCTTCACCGGAATAAGTGCCGTTACCCTGGTCGGCGCCCCCGATTTAACCATCGGCAATCTCTTTGGCGCCAATGCCTTTAACCTCTTCAACCTGGCCCTGCTCGATATTGTCTATCGCTACGGCTCCCTGTTCGGGATGGCCGGCCCCGTTCACCGTATGACGGGATGGTTCAGCATGGTGCTGGTAGCCGTTGCCGCTGTCTCTATCTTTATCAGCAGCCGCTTTTTCGACATGGGCATAGGCTGGATAGGCTGGTACACCCCGGTTATTATCATCCTCTTCCTTTTCTTTATGTGGCAGATTTTCCGCTCCCAGCAGCACCAGCCGGCCCGCCCGCTGATTGAGCAGCCGGACTACGCGGGCATACCGATGAGACGGGTCTATCTCTACTTCGCCATAGCCGCCGCGCTTATCATCGGCGCCGGCACCTGGCTGGCGGTTATCGGTGAGGAGATTGCCACCGTTACCGGCCTGGGGGAGAGCTTCGTCGGCACCCTGCTCATCGGCTTTTCCACCACCCTGCCCGAAATCACCGTCTCCTTCGCCGCCATGAGGATAGGCGCCGTGGACATGGCGGTGGCCAATATGATAGGCTCCAACCTGTTTAACATGGCCGTCATCCCCATAGACGACCTGCTCTACGCGCCGGGGCCGGTGCTGAACGCGGTATCGACCAACCACCTGATTACCGCCGGCATCGTGATAGTGATGACCGGGGTCTTTATCGCCGGGCTTCATTTCAGACCGAGAAGGTACTTTAGAGTAAGCTGGTGCAGCCTGACGCTGATAGCGCTGTTCTTGATACAGGCTTACCTGAGCTATACCATGGCCTGACGTAGCCTTAGCCTGAACATAGATGGTATAATTGCCGAGTAAACGCGGAGAGGTGTCCGAGTGGTTGATGGTGCCGCTCTCGAAAAGCGGTCTCCGGTTATACCGGAGCGTGGGTTCGAATCCCACCCTCTCCGCCATATATATAATGGAGAGGTGCTGGAGTGGCCTAACAGGCGCGCCTGGAAAGCGCGTGTAGCCGCAAGGCTACCGTGGGTTCGAATCCCACCCTCTCCGCCATGCTATTGGCTGACCTTAAAAATACGCAGCTAGAAAGAAGTTCTTATCATCAAGAAGTCTAAATTTCTCACCTATCTCTGGGGTCTGCTGCCCCTCTTTATCCTGGCCCACTTCACCCATCACTTTACCTCGGCCCTCTTCCAACCCCTGACACCATTCATCCGCGATGAGTTCAGCCTTGACTACACCCAGATAGGCTGGATGATGTCCGCCGTCACCCTCACCTACGGCTTAAGCCACCTGCCCGCCGGCTGGCTTTCCGACCGCCTGGGGCCCCGGCTGATGATTTTCATAGGTATTTCCGGGGTTGCCCTTTTTGCCATACTGACCGGGCTGGCCCCGACCTACCTCGCCCTGGTCGTCCTGATGATTCTGGTGGGATTGGTGGGGGGCGGCTATCACCCCGCCGCTTCACCGCTGGTGGCCGCCTCCGTCGACCCCAAGAACCAGGGCCGGGCGCTGGGGCTGCACCAGATAGGCGGCACCGCCAGCTTTTTCCTGACCCCGCTGATTGCCATAGCCATCGCCGGCGCCCTGGGCTGGCGGGGCGCCGTAATTTCCATGTCCATCCCCGCCTTTTTCATCGGCATCATGCTCTTTATGCTCCTGGGAAAGCGGGGCTACGCCCGGAATGCCCCTAAAGTTAGCGCCGTCCCCCAGGCCGGGCCGCCGTCAGCCGCCGGCACCATGCGCCGGCTGATACCCTTTATCATCCTGGGGGTGATGCTCCAGGTGATGATTTTTTCGGTGACCTCCTATATCCCTCTCTTTGCCGTTGACAGCCTCAAGGCCAGCGAGGCGACCGGCGCCTTTCTCTTCTCCCTCTTCCACTTTTCCGGGCTGTGGGCCGGGCCGGTGGGGGGCTACCTCTCCGACCGACTGGGCAAAGTCCCGGTGATGCTGACGGCAAGCCTTATCGCCGGTCCCGCCCTCTACCTGCTAAGTCTTTCCTCGGTGGGCTGGAGCGTCTGGGCAGTCCTGCTCCTCATCGGCGCCTGCATGTATATGGTCATGCCGGTCACCGAGGCTTATATTATTGCCCACGCCCCGGAGCGCCGCCGCTCCACCGTGCTCGGCGTCTACTACTTTGCCAGCCGGGGTGGCGCCGGCCTTATAATACCGCTGGTAGGCTACCTGGCCGACCGCTACAGCTTTGCTACCAGCTTCACCATAATGGGCGGGGCACTGCTGGCGATAGTTATCGTCTGCACGCTGTTCCTGCGGGGAAGCCGGGACTGAAGCCTTTCCTGTTCCTTTAATGAGGGCTAAAGCCCCTTTTAGGGATAATCTCTCTTTCCTGTGTGGGGGGATAAGGGGAGGTAATTTTACAGGGAGTTTAAGAGGGGCTGACGCCCCTCTTTTTTTATTTCTTCCCCCTCTCCAAGAGTGGAGAGGGGGACACAGAGGGTGAGGTTGATAAACGCCAATTGTCAGTGGTCTGCCTCTATGCTAGAATTACTTTGAGAATGACCGCTAAAGACATCAAATACTGGGTCGGCTTCAGCATGATACCCCGCATAGGGCGGGTGAAGCTATCCCTGCTTGAAAGCCATTTCGGGGACTTAAAGCAGGCCTGGCAGGCTTCTCCCTCCGAGCTGAAGCAGGCGGGGCTGGACAGGGGCTCGGTCAACGCCATCAAGGACTGGCGGGCCAAGATTTCCCCGGACGCCGAGATGGAAAAGCTGGGGCGCTACGGGGTAAAAGTGCTCACCTTCCGCGATTCGGACTACCCGTCCCGGCTTAAAGAGATATACGATTACCCGCCGGTGCTTTATATCAGGGGTTCCCTGCTGCCCCAGGACGAGTGGTGCCTGTCGGTGGTGGGGACGCGCCGGTCTACGGTCTACGGCCGGCAGGCCGCCGAGGAGATAACCGCCGACCTGGCCCGTAATAAAATTACTATAGTCAGCGGGCTGGCTAAAGGGATTGACTCCGTAGCCCACCAGAGCGCACTGGGGGCGGGGGGCAGAACTATCGCCGTGTTCGGCTGCGGGCTGGACGTCGTCTACCCGGCGGAAAACGCCGCACTCGCCCGCAAAATCATCGAACAGGGGGCGCTGATAAGCGAATTCCCGCTGGGCACCCGTCCTAAGCCGGAGAACTTTCCCCGCCGCAATAGAATCTTGAGCGGTCTGAGCCTGGGGGTACTGGTGGTCGAGGCTAATGAGACCAGCGGAGCCATGATTACCGCCCACCTGGCGCTAGAGCAGAATAGAGAGGTCTTCGCCGTGCCGGGCAGTATTCTATCGCCGGCCAGCCGGGGGGTCAACCGCCTCATCCAGGAGGGGGCCAAGCTGGTGCGGGACTACACCGATATTTTAGAGGAATTAAACCTGACCGCCGTCGCCCAGCAGATGGAGCTTACCGAGTTGCTGCCCACCACCGAGACCGAGACCCTGCTATTAAAACAGCTGAGCGCCGAGCCTACCCATATTGACGAGGTCTGCCGCAGCAGCAGGCTGCCGGTAGCCACCGTCAGCGGCACCCTGGCCATGATGGAGCTTAAGGGGCTGGTGAAGCAGACCGGAACCATGAATTATATCCTGTCCCGGGAAACCAGAGAGGCCTACCGGGTAAGAGTGGATTAGTATATTATGTCAACCAAGAAAAAGAGCCTGGTTATCGTTGAGTCACCGGCTAAAGCCAGAACGCTGGCCAAGCTCCTGGGGAGCAGCTACAATCTTAAAGCCTCCATGGGGCACGTTAGAGACCTGCCCAAAAGCCAGCTGGGGGTGGACATCGAGCAGGGCTTTGCCCCCAAATACGTCGTGCCCAGGGCCAAAACCAAGATTGTCAACGAGCTTAAAAAGGCGGCTAAAGAGGCTTCTACCATTTACCTGGCCACCGACCCCGACCGCGAGGGGGAAGCCATCTCCTGGCACCTTGAGCAGGTGACCAGGACCAACCGCAAGACCTACCGCCGCGTCGTCTTCCACGAGATAACCGAGGAAGCCATCAAGCGCGCCTTCGCCCACCCCCAATCCATCAATATGCAGCTGGTCGACGCCCAGCAGGCAAGGCGAGTGCTGGACAGACTGGTCGGTTATAAAATCAGCCCCCTGCTCTGGCGGAATGTTAGGCGGGGGCTGTCGGCAGGGCGGGTGCAGTCGGTGGCGCTCAAGATTATCGTCGACCGCGAGCGGGAAATAGAAAAATTTAAGCCGGTAGAGTACTGGGCAATCGAGGCCGAGCTGGCCAAGGAGGCCGCTGCAAGAACTTTTAAAGCCACCCTGGTTGGCCTGGCCGGCGGCGGAAAGCTGGAAATCCACAACGAAGAGGAAGCTACCGAGATTGGGCAGGAGCTTAAAAAAGCCAGCTACAAAGTCAGCAAGGTCAGCGCCAAGAAGGCCGCCCGCCAGCCGGCGCCGCCCTTTATCACCAGCACCCTGCAGCAGGAAGCATGGCGCAAGCTCCACTTCCCGGCCAAGCTTACGATGAGGGTCGCCCAGGATCTCTACGAGGGCCTGCCCATCGGCAAGGAGGGCAGCGTCGGCCTCATCACCTACATGCGCACCGATTCCATCCGGGTTGCCCGCTCCGCCTTGGCCGAAACCAGAGAATATATCGCCGAAAAGTACGGCTCGAAATACCTGCCCGCCCACGCCCGCTCCTTTACCACCAGGGTCAAAGGGGCGCAGGAAGCCCACGAAGCCATCCGCCCCACCAAAATAAAACGCGAGCCGTCACTGCTTAAATCACACCTCAGCGACGCCCAGTTTAAGATATACCAGCTAATCTGGAAACGGATGGTCGCCAGCCAGATGGCCGCCGCCACCTTCAACAACACCGCCATCGATATTGAAGCCGGACGCCCCAAAGCCAGGACCGTCTACCTGCTGCGGACATCAAGCTCAATCAACACCTTTGACGGCTTTATGGTGGTCTACATCGAGGGCAGGGACGAAGCCGAGGAAAAAACCGGGGGCAGGCTGCCCCCGCTGAAAAAAGACGACAAACTTAAGCTGATAGACCTTTCCGCCGACCAGCGTTTCACCCAGCCCCCGCCAAGATTTACCGAAGCCACCCTCATCAAAACGCTGGAGCAGTGGGGCATCGGGCGCCCCAGCACCTACGCCCCGATTCTGTCCACCATCCAGGACAGGGACTACGTGGAGAAAGACAGCGGCAAATTCCAGCCCACCAAGCTGGGCTTCGTCGTCAACGACCTGCTGGCCAAGCACTTCCCCACCATCATCGACATCGAGTTCACCGCCCAGATGGAGGATAATCTTGACCAGATCGCCAGCGAAAACAGGGACTGGGTGACCGTCGTCCGGGACTTTTATACGCCCTTTGAGAAGAGCCTGGAGAGCGCCGCCGAGCTGATGGAAAGGGTTAAGGTTGAGGAAGCCACCGACGAGGTCTGCCCCAACTGTGGTAAGCCCATGGTGGTCAAGTTCGGGCGCTTCGGCAAATTCATCGCCTGCAGCGGCTACCCCGAGTGCAAGACCACCAAGCCCTTCCTGGTTAAAGTGGGGGTCAAGTGCCCCCGGTGCGGCGGGGAGCTGGTGGTAAAGAAGAGCAAGAAGAAGCGCACCTTCTACGGGTGCAGCAACTACCCCGAATGTAATTTTATCCTTAACACCAGACCCCTCCCCCAACCCTGCCCCCAGTGCGGCGGCCTCCTCACCGCCTACGGCCGCAATATAGCCAGGTGTACCAAGTGCGAGTTTAAGGGGAAGATTGGGGAGGCGAAAACAGAGTCTTAAAGGGGTAAAACCCCTATAGGGCGGGCTGGGTGGGAAGTAAAACCTAAATTAAAACCATGCAAAAAATCTTCGACAGATATATCCAGTACCTCGAAGCCGAACGCAACGCCTCGCCCTACACCATCCGCAACTACCGTGCCGACCTAGCCGACTTCTTCAAGTTCCTAAAAGGCACAGAGCTTACCCTGCTCAATGAGGTTGACCGGCACGTACTGCGCGACTACCTGTCCCTCCTGGTGGAGCGGGGCATAGCCAAAGCCAGCATCGCCCGCAAGCTATCCGCCATCCGCTCCTTCTTCCGCTACCTGGTACGGGAAGAAGTAATCGCCAAAAACTCCATAGAGCAGGTCTCCTCGCCCAAGCTGGACAAGCGCCTGCCCTCCTTCCTCACCAAAGAGGAGATGGTAAAGCTGCTTAACACCCCCGATTTATCCACGCCGCTGGGGCAGCGAGACCGGGCGCTCCTGGAGCTGCTCTATGCCTCCGGCCTCCGGGTGAGCGAGCTGGTAAGCCTGACCCCGGAGCAAATCGACCTTGAAACCAATGAAATCCGGGTCTGGGGGAAGGGCTCTAAAGAGCGAATGGTGCTGATGGGCGAGCCCGCCGCCGGGGCTATAAAAAACTACATCGGGGACGGGCGGGCCCGGCTGCGGGGGGAAAAGAAAAGCCAGGCCCTCTTCCTCAACCGCTACGGGCAGCGCCTGCCCGAACGGAGCGTGCAGAGGCTATTGCACGAATACGCCAAAAAGGCCGGCATCGGCAAGAGAGTGCATCCCCACATGCTGAGGCATACCTTCGCCACCCACCTGCTCGACGGCGGCGCCGACCTGAGGGTCGTCCAGGAGCTTCTGGGGCACGCCCGGCTTACCTCCACCCAGATTTACACCCATGTCACCAAAGGGCAGGCGAGAAAGGTATATCTATCAGCCCACCCACTGGCCAGAGAGGAAAAAGATGAGCCCGAAGATAAAGAGTAGAATAGATAAGCTGATGGCGGAGCTGGGGGAGGAGAATATTGACGGCATCTTAATCTCCCAGCCGGAGAATAGACGTTATCTTTCCGGCTTCGACGGCTCGGCCGGTTTTTTGATTATTACCCCAAACAAGAATATCCTGGCTACCGATTCCCGCTACACCGCACAGGCCAAAAGCCAGGCTCCCGAATATGAGATTTTTCCCATAACCAGCGACATCGAGGGCTGGTTCCCCGGACTGGCGGCGGGGCTGAGTATCAAGAGGGTGGGGTTTGAGGGGGAATATATAACCTTTAGCCTCTACCGGCGGTTATGTGATATACTGGGTAAAGGCAAACCCGTCTTAAAGTTCGTCCCCGTAGAAAATATGGTGGAATCGTTGCGGGCGGTCAAAGAACCCGGGGAAATCGAGCTTATCAGCCAGGCCGCCGAAATAGCCGATGCCGCCATGGCCCATATCCGGGAGGAGCTTCACCCCGGCATGACGGAGAGGGAAGCCGCCTGGGAAATAGAAAAATTTATGCGGGAGAAGGGCAGCCAGCCGTTGCCTTTTGATATTATCGTCGCTTCCGGGCCGAACTCCGCCCTGCCCCACGCCCAGCCCTCGGCGAGGGCCATCCAGAAGGGCGAGCCAATAGTAATCGATATCGGGGCCAGGGTGGAAGGTTATTCCAGCGACCTGAGCCGGACCGTCTGCCTGGGCGCCCCCGACGACACCTATAAAAAGGTATACGATACCGTGCTCGGCGCGCAGTTAGGGACAATAGCGATAGTCAAGCCGGAGATGAGCGGCGGTGAAGCCGACCAGATAGCCAGAATAATTATCGAGGAGGGGGGATACGGGGAGGCTTTCGGGCACGGGCTGGGTCACGGGGTAGGATTAGCCGTCCATGAGAAGCCGCGGCTGGGGTCCGGTTCATCAGATAAGCTGGCCGACGGCATGGTCTTTACCATCGAGCCCGGAATTTATATCGAGGGGTGGGGCGGGGTGAGGATTGAAGATCTGGTCATAATGGAAAAGGGAAGGGTTAGAGAAATCTCAAAAGCCCGGAAATAAGACTACGGAGACCGAGATGATTGACAGCGGTGAACTGAGAAAAGGGATTACTATAGAACTCGACGGCAAGCTATACCAGGTGGTGGACTACCAGCACATCAAGGTAGGGCGTGGCAGCGCCCAGGTGAAGCTTAAACTGCGCGATATACGCAGCGGCCATAACATCGATCGCTCCTTCCAGGCCAGTGAGAAGTTCGTCCGGGCCCGCCTGGAGTCCCGCGCCATGCAATACATCTATAACGACGGTGATGCATATTACTTTATGGACCAGGAGACCTTTGAGCAGATACCCATCGACTCCAGCCAGCTGGGCGATATCCTCAACTATCTGAAAGACGGTATGACTCTGGAGGTATCAAGCTACAAGGGGGAGCTGGTGGGGGTGGAGCTGCCCATTACCGTCGAGCTGGAGGTGGCCGAGACCGGGCCCGGCTTCAAAGGGGACACCGCTACCGCCGGCAACAAGCCGGCCAAGATGGAGACCGGCATCACCATACAAGTTCCCATGTTTATCAATAACGGGGATATTATTAAGGTTGACACCCGCACCGGCGTGTACCTGGAGAGGGTAAGCTAGAGCCAAATTGCTGAAAGTTGATCTTCATGTTCATACCAGATACTCTATGGACTGCGGCACGCCCCTGGACAAGATAGTCGGGCGCTGTATCGAGAAGGGGATAGACTGCATTGCCATCGCCGACCATGGCACCGCCGAAGGAGCACTGAAGCTGCGGGAAACGGCCCCTATCACCATCATTGTCGCCGAGGAAATCCTGACTACCCACGGCGAAATCATAGGCATGTTCCTTGAAAAAACCATACCCAGCGGTCTATCGGTGGCCGAGACCATCTCCCGCATCAAAGCCCAGGATGGACTGGTCTCTATCCCCCACCCCTTTGATATCTTCCGCCAGTCGGCGCTGCGCAATTACATAATAGAGGAAATCGCCGACCAGATTGACATCATAGAAGTATTCAACGCCCGCTCCCTGCCACCGCAGCAATCGGCTAAAGCCCGCGCCTTCGCCAGAAAACACGGCATCGTCCAGGGCGCCGGCAGCGACGCCCACACCCTCCGTGAGATAGGCAACGCCTACATCGAAATGCCCGAATTTAAGGGGAAAGATGACTTCCTCGAAGCCCTAGCCAGGGGCAAAATATACGGGCACACCACCAACCCCTTCATCCACTTCGCCAGTGTCTGGAACAGGCTGAGAAAGCGATGGCTAAGATAAAGCCGATACAGAAACTGGGCTGGTTTTCCACCGGGCGGGACAAGGCCGCCAGGGACCTGCTCACCGTGGCGCAGCGGAGCATTGCCATGGGCGAGATACAGGCCGAGATTGCCTTCGTCTTCTGCAACCGGGAGCCCGGCGAATCGAAACAGAGCGACCTGTTTCATAGACTGGTTAAAGGCTACGGCCTGCCCCTCGTTTCCTTTTCCTCACATAATTTTAAAGCCGAGAGGGGGGAGGGGTGGCGGCCTGACTACGACAGCGAGGTGATGAAGCGGCTGAAAGAATTCGACGCCGACCTGAGCGTCCTGGCCGGCTACATGCTCATCGTCGGCGAGGAGATGTGCCGTAAATATGATATGATTAACCTCCACCCGGCGGCTCCGGGGGGGCCTAAAGGCACCTGGCAGGAGGTAATCTGGCAGTTGATTGAAAGCCAGGCTAAGAAAACCGGCGTGATGATGCACCTGGT
>JABUBP010000457.1_pt1 | contig 11461 bp, 11 predicted proteins | sample 7240331 | NCBI WGS metagenome assembly JABUBP01 (sample SAMN07256347, study PRJNA390944) | subsurface metagenome | isolation source: Methane hydrate marine sediment | place: Pacific Ocean: Eastern North Pacific, ODP site 1244 | collected 2002 | reverse complement strand
CTCTGCCATTCCTTGCCTTATCATATCTTGCATTGCTCTTATCTCTTCTTCAGTGGCGGGACGATTTTCCCACCCCACTGCCTCTGCCCTAATCGCCCCGTTAGGGATAAAAAAGCCAATATTCCCAGCCGTCTTATGGTGGAAACACTGCAGATATTCCGCAACCGAGCTCCACTCTATATCTAGCTCCGGATTTCCATCCACGCCTGCGAAAACTACCCTCATCATTTCCAGGTTAGTCTTGGAGAGAGGAGCATAACCCATCCCATCAACCCCTATCAAATCGGTAGTTACTCCCTGCATTATCTTAGCTTCATGCCTTGGTTCCGACAGCGCCACTAGGTCAGAATGAGTATGGCCATCAATGAACCCAGGAGCAACTACACAGCCAGAGGCATCAATCACCCTCACTGCTTGAATTGCCGATGTGTCACCGGTTAGTATCTTTACACAGTCTCCTTCAATGGCAACAGTTCCCTGAAACCAGGGGTTCCCCGTGCCATCGACAATTCGCCCATTTCTAATAATGGTGTTAAACATCTTTCTTTCCCTTAACCTTTAACTCTATTTTACAATGATTTAATGTGGAATATTACCTAGTATAAGAGCTTCCTAGCGTTAGTCTTAACCATCTTCTCAACATCTTTGTCAGGTATGCCACGGGTAAGCATCCCAGTGATATAAGCCCTGAATGCCACTACGGGAGTATAGAAATCGAATTCGCCATTGTCCGAACCGCATATAATTTTATCAGGCCCTACGAGCTTATAGGTCTCCATAAAGTCATCCCACGAGAAGTTTGGTGGTATGAAATCAACACAAGTCATCTCAATGGAAGCACCCTTGTCGGCGGCTATCTTCCTCTGCTCTACAGTCATCAAAGAAGTTGATTGATTTGGATGAACAACATTCATCCTCTTTACACCTATCTTCTTTGCCTCATCAATCAGGCAAAACACATCCTTTACCCCCAGACAGCTCATATTTAATACCAGGTCACCCTCCGCTATTAAGCCAAGGATTTCCTTCATTGCTGGGACAACATTATCATTCTCATCCAGTACATCAATGCCACCGGGCACACCCAGAAGCTTGTGGTAGTGGCTTGAATCCACAGCTGGTGGCCAAACAATCTTACCGCCCAGCCTTGCCGAAGTAATTACAGCCGCAGGGTTAAGGCCGCCAACGGCATAATTCAAATTCACGCCACCAAAGACATCTATCCTTCTCTTACCGTGCTCATCGGCCCACTGGTTAACAACCTTCTGAGTTTGCGCTTGTAGAAAAGAGCTGGGTACCTGATGAGGCTCACCAAAGAGAATCCCACCCATTCCGGCTTGGCAGGCGTCTATAGCTAAATCTATCTGGTCGCCAATCCGAGCCATGTAAGGGTCTGGCGCCGAATGTACATGGGTATCTATAGCACCCTCCATAAGCTTTTTAACCCGGTCAAGGTCAAACAAAGGTCCCCCTGTAAGGGGGGAGACACCTGCAGGAACCACCCCTGCTATTCCAAAACCTATCCCGCCTTTCCTCATTTCATCTGTTACTTCTTTCTCAAGAGATGGCTCGTAAATTTCCTCTTGCATTTTATAATCCTCCTTGTCTTTATATTGTTTTTTAATTTGGTAAGCTAACTTCACTTACTCATTACTCTACCTCCTTGAGAGTAGTTTTCGCATTCCTCCCCCATTCTGCTGGCACCATTGATAGATTATACCCAAGTCAAAACCGAGGCAGAAATGGCGGACTCCCATATCAATATATTCCTCCGCCTGTTCAAAACTGTCTATTTCCACTCTGGGGTGGACACCCTTCTTTAGCGCTAGTTCTATCATATCTCGCTCTACCCTATGCATTTCAGGGCTTCCCTCCCCTCCGGGCTTACCCAAGCTTATTGAATAGTCGCCGGGGCCAAATTGAACCATATCTACTCCCTCGACAGACAATATTTCCTCTAGCTGTTCCAGGGCACTTACCTTCTCGATCATGATGGCAATTACCACCTCCCTTAGTGCCTTGGCCCATGCCTCGCCAGATTCAAAGAGGTAATCAACATTTCGCCGTAGGTTACAACCGTGAACACCACCATCCTCGGGCGTCTCTGGTCTCACAGCACGAATACACTCTTTTACCTCTGCTGCCGAATGACAGTCGGCGAAAAGTACATTCTGAATCCCAGCACCCAGTGACCTAGTGGTTATGAATATCCGTGGCTCCTGTTCTACCTTCATCATTGAAGACATATGCGGGGACAGCTCTACCGCACGAGCAAAGTTGTCTAGGTCGGTAAGTCCCCAAGAAGCATATTCTCCACATAGCTCAATATAATCAAAAGCACCGGAATGCCCGATTATCTCAACAATCTGTGGAGAAGTAGTTACCATGTGAATGCCTAAGGTTGGTTTTCCTTCGTTTAAGAGTTCTCTGAGTCGATTGTTTTTCATATTTAGCCTCCCTTTTTTCTAGAATTTATCGCTTTCTACTCCTTTTCTGATAATGCCGCTATTTTAATCCTCCTTTACTAAATTAATTTTAGGCTTAACTCTTTCATCTACCCGCCTTCATGTTTTAACCTTTTCTGCTTTGTTAACTCCTCTTGGGCTCACTTTTTACTTTGGCTTCCTTTTTCACTCCATAGCGTCCTACACCACCCCTCAGCCTCGGGTCCAATAAGTCTCTCAGTGCATCGCCAAACATATTTACGCTGAAGACCACGGTACTCAGGGCAAGACCAGGCCATATAGCTATACCGGGGGACTGAAACATATAGGTACGCCCTTCGGCACTAAGCATTCCCCCCCAGCTAGGAGCGGGGGGGGGGGATGCCAAAGCCGAGGAAGCTCATTGCAGCTTCAGTTAGAATCACAGACGGCACCCGTGTGGTAAATAAGACAATTGCGGGAGCCATAATATTGGGCAGAATATGTCGAATAAGTATTCTTGGGGTGGAACAGCCAACAGCCACTGCTGCCTGCACATAAACATTCTCCTTCACACTCATAACAGCGCCTCTTATTATCCTTGAACCACCGATACCATATACTAAAGATAGAACAATAATTACATTCCACAGACCTGGTCCAATGAGGGACATCATGATTATGAGAAGGATTAGCCCGGGAAAGCACATCCAGGCATCAACAAACCTCTGTGTTATCAGGTCAAATTTACCGCCAAAGTAGCCACTCAGACCACCTACAGCTAGAGAGATAATCATAGCAAGAATAGAAGCGGTCAAACCTACAATTACCGAGATACGAGCTCCGTAGACGATACGACTGAATAGGTCTCGCCCCAGTTGGTCCCCGCCCAGGAGGTGAGTGGCTGATGGCGGAGCCAAGGAACCTGTCACGTGAGTTTCGTTCATTCCATAAGGGGCTATGAGGCCAGCAAAAATGGCAGTGAAAAGTAGAATTAGGGTTATCACCAACCCGACCGTACCCAGTGGCTTCTCCTTCACCAACCTTATACCGATGTCGACAAGCCAGGAGTGTCTCTTTGGCTCGGCTCCCATCTTTGATGATGTATCTGTCGTACCCTTACCCATTTTTTCCCTTATTTATAACGAACCCTAGGGTCTAGATAGCCGTAGGTTAGGTCAACAGCTATATTGGTCAGTATCAAGAGAACGGCGAAAGAAAATACTACTCCGGAAACTATGGTGTAGTCTCTATCCATGGTAGCCTCCACTAGTAGGCGGCCCATCCCGGGCAAACCAAATATCGTCTCTATAATAACCGCGCCCCCCAACAGATAGGGGATTTGAAGTCCTATTAGGGTGATAACCGGGATTAGCGCATTCTTCAAGGCATGCCTCATTGTGACCACCCTCTCCCCGAGCCCCTTTGCCCAAGCCGTCCTGATATAATCCTGCCTCAGCACCTCCAGCATCATGGAACGTGTCATTCTCATGGCTGTCCCCGTCTCAGCCATACCCATAATGAAAGCTGGTACGATGAACATTCCCAGATTACCTATCGGATCCTCGGTAAAAGAAATGACCTTCAGCGGTGGCGACCAACCAAACCAGAGTGAGCCTAAGATTATTATCATAAGCCCCACCCAGAAGTTAGGCAGGGCAATTAACACTGTAGCCAAGCTGCGGCCCACATAGTCACCCGCACTATCCTGCCGTATCGCTGAATATATACCAATGGGCAGAGATATTAGTTGGGCTATTATTAAAGCCAGGAGACCAAGTTCAAGGGTTACTGGCACTCTGTCGACTATCTCATCGACCACGGGGGTATGTTTCCATAAGGAATCCCCTAGGTCACCTTGCAAAACACCACTGAAACTGCCGTCTTTGTCGCGAACAACTCCTACCCAACGTCCATACTGCTTAAGCACTGGCACATCAAAACCCAGTTCTTGCTCGAGGACAGCCCTATCCGACAGACTTGGATGCCCCCTCGATCGTAGCATCAGGACTACTATATCGCCTGGAATGAGGCGTATCATGGAGAAAATTAGGATACTCACTATGAACATGGTGGGTATCATTAGCAATAATCTTCTGATTGTATAAGTTTTCACACCACTTACCTATTCTGGCTCCCCTTTTCTCACCCTGCAAATTAAGTCTTGTGATATCGCCGCAGAACTAGATTGATACAGGCAGCTTGCCGTGCTTTTCGTTGTGCTTTCTCTACTTGGGGGGGGAATGGACGCTCCCCCCCCATTTTTGCTTCTGGCCACTAATCCCATATCGGGAATTGCCGAAGCTCTTTTCTGCGCTAGCTACTGCTACCTAATACCCTAGCTCTGCCTTCAGGTCCTGGTCAATCCAGGCTATAGAATGAAAACCAATACTGGTCCACCTTCCTGACATTGTTTCACCCTCGTAATTCTTCACCCATGGCCAGGCATAAAGTAAAGAATTAGGCCCTGGTGGGAGAATAAGGTGAACCTGTTCCAAACTACGAACAGCTGCCTGCTTCATCAGGGCGTTTTGTTCATCCACAGTTGGCGCTACCATGTAACGAGCCACCAAGTCCTCAAAAACAGGGTCATCAACATCACCAACGTTCCACATCCCCCCTTTGATAGAATAACACTGAGTCAAGGCCTGACCTGGGGTCGGAGAGTTCGCCCAGCAGTAGCTAAGCCCGTGTTTGAAATCTCTATCTAGCGCCAAACCCCACAGGGTACCCTCATCCAGTGGTATAAGGTCTACCCTAATGTTGACATCAGCCCAATCGGCTTTGACCATGGACATTATATCAATCGATACGGCCAGCTTGTTATCGACTATCATCTCGATATCAAAGCCATCGGCGTAACCGGCATCAGCCAGCAACTGTCTTGCCTTATCCGGGTGATACTCATACAGCTCTCGGGTTGAGACGGGTAGCTCCTCCAGTGGAGTGTAAATGCTCTCCGGAAGAGTTGCAGGGAATGGAAAGTTTTGCAGCACGCCAGAACCACCATATAAATCGTCAATAATGGCCTGATTGTCGATGGCCATCATCATAGCCCGTCGGACCTCTAAGATGTCAAGAGGCGGTCCGATATTGTGCCTCACAATTATCATATAGTTATCCCAAGATGGACATTCCCAGCGCAATAGCTCAGGGTTGGTAGAGGCTAAAGTGTCGCTGTATATCCAAGGAGCCTCCTCCCAAATGTCAACCTTTCCCGTCCGCAGGGCAGCTAATTGGGAAGCTGATTCTGTAATGATGGGGTATATCAGCTCATCGACAAATGGGATTGGATATTCCTTGCCATCAATAATTGTCGTATCCCAGTAGTTAGGGTTCTTAGTATACTCTAAGTAGCTACCCCCGACATAATCCGTTAGCATAAAGGGTCCGGTGCCAACCTGATTGCGCCAGTCCTCGATGCCCGCTTCTATCATTTCAGGGCATTGTACTGTGGTCTGGCATCCCCAGCCAAGCAGATACATCCAATCAGGATAACTGAAGTTCAGTTCTATAACCACTGTGTATCTATCCGTGGCAGTTACGGATTTTACCCACTCCACAAGCCAACTCGGATCAAGCCGGGTGACATCCTCGAGGCGACGATTTATGCTAAATACCACATCATCAGCCGTAAGCTCTCTGGCTTCCATTACATGGGGCTTATCACCATGCCACATAACCCCCTGCCGTATGTGGTAGACAAGACGTAACGGGTCTTGCAAAATCTCCCAGCTCTCAGCCAACTCACCTTTCTGGAGTTCAGGGGCAATGTACCTTCCACCAAAGCAAAACTCACCGGTGCCAGTCATTCCCCTACTCACGTCTCCAGCCATTAGGTGTTGTAAATAGGGGCTGCAAACGAAGACTACCTCTATCCACGCACCTCGAATCTCATCCCATGATTTTATATCCGCACGCATTTTCTTGACGAGAACGGTGAGTTCCCCACCATATTGTGGCACACCTACTGCTGGCTCTTCCTCCTCCTCCTCCTCTTCTTCTTCCTCCTCCTCTTCCTCCTCCTCTTCCTCCTGCTCGCCCGGTACTTCCTTGGCACAGGAGGCGAGCACTAAAGATGCCACCAGTAAGAGGCTCAACAACATCCATAAAATTTTCCTTGTCATATTTCAACTCCTTAATTTTGTATTATTTCTCCACCACAACCTCACCTAAAGTTTTGTTCCATAGGCATCGACCTCCTTCCCTACTCTTTTACGGGGGCAAATGACAAGACTCGTTTTGGGTTCTCCACCATCATTGTGTGGATTTGTTCATCAGAGATACCCCCTAGTCGCATCCAGGGCACAATTTCGCGTAGGATGTGGGCATAGCCACTTCTGCCATAAGTAACATAGCAGTGTTTCAGATGGACGTCTTGAGATATAAGGATGTGGTTTAGGTATCCTTCGTCAATAAAGCACTTGATTTCATTGATGCGATCCACCTCGCTTCGCCTACCTACAAGGCGCCCCCCAGTCCAAGCGTCGGAAGGGAAGGGTGCTAGCACACCCCCAAAGACATCATATTCGAGGTAGCAGCCTGCATCCGCTAATCTGTGGTAGCTAGTTCGGTTACTAAAACTAGAACGGTCACTGTGGCTAATGATAGTGCGACTCAGGTTGGCACCAGCGTCACCTAGGATCTTGATAATCTCTAGTACTAAATCTTCGCTCATACTAGGATGTATGTTTATTGCTGCCCCTGTGCGCCGTTGGGCAGCAGCACTAGCACGCAGAACCTTTCGCTCATTATCCTCCAAAGGTGTACTGCAGCCAATCTCACCAATAATCCCAGCGCGCACTGTAGTGTCACCAACACCCACCATTATGTCTCGTACAATTTCTTCGGTGATTTCTTCTTCAGTCTTAGTAGCTAACTCTGGAGGGTGTGACAGCCCTACGTAGTACCCCGAGCCCATAACTACATTAAGGCCTGTGGCCCGGGAGACGCGGGCTAATCCTAGAGGGTCACGACCGAGGCCAATGTTGCTGAGTTCGACAATACTGTCACCCCCGGCCCACTTGTAGAGTAGGGCCTCTTTAATGGCTAATTGTTCATCTCCCAATACTAGGTTATCCGCATGGTTGGTTGGGTGAAGTTGCACCCAGGAAAGATTCTCCAATGTGATCGGCTGGTACGCCAATCTCTTTTCGCTAGCCTCGGTCGGTTCAACAAACCAACATGAAGCATCACAAAGCAAATGCTCGTGAGGTAAAGTTACCCCTAAAGATTCGGCATCAATTATTCCCAGCACTGTTTGAACCTTACCACCAATAAGTTCTTCCTTCCTTTTCACTTCTAGCTTTCACCTTTAGCTTTCCAAGTATACTCGCATCTTTGACAAACGAATTCCTTGAAGATTCGGCGATAATAAGCCCCTCCGGAACCACAACTTGAACATTTCAGTTGTTCCTTACTGGAGTAGCCTTATAGTTCCCAGGATATCTTTAAGTTCAGCCTTTTCTTCCCCATTGAGGCCAACAAGAGGTAACCTGACCTCTCCACCCCTTAAGCCAACAATATCCGTTGCCGCTTTAGCGAAGCCAATATACATTGAACCTCCTTCTACACCAACGCCGGTGTGTGGGCTATGATTTGCGTCCAATTTACCTTCAAATTCGAAGAGGGGAGCCATGAGGGTGAGTATCTCAGCTACTTTATTGAAATCTCTCGCAGCCGCAGCTTCATATACTGAATATGATAGATCCGGAGCGAAATTTGCCCGGTGAGTAACAAAGCCGGCGCAACCACAGAGAGCTTGAAACCAAAAAATTTCCTCGCCTGACCCAGATATGATGGCCGCGTCCTTCGGGTCTAGAGTTCTTTGCATTGCGTAGTAAGAAAACATATTCGGCGTATTTTCTTTAAGTGCCATGATATTTGGTATCTTGGATAACTTGGCCATTAAAGCTGGCTTAATCCAAGAGCCGGATGCATCAGGATTATTATAAACCATTATGCCAAAATCCTTACCTACGCTTTCCGCTACTTGTTTATAGTGCTGATACATTCCCTCTTCCGTTGGAACGTGATAGTAGGGTAGGATAACCATAGCTCCATCTGCACCAAGAGACTCAGCATCCTGACATGCCTTGATGGTTTCAGGAGTGCCGGCTCGACCTGCTCCCGCCATTACTACATGTTCCCCTTTTACCTCCTCCACAACCATTTTGATAACGGCTTTGCACTCATCATCGGACATACCACACATCTCTCCTGTGCTTCCTAAAGGCGTGAAGATAAAATCTTTACCTGCCGTACGCTCAAGCAACCAGCGTATATTGGCACGCATCCCCTCTAAATCAAGGCTACCATCCTTATTGAACGGTGTGGTTAGAACAATGTCTACACCCTTCATCGCTTTTTTTAAATCACTTAGTTGCATTATTACTTCTCCTTCCCTTGAATTTTATTCCTCCTCTACCACCTAAGCTTTACTCCATAGGCATCAACCTCCCTTTTTGGGCAGAGTCCTGCTTGCCTATTTTCTAGCGGGCTTATCCAATTCTGCAACTACCCACCCTAAGTCCAGCTCCTGTAGCTTCTCCGCTGTAGGTACGGCTCGCTCGGGATCCCATCCCGCCATCTTGTAGTAAGTTTGTAGGGCTTGGTGCATAGCCTCTCTACTTATCTTCTTATCCTTTAGCGGACCACTGTTGAAAGCCTTGTAAAAGCGGTCAGGTATGATGTCATCCTTAGCAGTATAACCTTCCCTGGCGTTAAAGACTCTGGCTAAGGCTAGGGCTCGTTCTCCCACCTTCATCAGTTCAAAGACACTCGTATTCCAGCCGGTGGCTCCATTAACAAGTTGCAGAATCTGGCTATGGCTAAAGGGTATGGACACGCAAATAGTAGCGCAATTTCTGAAGTGCTCCCAGTTGACATGATACTGGGACATACGTACCTTGGCTGGACTAAGGTCAAGAGGCGATAGAAGTTCTAGTATACCCAGTTCCTTTAGTCCTTCCATACCCAGGCTTCCAGCTGGGTATTCATTATCATGTAGACTATGTACGTGGTCTGCTCCCGTAGGTGAGGTAGCATATCCGATTCCTAAGCCAACCTTACCTCTGGGTTCATGCATCGGTATCTCTTGCCCTTTTATTTGCATAGCGTACTCAGCGGCACCATGACCAATCTTCTCAGCGGCACGCTTGGTCCCCTCCGCCAGTATATCCCCCAGACCTTCCCGCCTAGCAATCATCTCCACCATTGTCATCATTGCCTCAGCGTTTCCGAACTTAAGCTCTATCCCTCCGGTATCCTCCTTGGTCAGGATTCCCCTTTCGAAACATTCCATAGCAAAGGCGATAGCATTGCCAGTGGCGATAGTGTCCAGACCGTAGGCACTACATATCTGGTTGCCTTTAGCTATAGCCTTTAGGTCATTGACACCGCAAAAGGAGCCTAGAGCGGCAATGGTTTCATACTCCGGCCCTCCGTAGATGGGATCCACATTATAGGGGGGCCCCACCTTGACCTCGCGCTTACAATTGATGGGGCAGGCGTAACAGTTGCCTCTACCGACAAGTATAGTTTCTGTCATCGTTTGTCCAGAAATATCCATATAGCCCTCAAATTGTCCTTCCTGGAAGTTACGGGTGGGTAATATGCCGTCCGCATTCAACTCGGGCACTCCATCAGCAGTACCATTATCGCTTAGCCCCTTAGTTAAAGAGAGAATTTTATAATTGTCCGCTAGCCACTTGGCTACTTCACGAACTTTCTCTGGGTTGGCTAATGGCACAGCTTGGCGCCCTCGCACGGCAATAGCTCTTAGCATTTTGGAGCCCATAACTGCGCCATGGCCGTTACGACCATAAGCATGGGTTATGTCATTGAGAATACAGGCAAATCGCACCACTTTCTCCCCCGCAGGTCCAATCTGGGCGACACGCACACTTTTATCACCTAATTCATCTTGGATTTGCCTCTCTACTTCTTTGGTAGCTTTACCCCAAAGGTGGGAGGCATCACGAATCTCCACCTTGTCATCGTTAACCCAGAGGTATACTGGATTAGCAGCTTTGCCTTCGATGATAATAGCGTCCCAGCCAGCCCTTTTCAGTTCTGCGGGCCAGAATCCACCAGCCTGAGAATCACCCCAGCCATTGGTGAGAGGAGACTTGGAACCTACCCCGCTACGCCCGCTGCCAGCACACGGAATGCCTGTAATTACTCCTGCAGAAAAGATAATCTTGTTGTCCGGGCCCAGCGGGTCAATCCCCGGCTTCAGCTCCTTAAGTAGGTAGTAACCTATAAGCGCTGTTCCGCCAAAATATCGTCGGTAGAACTTATCGTCAGGTTTTTCAATAGATATACTCTTATCAGATAGGTTCACTCTCAGGATTTTGCCAGTATAGCCACCAGGCGTCCGTTCAGTCACTAGCTCTTACCTCCTCATTCATTCTGGCTTTTCTCTGAGACATAGAAAAGGTCGTCAAGTTTATATTCGGGAAGGCTTTTGTTGCTCCAATAATAAACCTTCCATTGATGCCACGCTTGCCGTCTCTCACCCGGTAAATTTGGCTTCTCGATATTTCCATCGTCTGGGCTAACTCAATCAAGTTTTGGTATCTCCCGTTCCATAACTCAAAAACCCTTGTCTTCAGTTTCATTGCCCTCTCGCCTGTTTTCACCTTTATTCTCTGGCGGGCCCTGCCGCTAAGCCCGATTACCACAGGGCTCCGGATACGGGAGGAGTGGGTGCTCTAATTAAGCTGGCGGTAAATCAAAAGGAAAACCCCAGCACCCTGGTTTACCCCGACAAGGCCCGCCCTTTTTTCTACTTTGAGCTACTTTCATCTGCCTTCTTTTCAGGAGCCTCGGCTACCTTTGCCTCAGGAGGCTCAGCCGCCTTTTCCTCAGCACCCTTCGCTTCTGGCTCTGAAGCCCTCATTCCTTCTACATACCACTTGAAAAAGGCCTTAATCTTGTCTAGCCCTATCATCACTCACCTCACTTGAGGCAGGGTGCTAACCCCCGATTACAGTCAAGGCACCTCACGGGACGGGAGGAAGAAGAGGTAGAAACTT
>JABUBP010000455.1_pt1 | contig 11502 bp, 14 predicted proteins | sample 7240331 | NCBI WGS metagenome assembly JABUBP01 (sample SAMN07256347, study PRJNA390944) | subsurface metagenome | isolation source: Methane hydrate marine sediment | place: Pacific Ocean: Eastern North Pacific, ODP site 1244 | collected 2002 | reverse complement strand
GACAGATACGGTTCTGGCAATTAGCTCTATGGTTACGCCCGCGCGGTCTAAGATATGGATTATAACCATCAGTGATATGACTAGAACTCTAATCTCCAAAGCGGAATAACAGCACTTGCCCAGACAGACGGGTTGCGCGCGCGGACGGCGCGAAGAAGTGGCGGGCCCGGTGGGTTACGCCTAGTGTAGCGAGCGGATTCTTGTGCGCGCGCGCACCACACAGAAAAGAAACTCCAAAACACTCAAGTCCCAAAGAAGAGGAGACCACACATCTGACCGTGAATACAACGCCATTGTATGGGGCGAGGTTTCATATTCTTAGCTGGGCACTTGTTCCATGATTTCCTTGAGGGCTTCTTCAACGATTTGCGCAAGCATAACAGATTTGAATGGATGTTTCAAGCCCACAACATCCTCTAAGATTATAGTGTAATCTCTCTCTGTTTGGATGCTTTTAATTTTCTCGTAGGGTAGGTCTAAAACCAGTTTGTAACTCTTTTGGGTTCTTCCCTTCTCGGTGACGAAAATGAGCTTCCGCTTCGACATTGATATAATGCCATAGGCCCCACCTAGCCTTGCCTCAAAGTTTCTCTGGACCTTATCCTCGGGACCAAGGCTCTCCTCAACCACTTTTTCCCTTGACATCTAGTCTCCCTAAAATTACGATTATCCTCTCTTAAGTTTTATGAGCGGCGATAAAAGTTGCATGGAGGGTGCGTCGATTTTACGCGGTTACGACGCGGGCTTCGGGGTCGCTCTTGCCGGTGCGGTTGTCCGGAGCTCTCTGGCTGTAGGCTTCTACGTGGGTGCTGTCGACGGCGATGACCTCTCCCTTCACCGCCCCATCCTTCAGCAGGCCTCGGAGTAGGTGGTCGAAGATTCTGTTGTAGGTCTCCTCTCCTAGTCTGTGTCTGAAGTGGGTGAAGAGGCCGTGGCTGGGGGTGTGTTTCTTGAAGCCGCAGGCTCTGGCTGTTCGTCTGTTGTGGCGTAGGCGGAGGGCGAGTCTTCGGTCGCTGGGTATTCGGAGTAGGTGTTTGAGGAGCTGGGCTTTGAGCATTGATATGGGGCTGAGGGGTTTTCTTACTGGGCTTTTTCGGTGGTAGAGGTCTCTGAGCTTGCTTCGGATGTGTTTGGTGTTGACGGAGTTTAGCACTTGTTTTATCTTCACTCTTTCTCTAATCTATAGAGAGGAACGGCTGCATTAATTTCTAAACAGGCTAGCGCGCGACTCTGCTACGCACGCGCGCGCGCAAACAGCCTTGATCGCCATGTAAAAACCGTATAGAGAAAAGAGCTGCTCGAACTCAACTAGATCCACTATAATGCCTCGTCATATCCCATCCTATCGTAAATTTTACGACGCTTCCGCTTGTTGATTCCATGCTTTTTCGACAGATGAGTCCCTAGTTCACCTAAAGTCTCAAAAACGGCTCTTGGACAATACGGACACTTAAAATCGCGCCTCGTTGCGACTACCTTGTGTTTTTCTTCAATCATTTTTTACACCTACTTGAGAAGTTCAGCTATTATATTATCGTTTTCCGTGAGTATCCGCCATTTATGAGTCCTCTCTGGGACTTTGGTTTCTTTAGTTTCAAAGATCGTCCATAGCCCATCCTCGCACAGATCTTTGAATTTTTGCTGGAGTTGTTGGTCAGTCATCATTGTTGTCATTTTTTATCATTCCTTTTATGGTTTATCTTGTAGTATCCAATACCTACAATACCTCTCATTGTGCTCTTTTTGACTGTTTTATCGACAAGATATTCCTGGGCAAGGAGAGTTATCAGTATCTTTTTCAGTTTTTCTGTGGGTAGTTTTACTGCTCTCAGTATGGTAGAGTAATCAACCCAGTCGTTTTTCTTTGACATGAAGGCCATGACACGGATAGTGGGCTTCTCGACGCGCGCGCAAATATAATCTTTCAGTTGTTTTTCGACGGATAGAATACCAGGTTCTGAGTGGGCATGAACGCGCGCGCACACCAAGGATCAAAGAAGCAGAATCCGCTCGGTATACTTGGCGGGCCCGGTGGGATTCGACCTCCACCCGCCACATCACAGCATTAACCCTTCGAATGTGGTTACGTTTCTTGAATAGCATCATGCCGTCAGGATTTGTTTGTTCATAAACGAAGTTTTTGACCTAAGCCCACATGAATTATAAAATTATCTGAATTTCATAATGGAATATAATTTTACTCTTTAAATTGATGCCTTACTCTGTAAGAGTGTGAAGGACCTACTCGATCTGAATAAACTCGTTCCTGTATGTTATCTCGCCTGGGATAACCTCGCAAGAAAATATGACGATAGATCGGGGTCACCAATCAGCGATATTTTCGTTACGTTCACAGAAAAGCTTCCCGAGAAAGGAAAGGTACTTGATCTTGGATGCGGAACCGGCCTTCCCCATGCAAGGTATCTAGTTGAGAAAGGGTTCGATGTATTAGGCGTCGACCTCTCCGAGGAGATGGTCAAAGTAGCATCCAAGAACGTTCCTGAGGCTTCATTTATCCAGCTCTCGATGAACGAGATAACATACAGGAACGAGTTTAACGGAGTCGTGTCGTCTTTCTCGATGCTACTGCTACCCCCAGACCTGTTCAGAGAGACCGCTTCCCGGATCTATTCGGCACTCGTTGAGGGGGGATACCTCTATCTCTCATTAAACGAGCCAGCCAACATATCCGATGACCCCGATTCAGAGGTCTTCGTGAACATCATGGGGCAGGACATGTACTCAAGAGCATACACGGTGGAGGAGATAGAGGGTTACTTCCGGCCTCTTGGTCTCTCGCTCGTGAAATTCAATCGCGAGGTCCAGGTCTCAGAAGAGTTCGGAGAAGAACACGTCATTGAATTCATCTACCAGAAAACCTGAAAAAGCTAGCGTGATATCACCACTGACAGTGGAGTACGACCCCGACTCGAGATCTCTGGCCTAGCGGGTCAACACGAACCCGAAGAGAGACATGGGCCAAAGGGGAAGTGACTGACGTTCGCTTTCCCTAACATTCAAAATACTGTAGAACGATTGTGGATGTATGAGAGGGACGACAGAGCACAAGGGCGTTGAACCCCACCTATCGGGGTTTCTATCGGATCACGAGTCGCCGGAAAAAGTTGTCTCAATCACCGTGGAACCAGATGTCACATACATCGAAGAGGCGAGGGATTCAAACAACCTGAACTTCGATTTCATCGTGGAGGGGCTGACCGAGAAGAAGCTGATGATACAGTTCATCAAGGTCGCCGTCTACGACGAGGATGGAAACCTGATCACTTACAGGCATCTGAACCATAACGGGGTGGGAACCCCCGGAATTCACACGATCGGAAAATATGAGATCGAGGGCAAAGAAATCCTTGACATCTTCAATCCATTTCACAGCTTCCCCCGAGCAATGCCCCTGAACAGGTTACGCTACATGTTCACTTTCATCGAACCTGAATCCAACAGAGAGTTCTACTATGGAAACGTAATCGTCGAACCTTCAACTTACCACCAGGAGGTCAATTTGACCATACCGGTTAAGGGAACAATCACAATCCTCGATGGCCACGATTACTATTCACACCACCGAAGATTCAGCATGAGCCTGGTGAGAAAAGCAACAAACAACGTCTTCTTCTCTAATTTCAGCCGTTACTCCGTTGATTTCACCCTCCTCGGGGAGGAAGGCAACACTAGGCAGATGGATCCAACGGAATACTCGATGAACTATGACTTTCATTTCAGCGACGTCACCAAGTTCTACACCCACGAGGCCGAGGTCTATGCACCAGCTGAGGGCGAGATAGTGGACGTGGTAGACGATCATGATGACCTGTACGGTTCATCCTTCGACATGGATGAGGCGATTCGGGAGGGTAGAGTCGCGGACATCGCAGGGAATCATCTCATAATAAGGCATAACGAGGGCGAGTTCAGTCATCTCTTCCATCTGCTGAGGGAAAGCGTTCTGGTATCCGTCGGAGACACGGTGTCAAGAGACCAGCCGATCGCGAAGATAGGGTTCAGCGGAGCGGCCACTACGTACTCGCATCTCCATTACCAGCTCATGGATGGGGCTGATTTCTTGAAGGCCAACCCCCTTCCATGTCGGTTCTCCGATGTCATGCTTGTCCGAGGAAGTGAACTTGTCCGATACAGGGAAGCCACTGTCGATACTGGAGACATAATCGTTCAAGAGTAACCCTTGTCCCACAACTCGTTTTTTTAGTTGAATGGTAGAAGTGTCGGGCGATATCTCCACATGCGGGGGGGTTCGAACTCCACCTCCCGTACTGGAGCAATGAATGGCTTGAGGGTTAAATGAGTCCACTACGTTGACCTCGAATAATATAACAGGGGCAGCGCCAGAAGCACAGTGTTCTTTCCCCTGGTGGTCAGCGTGTACTCCACACGCAGGGGGGGCTCGGGGTCCACGTTCCTCTCGATGTAGCCATGGTCCTGGAGCGTCCTCAGCTTGTCGGTGAGGGTCCGCGAGTTCACCTCGAGCACCCGCTTGAGCTCGTTGAACCTCGCCGCCCTGTTCGTCAGGAACAGGGTGTAGAGGATCTCAAGGCTCCACTTCTGGGAGAGGATGCTGAAGCTTCTCTCAAGGCTCTTCAGGTCAGCCTTGAGCTCCTCCGGGGTATTCGCGTGCGCCTCCTGTATCCTGTTCAGCGTGTCCTCCACCCCCCTCACGGTCTGCTCCAAGCGGGCCTCCACGAGCTTGCGGAGTTCGTTGCTCAGCGTGATGGAGTCGCTCATCCAAGTTACACCTAGTGTAGGCGAACTCACTTCAACATTTATAACGGTTTACAATTACAACTAGGTGTATAAAATATATTCAATATTAGGGGGGCATAGGATTGGAGAAATACGACGTCGTAGTTGTTGGAGCTGGAACCGCTGGCACCTATACGGCCAAGACCGTAGCAGATGCAGGCCTGAAGGTCTGCATGGTCGAGAGCAAGGAGAGGGAGAAGATCGGGGCGAAGGTCTGCGGGGACGCCCTCGGGGACCACCACTTCAAGAAGCTGGGCCTAGAGCTGCCCCGGGGAGGGGAGCTGGAGAAGAGGGTCGATGGCGTCAAGATCTTCTCGCCCAACGAGGAGACGGTCTACACCATCGCCGATGCGGACTTTGTCGGCTACATGCTGAACAGGCGTCTCTTCGGGCAGTGGCTTCTCAAAAGGGCGGAGGATGCGGGTGCAGTGCTCCACGAGTCGACGATGTACCTTGACCCCATTATTGAGAAAGGCTTCGTCACCGGGATCGTCGCCAGGGACCCGGAGGGTAAGACCATCGAGCTGGAGTGCAAGGTCGTTGTCGACGCCAGCGGGTTCATGGGCGTCGTCAGACGCAAGCTCCCAGAGGAGATGGGAGTGGAGAAGGAGATAGAGAAGGGCGACGTAGGCGTCATATACAGGGAGATCAGGCAGCTCAAGCATGAGGCCGAGAACACGAAGTACTGTGAGATCTACCTTGGCCACGAGAAGTCGCCCAGCGGCTACACCTGGATCTTCCCGGGTCTGAAGGCCAAGGTCAACGCGGGGCTTGGGGTTAAGATGGTCAAGGGGTTCACCGACCCCAAGAGGCTGTACATGGAGCACGTCCTGAGCAGGCCGATGTTCGAGGGCTCAGAGCTGATCCACCACGGGACATGGTTCGACCCAACACGGAGGCCCCTCGACAAGATGGTAGGGAACGGCGTGATGATGACGGGGGACGCTGCCTGGCTCGTCAACCCCCTCCACGGGGGTGGCATAGGGCCGTCTATGCTGAGCGGGCTCTTAGCAGGGCAGACCATCGCGAAGGCCTTAGAGGAGGATGATGTAAGCGAGGCCGGTCTGTGGTCCTATGGAAGCAAGTTCATGGGCTCCTACGGAAGGAGTCAGGCGAGCACAGACATATTCAGGATTCTCCTCCAGGCGACCAGCGACACCGACCTGAACTATGGGATGGAGTATAAGCTTCTGACAGAGGAGGACGTGCTTAATGCGGGGTTTGGCGACGAGTACAGGCTCAATATTACGGAGGCCGCGAGGCGGGTGTTCAGGGGGCTGAAGCGGATGCGCTTCCTCAACAAGCTCAGGCTCGCGGCTAACATGATGAGGCAGGTAAAAGAGCACTACGACACCTACCCGAGCTCCCCAGAGGGCTTCAAGAGCTGGCACCTCAAGACACTAAACATCTGGGATGAAGCGCGGAGGAGACTTGAGGCGTAGGCTTGGGCTGAACCTTGCGTGCGCATATGCTCAACGATGTAATCGGGCATTGGCTTTCTGGTTAACAGGGAGCGCCATGGAATAGGCTAGCACTGAACGAACTGAACCAGGAACCCGTTGGGGTCGCGTACGGTGATGATCTTCCTCTTCGTGTCCTTGTTCACCGTCGGGCCGTCCACCTCGTACCCCTTCCCCTTCAGCTCCTCCGCCGCCTTCTCGACGTCATATACCTGAATCGCGTAGTGGCTGAACCCAGGGTTGTCCGCGACGCCCGTCAGGTTGATGTCGATGACCAGGCCACACTCTGAGCGAAGCTGGGCGGCCTCCCTGCCCCCGTGCTCAAGCTTGTGTATGAACTCGAACCCCATATCCGTGTAGAACCTTATCGCCTCGTCTAGGTCGGTGGCGAAGAAGTGGAGGTGATCCGCCTTGATATGCTTCATAGCGGTACCGTTGCGATAGAATATTTAGCCTTAATGATGCCATGACCCCCACGTGTGAGCAGAACGGGTTATAGTTTTAAAATACGTTAAACAGATTCTTAATGATTTTAATATCAGTTGATACTTTATCTGAACCCGAAATGGGCCGATGGGAATACGTCAACGACCTAGATACGGCTAAGGTCGAAGAGTTCATTAAACAGTCGTTGAAGAGGAACCCAGACATCGAGTTCACGACCGGCCCAAAGATGTCCAGGGAACCGGGCAAGGTAGGGCTCTACTACCGGATCAAGGATGGACTGGAGTTCTACGAGCTAATTTATCTCGCGCCAAATCTTTGAGACCCTCTGACCCTCGAAGATGGGCTCCATGTTCCAGTTCTTGAGGGGGTAGAAGTGCATGACCAGCCTCATTATCTGGTCCTCGTTCTCGACCTCGACGATCCGGAAGCCCTTCCCCAGCCCGATCATGTAAGACGGATGAAGTTTAGGGTACTTGTCGGGATCAGCCTCGATCAGCTTGTCGAGCTCCTTGTTCTTCTTGCTTATCTCCTCTGACTCCTCTGGGTTGAACTCAAAGGTCCACATGAACTTCATAGAATCTCCCGTCCAAGCTGTCTGATTGGGGACACGCTATTCATACTTTATGATGTAGGTGAAGCCTACAAACTAGGTGTAAGAAGAGGTGCCCGAGTGTTCTCACCCCGGAGATGCAGGTGTCCCGCCAGAGCCACAGCCCTGAAGAGCCCTTCGAAGCCCATCCCCCGGGTTCCGCGTTTCTTGGCCTTACGCCTCTTTGTTCCCTTCGACGCTTCCACTCGGGCGAAACGTAAAGTTGTCCAGAATTTATATAATCATTATGGACCACTACTCCAACACCACCAAGGAACAAAAGATGGGCACGTACTGGATTTTTCTAGAGTTGAGAAGAGTTTTTATTCAATAGGGCTCATCGAGTTGACGAACATTCATGCCCCGGATCTTCGACCTAGGCGAATACCATGAGAAGCTCACCGACGTCCACCTCATCATAGGAGAGGGGCTCTGCAGCAACATCTACGTCATCGGCAGGGAGGAGGCATGCGTCGTCGACCCGGGGGTGGGGAACTCTGCTAACCCCGTCTGGCCCCAGCTGGAGGAGATAAGGGTGACGCCCGACCGGCTCAGGAGCGTCATCATCACCCATGCCCACCACGACCACGCCATGGGCGCCTTCCTCATCCTCCAGAAGGCGGATCCCAAGATCTTCGTCCACACACTGGACACGATGTACATCGCCGCCCGCTTCGGCCCCAACCTGGTCAAGGTCGAGGAGGGCAACGTCATCGAGACGGAGAGATGGCCCCTCGAAGTCATCTGGACGCCGGGGCACACCGAGGGGGGCATGTGCCTCTACAACCCTGAGGATAAGATCCTCATCTCGGGGGACACCGTCTTCGCGGAGGCGAAGTACGGGACCTGGTACGGGGAGTCGGGGAGCCTCGACGCCATGGTGGAGTCCCTTAGGAAGCTGACGGAGCTCGACGTGGACTTCATCCTTCCGGGCCATGGGACGCCGGTCTTCGAGAACTCCAACGAGAACATCAGGACCGCGTACGAAAAGGCCTCGAGCCGTATCTGAACATCTTAAATAATATTCATTCTCTCTCTACAGGAGGCATGTCATTTTGGTCATGAAGAATCTTGACTTCAGGAGCGACACGGTGACCCTGCCGACACCGGAGATGCTGCAGGCCGCAGTGAACGACCAGGTTGGTGACGACGTCTACGGGGAGGACCCCTCGGTCAACGAGCTTGAGAGGCTGGGCGCAGACATGCTCGGAAAGGAGGCGGGTCTCTTCGTAACCAGCGGGACCATGGGAAACGCCGTGGCCATCCTCGCTCACACGAACAGGGGAGACGAGATAATACTCGAGGAGCGGAGCCACATCTACCTCAACGAGGTGGGCGGCCTCGCCGTCATGGGGAGCCTGATGGCTCGGACGATCAAGGGTGACATGGGATGGCTGAGGCCTGAGGACATCAAGGCCGCCGTCAGATACGACAACATCCATCTCCCACCGACGTCCCTCCTCTGCATAGAGAACACCCACAACACCGCCGGGGGGATACCCATCACCGTTGACCAGATGAAGGCCGACTGGGATGTGGCCAAGGAGCACGACCTGGGGGTCCACCTCGACGGGGCGCGCGTCTTCAACGCGGCCATAGCGCTGGGGGTCGACGTCAAGGAGATAACACAGTACGCCGACACGGTTCAGATCTGCCTCTCCAAGGGATTAGCCGCCCCAGTCGGATCTTTAGTCCTCGGTCCAGAGGCGCTCATCAAGAAAGCGAGGAAGTACAGGAAGATGCTGGGAGGCGGGATGCGCCAGGCGGGGATCATCGCGGCTCCGGGCATCATCGCCCTGACGAAGATGGTTGACCGGCTCGCGGACGACCACGAGAACGCCAGAATCCTCGCCGAGGGGCTGAGGAAGATAGACGGGATAGAGATCAAGTTCCCAGTGCTGAGCAACATGGTCTACATCGACCTCTCGGGGCTCGGCTGGACGGGCAGGGAGTGGGGGGAGGCCTGCAGGAAGCTGGGATGGACCAGCAGGGGCTCCAGCGCCACGGTGAGGCTCTGCACCCACTACGGGATAGAGAGGGAGGACATAGAGGCCTTCCTGGACGGAATAACTGGAATCGTCCCGAATAAATGAGACAAAAATGGAGAAGTACGCTATGAAAACGCTTCACGCTCAATATCTGGAGGACCTGGGGGTCCAGATCTTCACCCGCCAAGGGCTCGACAGGGAGAGAGCGGAGTTCATCGCTCACACCCTCGTGGAGGCGAACCTGACGGGCCACGACTCCCACGGGGTCGCCTACTACTCGGCATACTCCAACAGAATAAATGAGGGGCATATCGACGTCAAGGCGGACCCCAAGACGGTGAAGGAGACGCCCTCATCGGCCCTCGTCGACGGGGGATGGGCCCCCGGGCAGGTAACGGCGATGTACGCCATGGAACTCGCAGTCAAGAAGGCGAAGGAGAACGCCGTCAGCGCCGTCGGGGCCTACAACTGCAACCACATCGGACGGGTTGGCTACTACACGAACTGGGCGGCGAAGCAGGATATCATCGCGATGATGTTCGTCAACGTCGGCAACCCGTCGGCCACCGTCTTCAACGGCACCACCCGGGTCTTCGGAACGAACCCCATCAGCGTGGCGGTCCCCACGGGGGAGGCGTCACCGTTCCTCCTAGACTATGCCACCTCAGTCGTGGCGTCGGGCAAGGTGTCCGTGGTCAGGGCGAAGGGGGAGAAGATGCCCCTCCACTGGGCCAGGGACAAGGATGACAATCCGACGGATGATCCGGCGGCTTACAGGGATGGGGGCTGGCTGATGCCTTTCGGGGAGTACAAGGGCTACGGTCTCCAGTTCGTCTCCGAGCTCCTCGGCGCCGTGCTGACCGGCTCCCGCTTAGGCCTTGAGGGAGGGATGCCCCCGTCGCCCAACGGGATCCTCGTCATCGCGCTGAACCCGGAGGCCTTCATTGGGCTTGAGGCATTCAAGGAGAAGGCCGACGAGCTCATAACGAGGGTCAAAGGCGTGAAGCCCCAGAAGGGGAAGAGGGTCCAGACCCCGGGCGAGCCGGAGTGGGAGACCAAGTTCAAGAGGTTCGAGGGGGGGATCCCGCTACCGGACGAGACATGGGGCAACATCGTGAGCCTCGCGAAGGGGCTCGGCATAGAGGTCGATGAGTAAATCCCTATCTTCTTAACCTGCGTGGTCCTCCAGGCGTATCCTGCTGCCTGAGAAGACTATGTGCTTGAGCCAGTTCTCGTCGTCTGTCTCCGGGTAGTCGCTGACGTGGTGGGTCCCCCTGCTCTCCTTCCTCGTGAGGGCGGCCTGGGTTATGAGCCGGGCGACGGTCACCATGTTCGAGAGCTCCACCAGGGCCGGGTCGAGCCCCATCATCCAGAGCTCCTCCATCATCTCCTCGAGGCTGTTTATCTCCGAGAGGGCCTGGTTGAGGCTGGAGACGCTCCGGTTGATCCCGGCGTAGTCCCACATAAGGTCCTGGAGGTGGCTCCTGCGGACGGCGACCCCAGGGATCTCCACAAGCTCCACCTCACGGACAGGGGGGGCCTCCCCCACATCGTTCAAGTCCATCCCCTTGACCCGCTCGTAGGCCATCTCCGAGAAGACGACGCACTCCAGGAGGGAGTTGCTCGCCATCCTGTTTGCCCCGTGGACGCCCGTGCAGGCGCACTCGCCTAGGGCGAATAGCCCCGGTAGGCTCGTCTCCCCGTGGATGTTGGTCTTGATCCCCCCGCACATGTAGTGGGCGGCTGGGGAGACGGGGATGAGGTCCTCCTCCATCCTGAAGCCGCTCTCGAGGCATTCACCGTAGATGGCGGGGAAGCGTCTCCTGAGGAACTCCTCCTCCTTGTGGCGGACGTCCAGGGAGACTGGGCCCCTTCTCTGCTGCTCCACGATGGCCCTGGAGACGACGTCCCGGGGGGCTAGGTCCCTCTGGGGGTGGATCCCCTTCATGAAGGCCTCTCCCTCGCTGTTGCGCAGTATCCCGCCCTCCCCCCTCACCGTCTCGGATATTAGGAAGGCGGGGCTCTTCCCGGTGTTGAGTATCGTGGGGTGGAACTGGACGAACTCCATGTCGCAGAGGTCGACCCCCGCCCAGAAGGCCATCGCCAAGCCGTCCCCCGTCGCCACCAGGGGGTTAGAGGTCCTGTGGAAGAGCTGCCCGGCGCCCCCTGAGGCGAGGACCGTGACCGGGGCGTGGAAGGAGACTATCCTCCCCCCCTCCAGGTCGATGCCCCTGACGCCGAC
>JABUBP010000453.1_pt1 | contig 11503 bp, 10 predicted proteins | sample 7240331 | NCBI WGS metagenome assembly JABUBP01 (sample SAMN07256347, study PRJNA390944) | subsurface metagenome | isolation source: Methane hydrate marine sediment | place: Pacific Ocean: Eastern North Pacific, ODP site 1244 | collected 2002 | reverse complement strand
AGGTCATGGGTTCACCTTTGCTGACTCTATATGGGTCACTATCTTGTTTATCCTTTCCTTTACCCGGTCCGTCTCCTCGACCATGTTCCCCAACGACGTGGCCGGGGTGAGCAGGTACGCAGACGCCATCTGGTTCATGTCCCTCCTCAACTCCCGGCTCACCTACTACGTCATAGACGCCCAGGCCATGTCGGCCTACACTGTCAAAAGCTACGGGCTGGAAGCACTGCCCCTAGGATACATCATCATCGGGCAAGGAGGAACAGTAGGATTCGTAGGCCAGGCGAGGGGAATCCCCTACGACCGCCCCGAGCTAGCGATGGCCTACGCCCTCGCCGCCCAGACCCTCGGGATGCGCTTCGTCTACCTAGAGGCAGGCTCCGGGGCAAAGGCGCCAGTCCCCCCGGCGATGATCAAGCTCGTGAAGAGCCAGCTATCAGTTCCTCTCATCGTCGGCGGTGGGATACGTGATGGCGCCGCAGCGGAAGCAGCCGTCAAAGCCGGCGCCGACATCATCGTCACGGGGAACATGGTCGAGGAGACGGACCGGGTAAAGGAAAGGATAAACAAGATAGTGACCCATATAGAGTCAGCAAAGGTGAACCCATGACCTCCTTCGAGAACTTCTTCAACGCACTGAAAAAGGCCCTTATGAAGCCAGAGCTCTACGACATCTGGCCCGACTTCGAGCCCGCCTACGACGAGAACGAGTACTCCTGGACCAACCTCAGAGGCCTCGACGAGACCCTCCTCCTCAACTGCGGGGAGTGCGATGGCCCGTCTGACCTGAGGCACAAGAGATGCGAGGGCTGCGTCGGAACGCGGAGCAAGATCGCCGCCGACGCGTACTCGGTATCCACTGGTCGAATTCTGGAGAAGTGGCCCACCATCATGCTGTGCAGGATCCACAGCCCGGAGTAGAGGAGATAAGAGCTTGATAAAGCTCAGCATGTCCAAGGAATACGAGGCGTATTTTAAGAGCCTAGAGGACGGAGTCAACGACCTCTACGAGGTCGCGAGGCGGGCCAGGGAGAAGGGCCTCGACCCCGTCAAGGAGCCCGAGCCCCAGATAACCCTGGACATAGCGGAGCGCGTCGAGAAGCTCATCGGCCCACCCGGCATCACCGAGAGGATGCGGGAGCTCGGGGGCATGAACCGCAGGGAGATGGCGTTCAAGGTCGCCGAGGACATCGCCCTGGGAAGGTTCGGACAGCACGACAAGCAGGAGGCCGCCGACCAAGCCATCCGCACGGCGCTGGCCATCATGACGGAGGCGGTCACCGTCGCCCCGATCCAGGGCATCCCAGAGATCAAGATAAAGAGCAACCCCGACCGCAGCCAGTACCTCGCCGTCTACTTCGCCGGACCCATCAGGCCGGCCGGGGGGACCGCCCAGGCCCTCACGTTGGTGGTGGCTGACTTCGTGCGCAGGAGGCTCGGATTGGCGCGGTTCCAGCCCTCAAGGGAGGTGATAGGGCGCTTCATCGAGGAGGTCCGGCTCTACGAGTCCTCAGTGCGCCGCTTCCAGTACCACGTCACCGACGAGGACCTGGAGTTCGCCATAAGGAACCTCACAGTAGAAGCGACGGGGATCAACACCGACCCCTACGATGTCTCCAACTACAGGGACGTCCCCGGCATCGAGACCAACAGGCTCAGGGGAGGCGCCCTCATCGTCGTCGTCGACGGCATCGTCGGCAGGTCCCAGAAGCTCATAGGCCACTGCCAGAGGCTGGGCCTGGAGGGCTGGGACTGGCTCTCGAGGCTGGGCCAAAAGGCCTCGGACAACGGGGACGAGAAACCCACAGCCAGCTTCATGGAGGAGATCATCGTGGGACGACCCGTCTTCTCCTTTCCCGGGAGGACCGGGGGATTCAGGCTCAGGTACGGGAGGGCGAGGAACACGGGGCTCGCCGCCGTTGGCATACACCCAGCAACCATGATAATCCTCGGCAAGTTCCTGACCACGGGGGTCCAGCTGCGTATAGAGCTCCCCGGCAAGTCCGCCGCGATAACCCCCGTAGACTCCATCGAGCCCCCGGTGGTGAGGCTCAAGGACGGCTCCGTGAGAAGGGTCGAGACCGCTGAGGAGGCCGAAGGGCTGTTGGACGAGGTCGACATGGTCCTCGCCCTCGGGGACGTCCTCATCAACGCCGGGGACTTTATCCAGAACAACAAGGACCTCCTCCCGGCAGGATACGACGAGGAGCAGTGGCGCCACGACCTGAAAGCGGCCCTGAAAAAGGTGGGCTCCAAGGCGGCCTCCGAGACGGCGTCCATCCCCCAGAGACGGCTCGACGAGCTCCTCCATGATTCAAGGCAGACCCCCACTCCAGCGGAGGCCCTCGGCATCGCCGGCCTGGAGGTCCCGCTGCATCCCCGGTACAACTACGACTGGTCCTCCGTCGACTCCGCATCGATCATGAGCCTGAGGGAGAAACTTGTCTCCTCGTGGCCCGAGTCGGCGCCCTACAGATTCGAGTTAGATGAAGGGGATAAGCTGACCCTGGAGAACCTCTTGGTCCCCCACGAGGTCGAGGATGGCGACGTGGTCCTCGATGAGGCTGCCCCTATACTGGGGAGATGCCTCGCTCTGGATCGGCTCTACGTGGAGTCCGCATCTGACGATCCGCTGGATCTGGTTCGTTCCCTCTCCGGTTTCGAGTTGAGGGAGAGGGCTCCCGTCTACGTGGGGGCCCGCATGGGGAGGCCCGAGAAGGCCAAGGAGAGGAAGATGTCCCCCTACGTTCACCTCCTCTTCCCCGTGGGGAACGCCGGGGGGCCCCAGAGGGACCTCCTCAAGATAAAGAGGGGGAGCACCGTGAATGTCGTGGTGGCAAACAGGCGCTGCCCCCAGTGCGGCAAGCTCAGCTTCTCCGTGGTCTGCCCGGGCTGTGGTGAGTCCACCTCTCTCCAGAACACATGTCCCCGATGCGGGAGGGCGGTGGAGGGGGAGAAATGTCCCGTCTGCAACATCAAGGCCTCGGGAGGCCACTCCTGTGATCTGGATATAAGGGCTCTCTTCGAGGAGGCTTGGAAGAACATAGGCAATGAGCTGGGGGGCCATGGTCTTCCCCCGAGGATAAAATGTGTCAAGGTTCTCATGAACAGGAACAAGGTCCCCGAGCCCATGGAGAAGGGGCTGCTGCGGGCCCGGTACGACCTCTCCGTCTTCAAGGACGGCACCCTGCGGTATGACATCACCGACGTGCCCCTCACCCACTTCACCCCCGGGGAGGTGAAAGTCCCCGTGGAGAGGCTCAGGGAGCTGGGGTACACCGCTGACGTTGACGGGGCGCCCCTAGAGTCCTCCGACCAGATGCTGGAGCTCAAGGTGCAGGACGTCGTCCTCCCGGAGGACTGCGGGAATTACCTCGTCAAGGCCTCAAAGTTCGTCGACGACCTCCTGGAGCTCTACTACGGTCTCCCCAGGTACTACAACCTTGAGACTCCCGGGGAGGTCGTGGGTCACCTGATCCACGGGCTGGCCCCCCACACATCTGCCACCATCATAGGCCGGGTGATAGGCTACACCACTGCCCGGGTCTGCTACGCTCACCCCCTCTGGCACGCGGGGAAGAGGCGTAACTGCGACGGCGACGAGGACGCCATCCTCCTTGGCCTCGACCCCTTCCTCAACTTCAGCCGGGAGTTCCTCCCGGAGCAGAGCGGCGGACTCATGGATGCCCCCCTCTACGTCATCCCTGTCCTCAACCCCAGCGAGGTGGACGGCGAGGCCCACAACGTCGACGTGATGAAGGGCTATCCTCCCGAGTTCTATAAGATCAGCCACGAGGGGGCGAGCCCCTCGGAGTACGGGGCCTTGGTAGACTCCATCGGGAGGAGGCTCGGCACGGAGGCTCAGTTCCAGGGGTTCAGCTACACGCATGAGACCTCTGACATCAATCAGGGCTCCTATCTCGGTGCATATAAGACGTTGAAGACGATGCTGGATAAACTGGAGAAGCAGCTGGAGCTCTCGGAGAAGGTGAGGGCGGTGGACGCCGAGGTGGTCGCGCAGAAGGTCCTCACAAGCCACTTCATGAAGGACATCTTCGGGAACCTGAGAGCCTTCACGAGCCAGAAGTTCCGCTGCGTGAAGTGCAATCGCAAGTACAGGAGGCCTCCCCTCAAGGGGAGCTGCGTCCGTTGCGGCGGGAAGCTGGCGATGACCGTCCATAAGGGGGGCATCGAGAAGTACGTCAAGCCCGCTCAGGGCCTCGTGGACAGGTACGGGCTGGACTCCTACTACTCGGACCGACTGGGCCTCGTCAGGAACGAGATCGCCTCCCTCTTCGCCATGGCGGAGGACGAGGCCGAGGAGGAGGAGGAGGATCACACGCAGATCAGCCTCACGCGGTTCATGAGGGGCTGAGGAGCCCTACGCAGGTTTTATATCCTTTCTAACGCTTACTTCAGCAAACAAAGTGAGTAACTAAATGACTGCGCAAGAAGATGAAATGGTAAAGGTGGGGGATCTCACCCAGTACTCTCGGAGCGTCAACACCGTCGTCAAGGTCATCTCCAAGACTGAGCCCAGGGATGTCACGTCGAGGGCTGACCAGTCAGCCCACAAGGTCTGCGAGGCCCTCGTGGCCGATGAGACAGGCAGCGTCTACATGACCCTATGGGACGAGAAGATCGATGAGCTAGTGGACGACTCCGTCATCAAGGTTACAAACGGATACATCAACCTTTTCAGGGGCTCCATGCGCCTCAACCTCGGCCGCTACGGCAGCTACGAGGTTCTGGAGGAAGCCCCCTTCGAGGACGTCAACCTGGACAACAACCTGTCCAGCAAGGTCTTCGAGCAGAGAGACAGATACGGCGGAAGACGCCCAAGACGATACTAGATTCACCCCCTAATTTTTCCTTTATTTATATAATCAGAAAAGGCAACGTTTTTCTCTGTGTCTACGCGTAGATGAGTGGGTGAGCGAGATGAGCAGGAAGAAGAAAAAGGATTCAAACCCTGGGATGCCGGCCTCAAGCGCGGGCCTGATCAGGTTCTTCCAGGACGAGTCGTACGGGGTGAAGCTCAGGCCGGAGTACGTCGTCGTCATGACAATCACGCTGATAATCAGCGTCCTATTGGGCCGCTCCATGTTCTAGAAACCTGGAGTAACCCGTTGTCAGCAGCCATGCAACCGTTGTAGGGTTCTCATGGACGTGTGTCTCTCGTTCCAAGTGATAATGAAACGCTAGTTTTAACCAACGGGGCGCCTGAAGGATTTTATAAGGCCCGGCAACATCATTGAGGATGGAAAGAGATGGGGGCTTTGCCTAGGGAGACCGTCATCGTCGGGATAAAACCCGTCATGAACTACGTAGTGGCATGCATGACCCTCTTCAACTCAGGGACTGAGCAGGTAAAGATGCGAGCCCGGGGACGCAACATCTCCAAGGCCGTCGAGGTGGTGGAGATGCTCCGCCGTGTCTTCCTGGCGGATCTGGTCATCGCGGACATAAAGATCGGGACGGAGCACCACATCAAACCGGAAGGGAAGGAAGCGAGCGTCTCAGTCATAGAGCTATTCCTGAGGAATCCCTAGGAACAACGGATTGCGCATGCGGAATTTTCCACCCCACAAGCCTGTCTCTACTTCTCCTCAACGACTATCCGTGTGAACATCCCAGAGGAGACCTGGATGATGCCCTCGAAGGGGGGACGCACCTGGCAGTTCTCGATCCTCACCAGCGCCCCCATGTTGAGCCCCTCCACCTCCTTCACGAGCTCCTGCCAGACTGAGACCCGGGCTTCCCCGGTGGTGTCGTCTATCCTGAAGGAGGCGACCGTCGCCGGTCCCCGGGCGGTCTCCACCTCCCGTACCTGGGGGGTCTCGAGGATCCTTCCCCTGACGTGGACGTTGGTCTGCCCCTCCCTTAGGTCTTGGATGTCCACGATCTTGTCCTCGGCGCGGAGCTCCCCGACCTCGACGTCCGTGGGGTTGATCTTTATCTGGCTGTTTCCGCCGGCGTTGAGCCCCACCGAGCCGAGGCTCTCCCTGGTGTAGCCGTTCTCCACGGCGAGCAGTGAGCCTATCTCCAGCTCTTTCTTGAGGTCGACGTCTTCGTCCCAGAGGCTGAGGCGGACCGTGCCGGTCTCGTCCTCGAGGAGCACGGAGGCGACCCTGCCGGAGGATCCGTCCCTCCTGTTGAAGCTCCTCTCCTCGCTCATCTGGGCCACCCGGCCTGCGACGTTGACGTTGTACATGCCGTTCCTCAGGTCCCCGATCTTGGTCCACTTGGAGACGGGGACCAGGGGTTCTACTCCGACCTCCAGCACCTCGATGACCGTCCCGTAGCTGGTGTGGACCTCGATGCCCCCGCCGTCCCTCTGCCTGGCTGAGCCCCCGATGAGCCTGAGCTTGGTGCCTATGGCCATGTCCTCGACCTCGTCTGTGCGTTCGTCCCAGAGGACGAGGTTCATCCTTGCGCCGCCTTCCTCCAGGGTGAGGCGGGTCACCTTCCCCTCGGTTCCGTCCCTCCTGTTGAACGTGGAGACGGGGAACTTGTCCACGACGACCCCCTCTAGGTTGACTGTGCCTGGGCTGTGGATCTCTCCCGGGGTCTTGAAGTAGGAGTCGACGCCGGGGAAGTTCTCCTCTACGGCGTCCAGGGGCTCCATATAGAGCTGGCCTCGGCCCCCCATGTTGACCTCGATCTCACCCCTCCGCTCCCGGGTGTAGCCGTGGAGTATCCTGACGATCTTCCCGGGCTCTATCTTGCTGACGACCACGTGGTCGGCCTTCTCGTCCCAGAAGACGACGGCGACGGAGCCGGTGGAGTCTCCCAGGAGCATGCGGAGGACCTTTCCCTCCGTGCCGTCGTTCCGTGAGAAGGTGTGCGACGGGAAGATGTGGATAACCCGCCCGGTGAGGGAGACATCGCCCAGCCCCGAGGTGAGGTCTCCTATGCGGACCTTCGCCTCGATGCGCTCCCCGGTCCCATCCAGCCCCAGGTTGGAGGCGACGAGGTGGGCCGCGGCCTCCTCCGTGAGGAGGTTCCCGGCCTTCGCCCTCTCCTCGGTTATGAGTATCTCGACGGCCTCGCGGGTGAGCTGGGGCTTCAGCGCCAGTATCTTCTTGACTATGTCCTCCGTGCTCGACATGACTACACCTAACCTATCTGCGCAAGCTCTGAATAAAAAAACTCCCTACTCCTCGGAGTCCTCTCTGCTGAAGAATATGTAGACGAAGCCCATGCCGAGGGTTATGACCGCCAGTACTATCATGAACTGGTAGACCAGATTGAAATAGGCGAAGCCCGTCATACCGAAGGATATCACCCGGGGCGGATATTTAAGCCTAGAGCCGTGTCACTCCTCGGCCTGCTCCGACGAGAGGCGGCGCCACTCCGCCATGAGCCCGTCGTAGAACTCGTCTCCCTCCTTTACATCGTCGTAGGAGCCCAGGGCTTCCGCGAGCCTCTGCCCCGTGAGGTGGTAGCAGAGCCCGGCCTCGCCGTCCACCACCCGGAAGTAGAAGTCGTTGCAGTCGCAGTAACCTGAGAGGGGGAGGACCTGGTACTCGCTGTTCCTTCCGACGACTATCCAGACCACCCTTCCGGAGGGCTCGAAGAGGTAGCGCTTCACCCGGCGCTGCTCCACGAGCTGCCAGGCCTTGTCGAAGCGGTCGCCGAGGGCTGACCTGAGCCTGTCCCACTGGGCCCGTGTGAGCTCCTTGGAGGAGCGGAGCTCGTCGCAGATTCCCTCCAGTATCCTACGCTCCTCCGTGGCCATAGCCGACCCCGCGTTGAGTCTGCCCCCGCTTGCCTAAACAGGTTTCGGAGACGCCCGTGGGCCTTGTGTCGGGTTTAAATCCTCCTTCATCCGGAGTTAAGGCGAGTGAGCTTTGATCAAGCTGCTGACGCCCTGGCCCGCGCTGCTCGTGGAGGGGGAGGAGAGGATGCTTCTGGCGTCGGACTTCCACCTCGGGATAGAGTACGAGCTGGGGAAGATGGGCATCAGCATCCCCTACCAGACCGAGCGGATCATGGGGGAGCTCCTGAGCTTGGTGAGGGAGCATCGGCCGGACAGGCTTGTGCTACTCGGGGACATCAAGCACGGAGTCCCCATCACCAGCTTCCAGGAGAAGAGGGAGATCCCCCATTTCTTCAACACGTTACTGGAGGAGGTAGAGCGCATCGACATAGCCAGAGGGAACCACGACGCCAACATCCAGAACCTCATCCCCGAGAACGTCGAGATCCACCCCTCCAAGGGATTCATCATCGGCGAGGACCCGAAGGTCGCCGTCCTTCACGGCCACGCCTGGCCCTACCCTAAGCTGATGGCCGCTGATCTCATCATTATGGGTCACAACCACCCCACGGTGCGCCTCAACACACCTCTGGGGATCCGGGTCACCCGGAGGGTCTTCGTGAGGGGGGGCTGTGACCCTGAGCGGCTGGCGTCGGCCATCCTGGGGCAGGAGGGTGGGAAGTACGAGGGGGAGCCCCTGGAGGAGTTCAGGGAGAGGTACGGCGTCGAGATCGGGGACCCTCAGATGATCATCATGCCCACGTTCAACGACCTCATGGGCGGCCTGCCGGTGAACCACGAGACCCCGAGGAGCCTGCTTGGTCCGCTGTTCAGGTCGGAGACCGTTGACGTGGAAGACTTCGATGTCTACCTGCTGGACGGGACATATCTCGGGAAGATCGGTTTCCTACGCACCCTCGCGTAGAGACGACTAATCCAGTCTCTCAAGGGCGTTGGGGAGCCTGGGGTCCGACAGCACGTCGTGGCAGAGGTGACACCTGTTCACGTAGCGGTCTCCCCTTGAACCATCGATGATCCTGTCGAGGCCCCTCGGCCCCTCAGAGGAGAGCATCTTGAACAGAGGATTCAGACTGGCCCTCCCCAGGAGTTCAGATAGCCGCTCAGTCCCGGCGTCTCCTAGGCGTGCGTAGTCGACGACGCTGGCGGCAGAGCAACACGGGAGCACCTGCCCGGAGGGGGCTATTCCGATATCCCTGAGCACCTCCTCACATGGACCATCCAAGGGACCGTCGCCTATCAGCCACTCCTCCTCGGGGATCGAGGCGGCACGCCCCACGGGTATGAACCCGGTCTCGACGGCAAGGGCTGACACAGGTGAGGTGGGTCTCCCGGCTCTGATGTCGTGTATCCCTTCGTCCCCGAGACGGAGCCTTATCTCATCGATCCCGAGGGTGTTGGACGTCGACGAGGCGCACATGATGACCGCCTTGAGCCCCAGCTCCTTGGAGGCCTCGTAGCAGTTGCGCACCCTCTCGAATGGGATGTGGCGCTGGTGGAAGTCGTCCATGCTTATGTTGACGGTGTCCAGCCCCGCGTCCATTAAATCATTTAGTCGCGATTCCGCTGCTTCCTTCGATGTGGCCCATGAGCAGTTCGTGGCGCACTCCACCTTGAGCCCCCTCCCAGAGGCGTATCCGACGAGCTCCACGAGGGCCTCAGGCATCAGGAACGGCTCGCCCCCTGTGAAGCTGATCCACTCCACCGTGGACACCTCCGCCGCCTGGTCTATGTAGCCCCGAGCCTCATCTGGCTCCATGCTCCGCGTCCGGTTGGGCCCGGAGGAGAACCAGCAGTGGCTGCACTCGGCGTCGCATCTCTCAGTGAGTAGCAGCCCGACGCGGAACGTCTCCATCTTCTCTCCCCTGTCCCTGTATTGTATGTGAAAGAAGGATGTGGCTACTCCAGGTGTGTCAGGAGCCCCTTGATGAGCCTGTTGGCCTGGTAGAAGCCGTCCTCCACGGCGTTCCTCTGCCGGAGCAGCTTGGTTCTCAGGAGGTTGAACTCGTGGCTCCCCGGCTTCATCTCGGCCAGCTCGTAGATCTCATGGATCCTGGGGAACGGGGTGGCGCCGAAGGTCTCCATGGTCACCTGCTCGGTGATCCCGGCGTTGGAGTGGGCGACGGGGTTGATGCACCTGGAGACCCACATGTAGCACTGGTTGATGGCCTCCATGACCTCCCGTGACGACCTCCTGTTCACGGCGGCCTCCACCGCCACCTCAAACCTCCTGGAGAGCTTCAGGAGCTCGTCGGCCTGCGCGAGGACCGGTGAGAGGCTGAAGTGATCCCTGATGCCGTCGGCCTTCTCCTGCATCTCCTTGAGGAGCTTGACGAGGTGCTCGGCGTAGGGGGTGAAGTCGAAGGGGAGGACGGTGCAGTTGGTCATCCTGAAGATGTAGTTGAGTTCCACCTTGACGTCCATGGCGAGGACGTCCACGTCGCCGTGCTCCATCGTCGCCTGGGAGGTGTGCCACCACCAGCCGCCTCCGCTGTAGTTGACGTGGGGGTCGTAGAGCTCCTTGGGCCGGGAGGAGGTGAGGCTGACGTGTGGGATGCCGGTGCTCCAGAAGCTGCCGTCCCCGGCTCTGGTCGGCCAGCGGGTGTCCGTGGCCTCGATGCCGAAGCCTGTGAGGACGCTGTCCTCCATGGCCCTCTGGACCTCGCTGATGGGGACGGCCCTGAAGATGGATGCACCCTTGGCGCCGGGGGAGTCGATGTTGTAGCTGCTGATGCAGTTGTATCTGAGGTCGTGCCAGAAGGCGTCGTTGTACCATGTGGAGCCGGCGTAGCGGCCGATCTCGTGGCCTGGCCAGATGGCGATCCTTACGCTCCGGTTGAGCTTGTTCCTGTGCTGGTTGAGGATTCGGGCCAGCTCCAAGATGGCGACGTCGCCGGAGGCGTTGTCTGTGACGCCGGGGGAGAAGGGGGGCGTGTCGATGTGGCCGTTGACTAGGATGAACTTCTCTGGGTCCCTGAATCCTTTGATCTCGGCGACGAGTAGGGGGAGGCGTTTCCAGCCGGTCTCGACGACGGAGGTGACCTTGGCCCTGACTCCTCCCTTCTTGACTAGGGATCTGAGGGGTTCTCCGTCGTTGTTGGTGACGTGGATGATGGCGGGGATGGTCTGGATGAGGTGGATGTTGTCGCTGGTGGGGTTGCCGGAGACGCTGAAGTCGGCGCGCTGGTGGACGACGTCGGGTTTGTAGTCGTCCTGCTCGATGACTATGAGGGCCTTGATCTCCCTCTCCTGGAGCCTTTGGAGGAGGCTGGCCCTGAGCCCCATCCAGTCTCCGGCTGATCTCTGGTCGGTGAGGACGATCTTGTCCCTGCAGTCGGCGTTGCCGATGTCCTCGGGGGCGATGTATATGACGTCGCCGGTGATGCCCTCGGGGCCGGTGGTGCCGACCTGGCGGTATGGGGTGGCTTTGACCTCCATGGCGAGGGGGGCGAGGATCTCCAGCTTGGCGTATTTGGGGTCTGAGATGTAGGCGTCGAAGTGGTGTATCTTGGGTTCCAGGCCGTACTCCTCCAGCTTCGCCTTGAGGAAGTTGATGGCTTTGACCTCTTCCTCGCTGCCGGAGTGGATGGGGGTGTGCTCCATGAAGGCTTTCCAGTTCTCCTTCATGATGGGCTTGGAGATCTGCTTCTCCATCTCGGTGAGGAGGGCTCTGTCCTCTTCGGTGAGGTAGATCATGTTTCTCAGTTTGGAGATTGGACGCTG
>JABUBP010000452.1_pt1 | contig 11519 bp, 10 predicted proteins | sample 7240331 | NCBI WGS metagenome assembly JABUBP01 (sample SAMN07256347, study PRJNA390944) | subsurface metagenome | isolation source: Methane hydrate marine sediment | place: Pacific Ocean: Eastern North Pacific, ODP site 1244 | collected 2002 | reverse complement strand
TGGGATTATGGGTAGGTTGGAGCATCCGCTCCAACAACGCCTAGAGCCGATGCTCTAGGCTACCCAATGTTTTAAATACATATCAGGGCGGGTGGGTGGTAAATGTTAGATTGCTTTCCCCGAGGCCGAGGCCGACAGGTCGGCCGACGCTTCGGCCTAAATCGTCCGATAAGTCGGACTCTCGCAAAGCGGAGGGGTCGCGATGACGGGTTCAATTAGCGAATGATAATGTTTTACCAATGTACTGGACGAGTGCGCAGGATTTGGAGCAGATTGAGAATATGGTATACTATGGCTGAATAGCTCATGTATCATGTTGGTGTGGACATAGTAGAGATAGGTCGTATTGAAAGGGTGATGGCACGCTGGGGGGGAGCGCTTCCTCAAGCGGGTATATACCGAGGCGGAGCGCGACGATTGTCAAAACCGCGCTCCGGAACTGGCGGTTCGCTTTGCTGCCAAGGAGGCGGTGATGAAGGCTCTAGGCACCGGGATCAAGGGGGTTGGCTGGCGGGAGATCGAGGTTCTCTCCAACCGCAATGGCAAACCATTGGTATATCTTCATGGTGGAGCGCAACAGAAGGCCCGGGGTTTGGGTCTAGGGGAGCTGGCCATCAGCCTCTCCCACTCCCGGGACTATGCCATCGCTTCAGTTATCGGGGGCAGTAGTGAAGGTTGTGACCACAAATGAGATGAAGGAGCTTGAGCGCGGCGCTGCTAAGCAGGGCCTTCCCAATGAGGTGCTAATGGAGAACGCCGGGCTTGCCATTGCCCAGCGGGTGAAAGGGTGGCTTGGCAGCGCAGTGGGGCGGCAAATCCTCGTTCTGGTGGGCCCGGGCAATAATGGCGGCGATGGCTTGGTCGCTGCTCGCCACCTCCACGATTGGGGGGCCAGGATCAATATATACCTTTGCAACCAGCGAAGGGAGGATGACCCCAACTACCACATCGTCACCGAGCGTGGCATCCCCACCACCATAGCTAGCGAGGATAAGCACTTAGCCGACCTTGATAGCGCACTTTCCTCAAGCGATGTAGTCATCGATGCCCTCTTCGGCACGGGCAAGCTCCGCCCCCTTGAAGGCGTCATTGGGGAGGTTTTGACCAGGGTGCGGGGGGCAAAAGAGGCACAGCCCGGGCTAAAGGTCATTGCCATTGACCTGCCTTCGGGGCTGGATGCCGATAGCGGAGCCGCCGACCCCTCGTGCCTTGCTGCCGATTTGACGGTCACCCTGGGCTATCCCAAGATCGGGCTCTTCTCCTTTCCTGGCAGAGACCTTGTTGGCGAGCTTATGGTTGCCGACATCGGTATCCCGGTAAACCTTGGCGAGGGTATCGCCACCGAGCTGATCACCGGGGAATCGGTGCGGTCGATGCTCCCCCAGAGACCGCACAGTGCCCACAAGGGCACCTTCGGGCGCGTGCTCGTCTGCGCCGGGTCGCTTCAATATATTGGGGCTGCTTATCTTGCCTGTGAGGGGGCCATGCGGGTGGGCGCTGGGCTGGTAACCCTGGCGGTGGCCCAGAGCCTCCAGCCTATCCTGGCGGCGAAGCTAACCGAGGTGACCTATGTTACACTACCCGAAGCGGAGCCGGGGTTTATCAGTAATGAGGCATCCTCGTCCCTCCATGAGCGGCTCGCTGACTATGATGTCCTGCTCATGGGGTGTGGACTGAGCCAGCATCCTTCAGTGATGGGGTTTATCAGGGATTCCTTGCTTAAGATGCCACCTTCCCTTTCCCCACTCCTGGTTCTCGATGCTGATGTCCTCAATACTCTGGCACAAACCCCCCAGTGGTGGCAGAGGCTGAGACAAGATGCTATACTTACTCCCCACCCGGGGGAAATGGGAAGACTGAGCGGGCTCCCCGTTGAGGAGATTGGGCGAGAGCGATTAAGGGTGGCGCGGGAGGAGGCTGCCCTTTGGCATAAAACGGTGGTGCTCAAGGGGGCACATACCGTGGTGGCTTCGCCCGGCGGCGAGGTAAAGATTAGCGCTATGGCGAACCCGGGCCTGGCTTCAGCGGGCACCGGGGATGTGCTATCGGGGGCCATCGCTGGTCTTTTAGCCCAGGGGCTTACCTACATTGCCGCTGCTGCCTGTGGGGTCTACCTCCATGGGCTCGCTGGGGAAACGGTGCGAGCAGAGCTTGGCGATGCCGGCATGGTCGCCAGCGACCTGCTGCCTGCCCTGCCCAGGGCGATCAAGAAAATCAGGGAAGGCTAAGATGTTACTGGCCATCGATATAGGAAACACCAATATTGCCTTCGGCGTCTTTGACGGGGAGACGCTGCGCGCTACCTGGAATGTGGCAACCGACATCAATAAGACAGCGGATGAGTATGCCGTACTGCTACTGAACCTGCTGCCAAGGGAGGGTCTCGCCCCTACTGATATCGATCATGTGAGCATCGCCTGCGTGGTGCCCCCGCTACTTACCATTTTCGAGGAGCTGAGCCAGCGTTACTTTAAAATCCCGCCGCTCATCGTGGGGCCGGGGGTGAAGACCGGGGTGAGTATCTGCACCGACAACCCCCGTGAGGTGGGAGCTGACCGGGTAGCGAACGCCGCGGCGGCGCACCACCTCTATGGCGGGCCGCTGATCGTGATCGATTTTGGCACTGCCACTACGCTCGATGCGCTATCCAAAGAGGGTGATTACCTCGGTGGCGCCATTGCCCCCGGGATCGGCATTGCCGCAGAGGCGCTCTTCGAGCGGGCATCAAAGCTGCCCAGGGTGGAGTTAATCCCTCCGGAACACGCTATCGGCAAGAATACGGTAACCACGATGCAATCGGGAATCATCTTTGGCTATGTGGGGCTTATCGAAGGCTTGGTGACCCGCATAAAGCAGGAACTGGGGGGGGAGGCGTATGTTGTGGCCACTGGCGGTCTCGCCGAGGTGATCGCCACGGAGACGAAAGTTATCGATACGGTGGATATGCACCTGACCCTCCTCGGATTACGATTGATTCACGAGCTGAATCGATAGGAGAAGAGATGGTTCGAGATAAGACTATAGTTCTGGGTGTCACTGGCAGTATCGCTGCCTATAAGGCGGTGGAGCTGGCCAGCAAACTTACACAGGATGGGGCGCGGGTAGATGTGGTGATGACCAGGTCAGCGCAGGAGTTCGTCACCCCACTGACCTTCCGCAGCGTCACCCAGCGGCCGGTGGTCACCGAGATGTTCGACCTGGAATCTGAGTTCAGCATCGAGCATGTCTCCTTAGCGGAGCGAGCCGATTTGGTGGTCATCGTCCCGGCTACGGCAAATATCATCGCCAAGCTGGCAGGGGGTATCGCCGACGACATGCTTTGCTGCACGGTTCTCGCCACCAAAGCGCCGCTGCTAGTGGCCCCGGCGATGAACGTGAATATGTATGAGAGTCAGGTTACCCAGGAGAACATCGCCAGGCTTAAGGAAAGAGGATGTAAATTTATCGGACCCGCCTATGGTCGGTTAGCCTCTGGTGCCTGGGGATTGGGCCGCCTCGCCGAGATCGAGGACATCCTGGGCACGATCAATCAGGTGTTGGGCCGAGGCGGCGACCTGGCGGGAAGGAGGATCGTGGTAAGCGCCGGAGGCACCCAGGAGCCTATTGACCCGGTGCGCCATATCGGGAACCGCTCCTCAGGGAGGATGGGCTATGCCCTGGCGGAGGCCGCCCGGGACCGTGGGGCAGAGGTGGTCTTGGTGAGTGCTCCGACTGCTCTCACCCCCCCCATCGACGTGGAGGTGGTTCAGGTTCAAACCACCCTCCAGATGCGAGACGCCATTGCTGCTGCCACCGCCCGGGCTGACGCACTCATCATGGCAGCTGCCCCTGTTGACTATCACCCCAAGACCGTGGCCAAAACGAAGATCAAGAAGGGAACAGGGACCATCGCTCTGGAGCTGGTGGAAAATCCCGATATCCTGAGCGAGGTCAAGGGCGAGAAAGGCGATTTTATCAAGGTTGGGTTTGCTGCTGAGAGCGAAAACCTGGTGGAAAACGCCAGGGAGAAGCTAAAGAAGAAAAACCTCGACCTCATCGTGGCCAATGATATCACTGCCACCGATAGCGGCTTTGGCGCCGATACCAACAGGGTGGTGCTCATCGACCGCTCTGGCAAGGTGACTAAACTGCCACTTCTTCCCAAATCGGAAGTGGCCGATAAAATACTGGACAGGGTAGTGGAATTGCTGCCTAAAAGAAAAGCAAAAAAGTAGGTCTCCAAGACCCTGCGAAGAATTTAAGCCCCTTTTGGACAAGATAGACGAAAAATACTAAGAACAAAGCGAGGACAGAAAAAGGCAAGAAGTAGGTTCGTAGGATTCATGACCGCACAAAAACTTTCAGAAATACCAAAGGCCTATGACCCACAAAAAGTAGAGACCAAGTGGTATCAGTTCTGGCTGGAAAAGGGCTACTTCACCCCCAAGATCGACTCACAGAAGGAGCCCTTTGTAATCATCATGCCCCCGCCCAATGTCACCGGAGAGCTTCACCTGGGACACGCCCTCACCGCAACCCTGGAAGACATCATGATTCGCTGGCACCGCATGAAGGGCGACCCAACCCTCTGGCTTCCCGGTATCGACCACGCTGGGATCGCTGCCCAGGTCGTGGTGGAGCAGACTCTCAAAGAGGAGGGAGTCACCAGGCACGACCTGGGGCGGGAAGAGTTCCTCGAGCGGATGTGGCAGTGGATGAAACAGTATAGCCGCGTCATCGCCGAGCAGCACAAGCGCTTGGGCGCCTCCTGCGACTGGAGCAGGGAGCGTTTCACCATGGACGAGGGGCCATCACGGGCGGTGCGAATCACCTTCGTTCACCTCTATGAAAAGGGGTTGATCTATCGAGGGGAGCGCATCATCAACTGGTGCCCGCGCTGCACCACCGCCCTCTCCGACCTGGAGGTGGAGCATGTGGAAGAGACGGGGCATCTCTATTATGTTAACTACCGGCTCGCCGGTGAGGATGGGTTCATCACTGTGGCCACCACCCGTCCTGAGACCATCCTCGGTGACACCGCAGTGGCGGTGAACCCGCGGGATAAGCGATACAAGGGAATGGTGGACAGGAGAGCGATCCTGCCCGCCATCGGCAGGGAGATCCCGGTAATTGCCGATGAAGCTGTCGATCCCTCGTTTGGCACCGGGGCGGTGAAGGTAACCCCGGCCCATGACCCGGTTGACTTCGAGATCGGCCAGCAGCACGATTTGCCCTCAGTGAATATTTTAAACCCCGATGGGACGATGAATGAGAACGCTGGCCCCTACAAGGGGCTTGACCGCTTCGCCTGCCGCGAGCGGCTTCTAGCCGATCTTGAGAGTGAAGGCCTTATGGTTAAGGTGGAGCCCCATCACTACTCCGTGGGGCACTGCTGTCGCTGCAACACCGTGATCGAGCCCTGGGCCAGCCAGCAGTGGTTTATCAAGATATCGCCGCTGGCTATCCCCGCAATCGATGCGGTTACCGATGGCAGGATAAAGATCATCCCCGAGCGTTTCACCAAGGTCTACCTCAACTGGCTGGAGAACATCCGCGACTGGTGCATTAGCCGCCAGCTCTGGTGGGGGCACCGCATCCCGGTGTGGTATTGTGGCGAATGCGGCCAGCTCACCGTGACCATTGATGACCCCCGGGCCTGTAGTCAATGCGGCTCGTCGAACATCGTTCAGGACCCCGATGTCCTCGATACCTGGTTCAGTTCGGCGATCTGGCCCCACTCCACCCTGGGCTGGCCCGATGCTACCGGGGACTTTGACTATTTCTATCCGACCTCGGTGATGGAGACGGGGTATGACATCCTCTTCTTCTGGGTTGCCAGGATGATAATGATGGGGCTGGAGAATACTGGGGAGGTGCCATTCAATACCGTTTATCTTCACGGACTGGTGCGCGATGAGAAGGGCGAGAAGATGAGCAAGGTGAAGGGCAACGTCTTGAACCCCCTGGATACCATCGAGAGCTATGGCACCGATGCCCTGCGCCTTGCCCTCTCCACCGGAACCTCGCCGGGAAACGATATCAGGCTGAGCAAGGGGAAGCTGGAGGCCGCCCGCAACTTCGCTAATAAGATGTGGAACGCCTCCCGGTTCATACTGGGCAATATGGAGGAAGGGGTGAGCATCGATGAAATTGAGAGAGCAACGCTGCCCCTGGAGGATCGCTGGATTTTGAGTCGCCTGAATCGTCTTGTAGCCAGCGTCGAGAGCCTCATGTCAGATTTCCAGTTCGGCGAGGCCCAGCGGCAGATCCACGACTTCATCTGGGGAGAGTTCTGCGACTGGTATATCGAGATGTCAAAGATACGACTCAAGGGTGGGGAGAGGGGTGGAGAGAGCGAAAAAGGCGAAAGATCACCGACGCCCGTGCTGGCCCATGTCCTGGAGACCTCATTGCGACTGCTCCATCCCTTCATGCCCTTTATTACTGAGGAGATATGGCAAAGCCTTAAAGGACATCTCGACTACGAAATGACCGAATCCATCATGGTCTCCCTCTACCCTGCCGCCGATGGAGAGGCGCTGGACGACGAGGCGGAGAAACAGATGGCGGTGGTCATAGAGATCGTTCGGGCGATCAGAAACGCACGCGCTGAGTTCCGGGTGGCGCCCGCCAGGTGGATCGAGGCGGTTGTTGCCGCTGCGGAAACAAAGCCCGCTATTGAAACCCAGGCTCAGGCTATCGAGACCCTGGCCCATGTAAGGCCGCTCACCATCATCTCTCCAGAGGACCCGAAGCCTGATAAGGCTACGACGATAGTGCTTGAGGGGGCGGAGGTGATCCTGCCCATGGCGGGCATGGTTGACCTTGAGGCGGAAAGGGCGCGGTTGAAGAAAGAGAGCGAGGGCAATCAGGCAGAGATCGCCCGCATCGAGGCCAGGCTTAAGGACCAAAGCTTTCTTTCCAAGGCGCCGCCGGATGTGGTGGAAAGGGAACGAGAGAGACTGGCAGCTTACCATGATAAAGTCGAAAGGCTGAAGGAAAGGCTCGCCGAGATTGGCTAGAAATGAGGCACGAAGGATTCACTGATCTCATTCGGATAGATGGGTGACAGCCCGCCGTCACTGTGAGCCGCTCTTTCACTTGTCATTGCGAGTCTCGTCACAGGCGAGACACCTTCATTGTCATTGCGAGCGAAGCGAAGCAATCTCACCGTCGCTTACCTGCCCACCCACCACCCTTGAGATTGCTTCGGCACTTCGTGCCTCGCAATGACAGCAACCATGGACTAGCGGTTTTGTGTCACTAATGTACTGGACGAGTACATTCACTTCCTATGCACTACAGATCATGATATAATTTGGAGGCAAGTGTCCTAGTGAGTTTGAGGAGATAGCATGGAAGCGAAGAATGACGATGAGATCAAGAAATTCGTGCGGGAGCGTTACGCTGAGATAGCGAGGCAGCAAACTCCCTCTTGCTGCGCACCGCAGAGCAAAGAAGCCTCGAGCTGTTGCGGCCCGTGTGCCGCTGAAACAAGCCACGCCCAGAGCCTGTATTCCACAGAGGAGCTGGAATCCATAGCGGCTGACATACCCTCGCTGGGATGCGGCAACCCGATAGCACTGTCGGAACTGCAGCCCGGAGAAGTGGTGCTCGATCTGGGAAGCGGAGGGGGGCTGGACTGTTTTCTGGCGGCGCACAAGGTTGGTTCCCAGGGCAAGGTTATCGGGCTGGATATGACTCCAGATATGATCCAGCTGGCAAGAGCAAATGCGGAAGAGCTCTCCCTGGGTAACGTCGAGTTTCGGTTGGGCGAGATGGAGCACATGCCCATCGAGAGCGACTCGGTGGATGTTGTTATCTCCAACTGTGTGATAAACCTTTCCCCGGATAAGGATACCGTGTTTCAGGAGGTTTTTCGGGCGCTCAAGCCGGGGGGAAGGCTCTGCGTGTCGGATATCGTCACCCGCGGCGAGTTGCCGGCGTCGGTTCGAGAGAGCCTGGAGCAATGGGCTGGCTGCGTGGCCGGTGCCCTGGAGGAGAAGGAATACCTGGAAAAGATTCGTGCCGCTGGTTTTGTTCAACTAGAGGCGCAAGAAGAGCACCCGGACCCCCACAAGGAGGAAACTGCCTGTGGAGTCGGAGCCCAGATAGCCAGCATTGCGGTGAAAGCCTATAAGCCCAGATAGGCTTCCCTGACATCCCCGTCGCATTACTGAGGGAACTCCTGAAACGGCTAAAACCACATAGGTTAATTTTTATGGGATTCTAACACCCAGATACGAGCGTAGCAATGACTAGTGAAGAATCTAAAGCCAGGGCCGATTTCATCAAGGTATTCGAAGAAAAAACAAGAGAGATTTTCAGCTCAGAGGCTAATCGAGAGCGGGTGGGAGAGCTAGCATACAATAACTATTTGAAATGCTTTGGCTGTGCTCAGTCTATGCTGCACGCCTTTCAAGAGGTCTTGGGATTTAAGGACGACTTTTGGCTTAAAGCGCTGGGCGGTCTGCAAGGGGGAGGTAGTTGTGGATTGACGTGTGGTGCATTGCTTACGGGTTTCGTACTCATCAGCGCTAGAGTGGGGCGGAACAACATTGAAGATGGGCTTGCAGCGATACTACCAGCCTTCGAGCCATCCCATAGATTGTTTAACTGGTTTAAACCCATGTACAAGAGTACTGTCTGCTCAGAGATTACGGGGGTCAACTGGTTTGACCTGAACGAGGTGGCAGAACACTACATGAGTCCTCAGGGCATGGAAACAGTAGAGAAATGTGCTCGGCTAACCGGGGGGACGGCGAACAAGGTGGCAGAGATACTAAGCCAGTTATAGTGTCCGTACCTCACTAATGAGGTAAAACCCGGTGGTTTCAACTCCTTAAGGTATCTGCGAGTCCGGTATCCCGATGGCCAGCATAGCGGTGAAAGCATATAAGCCCAAGTAGGCTACTCGGTAGAATCCCTCCGCTGCTCCCCCAGGCTCCATAGGCGCTCCAGTTCCTTGAGCGCCTTTTTAGTATCGCTGGCAATGCGCGCCTTATCACAATTGTTTAACCGATACTTGAAGAGCCAGTAGGTGAACTCCTTCAGCTCACTGAGTTCCATAGAGTTGCGCCTGGGATAGCCCTTTTCTTTTCTGAATCTCTTAAGCAGCTCAGTCATCGAGGCGTCATAGATACGCTCATGGACCTCCTCACAGAGGTGATTGTTCTCATTAAAGGCACGCGCTCGCTGTTCCTTACGCGTTTCCTCCTCCACAGCGAGGATCAGCGCCTCCTCCACAGTGACACCATAGAAGTAATTGAGGTGAGCGCGGTATTTGGCCTCGCCGATGAGGTGACAAAACTCATCTCTAGGGAGCTCAATGGGGGCTTTACCACGGAAGAGGAGAGCGATCATTTCTTTCTCAGGAACGAGATAATCAACCTCATCCAGGAGACGCTCGGCAAGGAGCAGCCAATCGAAAGCTTCGTTGGCGATAAGATAGCGATAATCCCGGCCGTTATAGCTCTCCTCAGCTACATTCCACCTCCCGATAGCCTCAAGGAGGGCGACATACCAGTGCTTTCCGTTTGCGATGGCCTCCTTGAAATGGCGAATCGCCTCGCTATCGCTCGAGACGCCGGTCTCACCGAAGGGCTGTAGCTGGTTCTCCATGCCACCCTCGCTCTCGATTGAGAAAGGCCGCCACCTCTTCAAGCGGCCTGGTGTTCAATATGTGTTTTGCTTCGCACCAACCGCGGCGCGCCACGCCGACCCCGAAGCGAATCAGGTCGAGGTGAGAGGCGCTATGGGAGTCGGTGGTGATGATCAGCTTCAGACCCAGTTCCCTGGCCCGGAAAGCGTGCATATCCTTGAGGTCGAGGCGACTGGGCATGGCGTTTATCTCCAGGGCGGTATCGGTGTCAGCAGCGGCGCGAAAGATGGCCTCAAGGTCCACCATGATCGGCTCACGCTCCCCTAAAAGTCGGCAGGTGGGGTGAGCGAGCACATCGACATGGGGGCTCTTTATGGCGCGCAGGATACGCTCCGTCATCTTACCCTGCTCCTGGTTCATTGCCGAGTGCACCGCGGCGATCACGATGTCCAGCTCCGAGAGCAGATCTTCAGGGAGGTCCAGGGTGCCGTCGGCCCGAATGTCCACCTCGATCCCGGTGAGTATGCGGAAGCCGTCCATCTGCTCATTAAGGCGGCTGATTTCGGCGATCTGGCTTCGCAATCTCTCCTCGTTCAGCCCGCGGGCGACGCCTCGCCCCATTGAGTGGTCGGTAATGGCGATATACTGGTAGCCTCGTGCCCTGGCGGCGTGCGCCATCGACTCGATGGAATCGTGGCCGTCGCTCCAATCGCTATGTACATGAAGGTCGCCCTTCAGGTCGCCTAGCTCGATGAGTCGTGGGATGGCCTTTTGCTCCGCCCTCTCCACCTCCCATTGCCCCTCCCTGAGCTCCGGCGGGATGAACTGGAGCCCCAGTCTCTGGTAGAAGGCCTCTTCATCGGTGAACTTCTCGGTGACCCCGCTCTTAAGGTCAGTGATCCCGTATTCGCTTAGCTTTAGACCCTGGCGATGCCCCCGCTCCCTGAGGGCGATATTATGCTGCTTTGAGCCGGTGAAATACTGGAGGAGTGAGCCGAAGCAATCGTGGTCCACCAGCCTGAGGTCGATCTGGAGGTCGCCGTGGACGAGCACGCTGGCCTTGGTGCCCCCCTTGACCAGCACCTCCTTAACCCGGGGCAATCCGACAAAGGCATCGAGAGTGCCTTCCCGGTCATCGGCGGTGCCCATGAGATCGATATCGCCAATGGTCTCGCGGAAGCGGCGCAGGCTTCCCGCCGGGGTGAGATTGCGCAGCCCGGGGCATTCTCCAAGCTCCGCCATGATCTCCTCGACCACTGGTAGCGCCTCGCCGATGGGGATGCGCCGCTCCTTGGTGCGCATCGCCTGAAGCTGGCGCAGGATATTCTCCGCCACCCTATCGCCCAGGCGAGGCAGGCTGGCGACCCGCCCGTCCAGGATGGCACTCTCCAGGTCATCGATGCTGTTTACCCCCAGCTCATTGCAGAGGCGGATAGCGATCTTGGGGCCGACACCGGGGATATCGAGGAGGGTGCTGATGCCCTCGGGGAACTCGGCTCTAAGCTCATCGTAGTACCCAAGGCGACCGGTGGTCACCAGCTCCATCGTCTTCTTGGCAATGGCCTCTCCCACGCCAGGGATATCCTGGAGGTCAGCCCCCTCTTTCACCATCTGCTCGATCTCCGCCGGGAGGTGCTCGATGGTGCGGGTTGCCCGCTGATAGGCGCGGATCTTAAACTGGTTCTCGCCCTTTATCTCCAGCAGGTCGGCGATATCCGAGAACACCTTAGCGATGTCGCTGTTTCTCATGAGCCTAATACCATCTTTAACACGTTAGCATTTGATCCCCAATTCTTTTTCAAGATCAAAATAAGCCTTTTTACGGTTATAAAGTTCATCTACTTTTTCTAACTCAACAAATTTCAGCCTATTATCAATCTCATGAAACGTTCCAGAAAGCAGATTTGTGACCTTTTCATGATCTGACTCAGGTGCCACT
>JABUBP010000451.1_pt1 | contig 11520 bp, 8 predicted proteins | sample 7240331 | NCBI WGS metagenome assembly JABUBP01 (sample SAMN07256347, study PRJNA390944) | subsurface metagenome | isolation source: Methane hydrate marine sediment | place: Pacific Ocean: Eastern North Pacific, ODP site 1244 | collected 2002 | reverse complement strand
AAAACGACTACGATTCATTAGAAGCGAGCCAATTGCTTTAGTAACTACTTACCTCCCCTACAAAATTTGTCCATCTCTACTTGAAGAGAATCTGACCAACCAATCGCTTTATGGTGTCCTGGAAGAAAAATATGCTCTTAGAATCGCTCATGGCCGCCGTTCCCTGGAAGCAGTATCAGCAGATAGACAAACAGCCGCACTGCTGGGAGTTAAGGTTGGTACTCCTTTGATGTTATTAAACAGCATAAGCTATCTTGAAGATGGTCGCCCCATAGAGTATTTTAGCGCTCTTCACCGGGGGGATCGAAGCAGGTTTGTAGTGGCTCTTATTCGTGTTCGCAATCGTTCCAAAACATCGGTGGACGATAAATTTATTTCTGATCTTTGGGATACAGGTTTAGTATCACTTTAAACATATAAGCATAAATCCTTGTTTTGTAAACTTTATTAAGAAAGGAGGTGTTAACTAACTGATTTTTGAAATAGAAAATTTTAGGATTTTGGGAGGTGTTAAAAAAAGAAAAAAAACAAATTTAAAAAAAGGAGATTTGTCTAACTTTTAGGAAGTGGTTAAATTAGCCAAAAGCAAACAAATCTCGTCCGTAATTTTATTAAAATCTGTTTAAAAAGTAAACAGGAGAGGATAGAGAGGATATAAAGATGAAGAAATTATTATTATGGCTAGTAACGCTGATGTTAGTTGTTTCAGTAGTAGCAACTTTTTCTCTAGTTGGTTGTAAAGCAGCTCCTGTAGTTGCAGAGGCAGAAAAGCCAGTAGAAGAAACTGCACCAGCTGAAGAGGCAGAAAAAGCTGAAGAAGTTGTTGTAGCAAAAGAAACAACAGTAAAGGATGAATATCGTTTTGTTATGATTCCTATTTTAGTGCAGTCCTGGTTTGATATAGTTTATCAAGCTTCTGTTGAAGCTGCTGATATTCTAGGTGCTGCAATGGGAACAAAAATCACTATTGATTACCAGGCTCCCAAAGAGGCTGATGTAATTGTACAGAACCAACTTCTTGAGGCAGCAATTGCAACAAGACCTGATGGAATAGCAATAGACCCTAATGATGTTGAGGCAAGCCTATCAATTCTTAAAGAAGCAGAAAAGCAAGGTATACCTCTAGTCGTTTATGTTGCCAAAGTTCCTGAACTTGGAACTGCTATTCCTTATATTGGTACTCATTTATATGAGGATGCAATGATTATTGGAACTGCACTGCTCGAAAAAATTGACTATAAAGGTAAAGTTGCAATTATACAAGGAGTTCCAACAAATACGGCTCATTCTGAAAGATACCGAGCGTATAAAGACTTATTTGCACAGCATCCAGAAATAGAAATTGTAGCCGAAGCTTTTGATTATGATGACATTGAAAATGCACAGGAAGAGGCTGCTAAAATAATTTCTGCTAATCCAGATTTGGATGCATTTGCAATATGTGATGCTGCAGGCCCGGTAGGAGTTGGTTTGGCTATACAGGAAGCTAATAAAGTAGGAGAAATAGTATACATAGGTATAGATACTTTGCCTCAGCTTCAAAAGTTAATGAGGGATGGAGTTCTTGATATTTCGTTCTATTCAAGTGCAAAGGTTTTTGGACAGTGGTGTACCATCTCATTGATGATGCAAAATTTAGGTATGACAGTACCTGATTGGTATGATGTTGGTATGGCAGAGATGACTCCTGATGTAGTTAAAGACGGTGATGTAGACCTCTAGATAAACTGAAGGAAGGTGTATCTTGTTACATCTTCCTTCTTTATTTGATTGAAGGATAAATAGCATGGTTTTATTGGAAGCAAAGGGTATAACTAAAAAATTTCCTGGAGTGGTTGCATTGGATAAAGTGGATTTAAAGGTAGAATCTGGTAAGGTCCATTGTATAGTAGGCGAAAATGGTGCTGGTAAAAGTACTTTAGTGAAAGTAATTAGAGGTATGTATAATGCAGAAGAGGGTTTTCTAGTTATTAATGATGAGGAAATAGATTTAAGGAAGCAAAACGTTATTAATACAATTTCATATGTGCCCCAGGAATTAAATTTGTTTATGAATTTATCAGTCGCAGAGAATCTTTTTATCCCTTTTAACAGAAAGGAAATTTACTTTAATAAAAGAAAGTATGAAGTTGCTACAAATGAATACATTAATAAATTACAAATGATTGCTAAGCCAAGTGATATTGTAAAAAATATTTCGATAGCAGACCAACAGTTGTTACAGGTAGCAAGAGCTCTTTCTAATAAAAAGTTTAAAATAATTATTATGGATGAACCCACATCATCTTTGACAAGAATTGAAATAGACAGATTATTTAGTGTTATAAATTCATTAAAGAATGAAGGAAAAGCAGTAATTTTTATCACACATAAATTAGATGAAGTATTTGAGTTAGGGGATGTTGTTACTGTATTAAGAAATGGGAAATTAGTTGGCAGTGCAAAAATAAAAGAGGCCACACTTGGCTGGGTAATAGAAAAAATGATAGGAGAAGAAATAGAGTTGAGTAAACTATATCGTCCAACAAAACCTCTTGGGGAAAAGGTTCTTGAGGTAAATAATCTTAGTGGAATTAATTTTAAAGATATTTCTTTTTATCTTAGAGAAGGTGAGATTTTAGGGTTTGCTGGCTTGGTGGGTGCAGGAAAAACAGAAATAATGCTGACGATTTTTGGTTATCTATTAGCACAAAGTGGTGATGTAAAAGCTATTGGGAAAAAATGGAAATTCAGAGATACATCTTTTTCCGTAGAAAATGGTATCATCTACCTACCGGAAGAAAGAAAGACACACGGAATACTACCTAGCCTCAATGTAAGAGAAAATATTGGGATAATACTATCAAAAAAAATTTCAATTGCTGGAGTAGTTAGTATTAGAAAAGATAAAAAGATTGCAAATAAGGTAATTAAAGACTATAGCATAGCCGCTCGTTCAAGTGAGATGAAAATAATTTATTTAAGTGGTGGGAATCAGCAGAAAGTTTTAATTGGTCGTGCAATGGAGGCTTTGCCTCGGATTTTGCTTTTAGATGAACCGACTAGAGGTATTGATGTAAAGGCAAAAGAAGAAGTATATAACTTGATGAAGAATATTGCAGAAGAAGCTAGAGTAGGAATAATATTTATTTGCTCTGAGTTAGAAGAATTGATTAGATGTTCAAATAGAATTATTACCATTTATAAAGGCCGTAAGTTTTGTGAGCTAGGAAAAAATCAAATAAACATGGAAAATATAGTAAGTTCTGTAATAGGTATAAGGAATGAAGTTAGGAAAGAGTGTAAAAATGAAAAAAATAATTAGTAAAATCAGTCTATTTACTCAAAAAGGTGGGCAGCTCACTGGAGTTCTCTTAGCATTTGTTTTTATGTTTATAGCATCTTCTCTTATTTCCCCATATTTCTTAACAGGATATAATTTAACAATAATGTCGAGAGAACTAGCTTTTGTTGGTATTGTAGCAATTGCTCAGGGGCTCTTACTCTTAATGGGTTACATTGATATATCTATAGGGTCTATTGCTGGTCTTAGTGGTGTATTGACTGCAAAAGCATTAAGTGAATATGGTCTGAATCCTCTAGTGGCTGTACTTATAGGTCTTACAGCGGGTGCGATTTGTGGGGTTGTTAATGGATTTTTAATAACGACTTTTAACTTAAATCCATTAGTTCTTACTATAGGTACATCTACAGTGTTTGTTGGAATTAACCTTCTCATAACAAAAGGTAGAACAATAACAGGTCTGCCGGAGATTACAACACTTATAGGCGGAGGTTCGGTTTTTAGTATTCCCATTCCAAACTTTTTTATGATAGGTGTGTTTTTGATTGCTTTGTTTTTGACAACCAGAACAGTTTTTGGACGCAATGTATATGCGATTGGAGATAGTATTGAAGCAGCAAAGTTGGTTGGAATAAAAATAAATAAGATAATAATAATTACTTATGCAAGTTCCTCTGTTTTTGCTAGTTTAGCAGGTATCCTAATGGTATTTAGACTGATATCTGCTCAAACAACAGTTGGTCAAACTTGGCTCCTGCCTTCTATTGCTGCTCCTGTAATTGGGGGTATAGCAACAACGGGAGGTGTTGGCAGTATTGCTGGAGCTCTTGTCGGTGCAGCAATACTGGTTCTAATTGGGAATATAGTAATCTTAGGTGGGGTAAATGTTTATTGGCAACAGATTATAAATGGTGCTGTCATAATTTCTGCCATAATAATGGATGCACTTATAAGAAAATATAGTAAAAGTATTTAACTATAGACATTATATAAAAAGAAAAGACAAAAATATTAAATTGTCAAAGAACTAAGAAATTAAAATATATTAAATATATTTGCTCTTTGAAAACTAAATAAGTTAAGCAGCATCCTTAAGAGGCAGAGATTGTAGGAATACCCTGGATGAGTCGTAGCAAGTTTTATGCTTTAGCATGGAATACATCATCCTGGCAAGCTTTACTGCCACTTTGATTAGGGCCTTTTTAGCAGGCATACCAGCTGATACTTTATCATAGTAATATTTCTTAAGCTGGCTGTTGTGTTTGATAGATGCAACACTGGCAAGATAAAGCATGTACCTTAACTCTTTGGGGCCCGCCTTTTGAATAGTGGGACTTTTCCTCCTGTATTTACCAGACTCAAATATCCTGGGATAGAACCCTATATAGGAGATAAGCTTATCAGAAGAAGAAAACCTAGATACGTCTCCCACTGCAGCCAGAAATGCAGCAATGGTACCTATACCCACACCTTTTATAGAATTTAGGATGCCAAAGCTAGAGAGCCCTCCTCCAGGGTCATCTGGAGTAAGTATAGATTTTATCTCATTCTCTATTTGTTTTATTTTGCCAGACAGTGAGGCAATCTCTTCAATCTGCATGGAGATAGTCATCCCTCTTGACCTATAGGCTCTACCGGAATAAAAGCTATCTTTGGCTATGGCAATTAGTTCCTTAGCCTTATCAACTGAGTAGTTACACCCCTGGTATCTTCTAAATATTTTAACTAGCTTAGATACACTGGCATCTTTGGCCATATGTACAGCGGTAGGAAATCTTGTTAAAATATCCATAGATACCTTGGAGAAGGGATAAGAGACTATCTTGGTATACTCAGGAAATACCACATAAAGAAGCGAGAGTACACTCTTCTTTAAATCTTTTACCCTTCTCCCAAAGGAAAGCTTTATCCTAACCAGTTCTCTTAGCTCCAGTACAACCTCATCAGAGATATAGATGCTGCCATATCTTCTGCCCCGGATAAGCTCGGCAATTGAGGTTGCATCAATAGCGTCAGTTTTAATCTTTGAACCTATTGCCTGCCTGTACTTTTTTACCTGATAAGGGTTTAGCAATATACATAAGATATCTTTCTCCTTTAGGTAAGAGTACATATTTTCCCAGTAATTGGAGCTTATTTCCATACCGAAGAGTATCTGGCCAGTCTTGTAGCTATGAAGCTTGGATAGGACTTCTTTTATTCCATCTTTGGAGTTAGTGATGCTAAAGGGACGCAGTAGACTGTTACCCTCGCCATCTACTACTGCTACCTTGCTACTTCCCTTAGCCAGATCCATTCCTACATATACTTTTTCTTTCATGGCAGTTTCCTTTCTTTTAGATTTGCATTTGCCAAGCAGCTCTTGCTGGATCCTAACTTACTAGCAAAGCCTCGTTATAATTGGTACTTAAATTATCTCAAGTCCAAATCATTCTAATAATTACTTTAAAGTTAGAAAGCAAGAAAGCAAAAGTCTAAAATTAATTGGTCTGCTAACTAACAGCCAAAAGGAGGAGCAATTTGTCTTTCTGCTTAGCTTATTTCGTTAAATATTTTAAAGCAATAAATCTTATTAATAAATTATTATCTTATTATACGAGGAGGTAGAATGAATAAAATTTATGAAGAAATATTTAATTATACAAATAGTCTAGAGATTATTGATACTCATGAACACTTACCTTCAAAGGAAAATGATAGGGATGAGAATACTGATGTACTAAAAGAATATCTTTCTCATTATTTTAATCGTGATTTGATATCAGCAGGACTTCCTAAAGAAGATTATCAGAGGATTATTGAAGAAAAGTTGCCGATAGTTCAAAAATGGAAATTGGTGGAACCATACTGGGAGGTATCAAGATATACAGGCTATGGTAGACTCTTAGATATAGCAGTGCGGGATATACATGGTATTGATAGAATTGATGGTTCTACCATTGAGGAATTAAATAATAAGTTTTTGGATTCTTTAAAACCTGGTTACTTCAAAAAGGTTCTAAAGGATATGTGTAAAATAGTAATAAGCATGCTTGATGTTAATACATTAGAAAAAGAATATGATGTTCTTCAATTTGAAAGAAGTATTTATTGTGATAGGGATTTATATAGACCAGTTTATATGATAAATGATTTTGTTTATCCATATTTATGGTCTCAAGTTGAAAAGATAGAAAGACAATCAGGCATCAGGATTACTTCCTTTTCAAGATGGCTTGAAGCTACTGAAGCAATGATAGATAATGCATATAAACTAGGTGTAATAGCTTTAAAGAATCCACTTGCTTACTATAGAACTCTAAATTATGAGAGAGTAACATTATCTCAAGCGGAGGAAGGATTTAATAAAATTTTTAAAACTAAACATATTCCAGATTGGTATGAGAGGACAATTGAAACTGATAAAGCCTTCCAGGATTATATGTTTCACTATATTCTAGATATTGCTAATAAAAAGAATTTAATACTCCAAATACACACTGGAATACAGGAAGGGAATGGAAATATTATATCCAATTCCAATCCAGGACTTCTGTCTAACCTATTTTTACAGTACCCTGATGTCACTTTTGATATATTTCATATGGGTTATCCCTATCAAAATGAACTTACTGTTCTTGCAAAAAACTATCCTAATGTATATATAGATATGTGCTGGGCTCACATTGTTTCTCCCAATGCGGCTATTAATAGCTTAATTGAATGGATAGAAACAATACCCCTGAATAAGATATCTGCCTTTGGAGGAGATAGAGTATTTGTAGATGGAGTATATGGACACTTGCAAATTGCAAAAGAAAATGTAGCTAAAGCATTATCTTTTAAAGTATCTCAAGGTTTATTTGATGGAGAAGAAGCTAAAAAGATAGCTAAGATGCTTTTCTATGATAATCCTTTAAAGATTTTTAGGCTCGAGGGAAATCTTCACATAAAAGGGGTTTGTACATGATATTGGTAAAGTAGCTGTTATGCTTCTTTCTGAATATGCCGATTATATTACGGGTTGTTCATTAACAGTTGGTGGTAGTGCTGTACATTAGGTATTAATATTAAATGATAGGGCTTCACGAAATTAAAAATTCGGTAGGAAGCTTTTAACAAACCGAATTTTATCAGGTTCTTTGACAAATGAGGAAAAATAGGCAACAGCTAAGACAGTAATATGTGAGATGGTGCAGAGATTTGCCGTAGCGGCAAGGCCTATCACAGAGGGTTTTTGCATAAGGATTGATAGCAGGCGGGAAAATATTCTTTCACTGCTGCTTCTTCTGTTAAAATCCCTCTTAAAGGCTTCAGATCCGTAGTCGATACTGCTTCTTATGTTCACATCGACTCTCAGGTACCTGTAACAACCAGAGCCATTTACAAACCGGGGATGAAACCAGGGACAATAAGGATGATCTTTTGCAAACTTCTTTGATCCCTTTACAGGACAGACAAACTTATGGCGCTTTCTGTTCTGCTTTCTGTCCAGAAAGATCCCACGGGAGAGCATCTCAAAACCTGCAATACACACAGGTATGCCGGAAGAGTTAAGATCAGTGTTTAGAGAAGCACCCCTTCTGGGGTTTCTTGAGATCCTTGGCCTTGCACCAAGAGTATCTAATATGTACTTTAAAATATTGGCTGAATCATATTCAGAATCGGCAATCACAGCACACGGATTTAAGGATAGAGCATCCTTTAAGGACTCAAGCTGGGGGATAATTACACTGGTACCTCTCACATTGGCAGCAAGAGTAACTTCGGCCAGGGGAAGCTCAGACTGGGCATCATTTACGATATGATTTCTGTATCCCCAGAAAAACTCTACCTTGGCTTTACCGGAGGTAAAGGTGGGAAATACACCGATACGGCAGTCTTTATCATTTTTGGGAGGTCTATCCTTAAGATATCTGTATCTTACACTGGTCTTTAAGTTATTTTCTTTAACATTGGCCAGTATGGGACAGGAGTCAACTGATAGATAATCACCCTTTATGACTTTTAGCTCGATAAGTTTTTTTACAAGAGATATCCTTACCTTCTGGAGAAGTGAATTACTGGTATTTTTAAGATAGGAAGAAAACCTCTCTACAGGAATTGGCTTATCCCCTGGGACAAATCCCAGCACAGATGCGAGAGTAGGCCTTTCATAAAGCTCGGCCGATAGGTCACTTAAGCTGGCAATGGTCTTTAGATTCTTAAATATGAGTGCTCTTAGTATGGCGGCTCTGCTGATTGGTCTTCTTCCCATACTTTTAACCTTATCAAAAATAGATAGATCAATTACGGAGAAGAAAAGCTCATATCTTCTTAGCGGTTTGTCAAATATTTCCTCAAGATCAAATAAAGGGTGTTGATACATAACCTATACCTCCTAATTTCGTGAAGGTCATAAAAAATTGTCATTAGATTGTCATTAGATAAAAACAATTCTAAGGGGGAGGAGGTAAAAAAGTAAATCAGCAAAACCCAGGTGGGATAAGGCATGAAGCGAATTTAAGAAATTAAAAAAATGAGGGTTTCACAAAACTAAAGCTTTAAGATTTTTGCCCTCCACCCCCATCCGGAAGCCCTGAAATTGGCCTTTTTGGCCAAGAATGGCCCTTCGAAACCCGTATAAACACTGGGTTTTTGAAGGTGGAGGGCAAGTCTAAAATGGGTAGTGCTGAAACCCGCATCAGTAAAGGGTTTCAGAGTTTCGTGAAGGCCACAATAAATGATAGATAGGAGACTCATGAATGCTAAAGAAAGATTTTTACAAATAGCAAGATTTGAAAGAAAAAATGACCCGATGTGGTGGGGAATAGACGCATGGATAGAGGCATTTAGAAGATGGAAAAGAGAAGGGATGCCTGTTAACTCATTGAAAAATAAAAAAGAAATCAACATGCATTTACTAGGTCACCAAGACCAAGTGGAAGGATTAATACCTAATGCATCTATTGTAGGGATGGGGCCTTGTAATAACCCTCCTTGGATGCCCCCTCTTGTCCCTTTTTATGAAACCAAAGTTTTAGAAGATGATTCGGTTCATGTAATTAAAATTTATCATGATGGGTCAAAAGTAAAAATTATGAAAAATAACCCAGAAGCCATGCCTCAATATTTGGAATATCCAGTTAAAGATAGAAAAACATGGAATGAACTTAAAAAGAGGTTAGAGCCCCATTCAAATGAAAGATTTCCAAATAATTGGGACATTATGACCGAAAAAACTGTTACGCAATTTTCATTAAAGAAAGAATTGGAAGGGAAGAGTTTTGAGGATAGAGATTTTGTGTTAAGCATGCGTTGTGCTTCACTTTACGGAATGCCAAGAGATTATATGGGTCTTGAGAATATTAGCATAGCTTTATACGATGACCCATTATTAGTTGAGGATATGATAGAATGGCAAACATATTTTTCAACTGAGATGATAAAAAAAGTTTTTAACGCAGGAATTAGTTTTGAATGGGCTTTAATATGGGAAGATATTGCTTACAATAAGGGTTCCTTAGTTCCTCCAAATTTTGTTAAGAAAGTAATGGTTCCCAGGTATAGGGAAATAACAGAACTTCTAAGAAGCGGAGGAGTAGAAGTAATTTGTGTAGACTGTGATGGTCTTATAGACGAGCTTTTACCTCTATGGATTGAAGCAGGGATAAACTGCATTTTTCCTATAGAAAGAGCTGCGGGCAATGACCCGTTGAAGTTAAGAAAAAAATATGGGAAAAATCTGATAATTGTTGGTGGTATTGATAAAAGGGAGATATCCAAAGGCAAAAGTGAGATTGATGGACAGGTAGCAATGGTAAAAGAACTCATTAAATATGGCGGTTATTTTGTTAATGGCGACCATCATTTCCCTGAAGATATATCATATGAAAATATAGTTTATTTAATAAATGAGGTAAATAATCTAACCGAATATCCGGAGACCAGAAGAACTATAAAATTTAATAATGGCAAAAGGTAGTCTGGAGTTTAATTTAAAAGAAGAAAGTAATGTTAAAGAGTAGTATTGAGAAAAATATATATAAAACGATATATGAAAGGTGGAAAAAATGAAACCAATATTTAAAAAAGTCCTACAAATAGGTATTGCTGTAAAAGATATTAATAAAACAGTCAGGACGTATGCAGATGAGTATGGTATTGGACCATGGAAAATCTATGAATTTAACCCTGATACAGTTAAGGATATGATTAGGAATGACAAAAGATTAGATCATAGATATCGTATTGCCGTATGTAATATAGGTGATTATGAAATGGAATTGATGGAACCATTAGATGATAAAAGTTTGTATGCAGAATTTATAAAAGAACATGGTGAAGGGATACAACATTTAGCATATGAGGTAGAAGATTATGACAAAGCTATGGAATTTTTTAGAAGTAAGGGATTGGTTGTAACCCAGCAGGGAAACTGGTTTGGTAAGTTTATATATACCTATTTAGGTACTGAGAAAGATCTTAAACATAGTATAGAGCTTTATAAGAGAGACCCTGATTTTAAATATCCTGAGCCTGATGAGGTCTATCCCCTTAAAGGTGAAGAAGATAAATTACCGAAACCAATATTTAAAAATGTAATGCAAATAGCTGTTGCTGTAAAAGATATTAAAAAAGAACTCAGAACATATGCAGATGAGTATGGTATTGGACCATGGAGTATATATAATTGGACTCCAGACACAGTTAAAGATATGGTCAGGAATGACAAAAGATTAGATCATACATACCGTCTGTCCACATGTGTTATTGGTGGCGGGGATTTAGAATTAATGGGGGATCTTGATGATAAAACTCTTTATACAGAATTTATAAAAGAACATGGTGAAGGGATACAACACATAGCATATGAGGTAGAAGATTATGACAAAGCTATGGAATTTTTTAGAAGTAAAGGATTAATTATAACTACACAGGGAAACTGGTATGGTAAGTATATTTATACTAATTTTAGTACAGAAAAAGATCTAAAGCATAGCATAGAAATTTTTAAAATTGATCGAGACTTTTTCAAACTTATTAAGTATAAAGAAGATGAGTATGGGAATAAAAGGATGGTATGGCCTATACCTGACGAAGTTTATCCTCCAGAGGTATAGAAATAGTAGGATATTTTTAAAATAAAATGATACTTATATATAGTAACTTTTTATATTATAGTTGTAACTATTCGTCTTTTTTCTGGCAAATCTTTTATAGGAAAAGAAAAATAGGTGTGATGATTTTTAAAGAATTTATAAATTCCAGATTCCTTT